>Ga0247811_1000026_pt1 | contig 68507 bp, 77 predicted proteins | sample UWRJL134311R1_FD_189018 | JGI IMG/M metagenome (GOLD analysis project Ga0247811, IMG submission 189018) | Plant litter microbial communities from Arlington Agricultural Research Station in Wisconsin, United States - UWRJ-L134-311R-1 | ecosystem: Environmental > Terrestrial > Plant litter >...
AGCGCATCAGCGCCTTCAGTTCGGCGCTGAGATCGTCGGGGGTGAGCGCGCCCAGCGTCTCGCCCAGTTCGTCGCTGGCTGCTTCGAGGCTGGTATCGCCCACGTCGACCGGCAGGATCGCAGCGGTCAGATAGGCGCCGTCCTCGACCAAAGTCTCCAGCTGGCCGCGCTCGCGCCCCGCCACCAGCACGCGGACGGTGCCGTCGGGCAGCTTCAGCAATTGCAGCACTTCGGCGGTGACGCCGGTATCGTACAGATCCTCGCGGCCGGGATCGTCTTCGCTGGGATCGAGCTGGGCGACGAGGAAAATCTCCTTGTCGTCGGCCATCGCCGCCTCGAGGGCTGCGACCGACTTGTCGCGGCCGACGAACAGCGGCACGATCATATGCGGGAACACGACGATGTCGCGAAGCGGCAGTACGGGATAGGAAGTCTTCATGAATACTCCGGCGCGGCCCGAGCGGGGCTGCATTCCCGCACTATATGGTGAGTCCGGCGGCGGCATCAATCACGGGTTTGTCGCAATGTCGCGGCGAGCGCTGATCGCCGGCGCGCTGGCGCTGCCGGTGGCGGCTCGGGCGGGCGGATTCGCGCCGGACCTGCTTGCCCGCGCCGTCGCCGCGGCGGGCGGGCGGGCATTGCTCAACCGCGTAAAAGCGCTGAACTGGACCGGCATCGCGCGCGTAATGGCGGGCGAAAAGACGCTCGAGATCGTCGTGAAGACGCGCGTCGAGCCGTTTGTCCGCGCGCGATCCGATAGCTTTCTGCTGAATCGGCCAGCGACCGCACGGACCCTGATCATCGAGCCCGATGGCGGCTTCGTCGAACGTGCCGGCGTGCGTACTCCGCTGCCGGAGCGGCAGACCCGGCATGAACGCCAGCAATACGGCATCTACGGCTATATGCTGCTCACTCAGGCGCCGGCTTGGGTTGAGGACGGGGGAATCCGTTCGGAGCGCCCCGGGCTGCCGCCGATCCGCTTCCTCACCGAGGGCGACTATCTGGCGGCCGCGGACTATATCGTGTCGAGTCCCGATAGCGACGGAACGATCGCGCAGCGCTTTGTTTTCGAGGGCGAAATGCCTGACAAGGGCGTTCACTGGCCGCAGACGATTTCGATCTTCCAGAACGACAAGCCGTATTTCATCCTCGACCTTCAGACTTTCTCGGTCGAGCTCGCCTGATGGAGGCCTTTATCCGCACGCCCCTGCTGCTCGCCGCCTCCGCCGCCGCGCTTGCCACCCCCGCGCTGGCGCAGACGCCGGGCAAGCCGCCGATCACCGAGACGACCAAAATATCGGGCGGCAGGATCGCGCCCGAGCGCGCGGCGCTGCATCTCGAGCATGTCGATCTCGCGATCGAAGTGCTGCCCGACACCCAGAAATTGCAGGGCGTCGCCACGCTCACCCTCAGCACCAGCGCGCCCCAGCGCGAGTTGCTGATCGACCTCGACCGCAACCTGCCGGTCAGCGCGATCAGCGTGGACGGCAGGCCGCTCCAGCGCGCGGCCTGGACCAATCCCGAGGGCCGCCTGACGATTCAGCTGCCCAAGCGGATCAAGGCCGGCGCGCATGTCACGCTGCGTATCGCCTATGGCGGCACGCCGCACGTGGCGATCCGCGCGCCGTGGGACGACGGAATCGTCTGGGGCAGGACCCGCGACAAGAAGCCTTGGGTCGCGACCACCGCCGAGGGGTATGGCTGCGACCTGTTCTGGCCGTGCCTCGACTTCCCGACCGGCGAGCCCGACACCGTGGATCTCCACATCACCGTTCCCGCCGGGCTGCAGGCGCCGTCCAACGGCGTGCTGACCGGGGTCGATAAGCTCCCCGACGGCCGCACGACCTGGAACTGGAAGGCGCGCAGCCCCAACCCCTATTCGGTCGCGATCGCTGCCGCGCCCTACAAGGAGCTCAGCGCCACCTACCAGAGCCGCTTCGGGCCCAAGATCCCGATGCATTATTGGTACACCGGCGGCCGCGATGCCGAGGCGCGCGGCCTGTTCGCCGAATTCGCGCCGACGCTGGACTTCTACGAGAGCGTGATCGGCCCCTATCCGTGGAGCGACGAGAAGGTCGGCGTGGTCGAGACCCCGCACCTCGGCATGGAGCACCAGACGATCAACGCCTATGGCAATAATTACGAAAAGACCCCGGCGGGCTTCGACGATATCTTCCAGCACGAGCTTGGCCACGAATGGTTCGGCAACCAGATGTCGGCGGGCAATTGGGACGATTACTGGCTGCACGAGGGCTATGCCCAGTACATGCAACCGCTCTACGGCCGCTGGCGCGAGGGCGAGGCGCGCTATGCGGTGATGATGGACGAGTTCCGCCGCCAGATCATGAACCAGGCGCCGATCGTCTCGGGCCGGATCATGACCGAGGAGGAAGTCTACGAGACCAAGAACGGCGGCCCGGGGCAGGACATTTACGTCAAGGGCGCGTGGATGCTCCACACGCTGCGCAACACCATCGGCGACAAGGCGTTCTGGGAAGTCACCCGCCGGCTGGTCTATGGCCGCCCCGATCCGAAACCGGGCAATTTCGCACCCCGCTTCAGCTCGACGCCCGAATATATCGCCATCGTCAATCAGGTGACCGGCAACGATTACGTCTGGTTCTTCGATGTGTACCTCCGTGAAGCCGCACTCCCCGAGCTGCTCGATACCCGTGACGGCGACCGGCTGACGCTCCGCTGGAAGACGCCTGCGAACAGGCCCTTTCCGCTGCCGGTCGAGGTCTCGGTCGATGGCGTTGTCCAGCTCGTGCCGATGACCGGGGGCGCCGCGACGATCGAGGTCCCCACGGGCGCGCATGTGGTGGTGGACCCGGCTTCGCGATTACTCAAACGTTCGGAGGCGGTGGAGGCGTATCAGCGCTTCGTGCGGCTGCGGTGATGCAATGAACGACGAGACCTTGTGGAATCCGGATCTGGCGCCCACCGATGCGGCGCAGCGGACCTGGGCCTGGTATCATTATGCCGCGCTGTGGATCGGGATGATCGTCGCGGTGCCGGCGTGGATGCTCGCCGGCGGACTGGTCGAGCAGGGCATGTCGGCGGGGCAGGCCGCGCTGACGGTGCTGCTCGGCAATGCCATCGTGCTCGTGCCGATGCTGCTGATCGGCCATGCGGGTGCGCGATACGGCATTCCCTATGCCGTGCTTGCTCGGGCATCGTTCGGGACCATTGGCGCGCGAGTCCCCGCGCTGGCCCGCGCGCTGGTGGCGTGCGGCTGGTATGGCATCCAGACCTGGATCGGCGGCGAGGCTTTGCTCACCCTGTCCGGCATCTTCGTTGGGGCGGACCTGCGCGGTACGCCGTTGCCGGTGCTGGGCATCGGCCTCGGGCAGTTGCTTGCCTTCCTCGTCTTCTGGGCGCTCCAGCTCTTCTTCGTCCGCAAAGGGCTCACCACGATCCGCCGGCTCGAGACCTGGACCGCACCGGTCAAATTGCTGGTCTGCGCGGCTTTGGTGTGGTGGGCCGTGGACTCCGCGGACGGGCTCGGCCCGATCTTCTCCGCGCCCTCGGCCTTCGTCCCCGGCGGGACGAAGGAGGGGCAGTTCTGGACGGTCTTCTGGCCCGCGCTCACCGCGATGGTCGGCTATTGGGCGACGCTGGCGCTCAACATCCCCGACTTCACCCGCTTCGCCCGCAGCCAGCGCGACCAGATCCTGGGACAGGCGATCGGCCTGCCGCCGATGATGGGGCTGATCGCGCTCGCCAGCGTTATCACCACCTCGGCCACCGTGGTGATTTACGGCAAGGCGATCTGGGACCCGGTCGCGCTCTCGGGAACGCTCGCCGGGCCGTTCGTGCTGCTCGGGCTGGTCGTGATCAGCGTCGACACCATCTCGTGCAACATCGCCGCCAACCTCGTCTCCTCGGCCTATGACTTTTCGTCGCTCTCGCCGAAGCGGATTTCGTACCGCACGGGGGGCATGATCACCGCGGCGATCTGCATCCTGATCATGCCGTGGAAACTGCTCGAATCCTCGGGCGGCTATATTTTCGTATGGCTCGGCGGCTACGGCGCGTTGCTCGGGCCGATCGCGGGGATATTGATCGCGGATTACTGGATCGTCCGCCGCGCGCGGCTCGAGGTCGAAGACCTTTACCGAGCGACGGGCGGCTATGCCTATCGAGGCGGCTGGAACCCCGCCGCGCTCATCGCCTTCGCCGCGGGGGTCCTCCCCAACCTGCCCGGCTTCCTGCACATCGCCGCGCCCGGCGCCTTCGGCTGGATCGGCTCGCCGTGGACGAGCATCTACACCTGGGCGTGGTTCATCGGGCTGGGGATCCCGCTGGCGGTCTATGCGGTGCTGATGCGGCCTAGAGCGGGTGACTGAATTTGATCCACACCCCATCCGTTCGTTTCGAGCGTAGTCGAGAAACCGCCACGCCATACCAGGCCCCAGTTTTTCGACTACGCTCGAAACGAACGGGCGTAAGTATCGTCATCCTGCTCTAAGGCGCGGTAGCGGGCCACTTGACCGGCTTCGGCGGGCGCATCAGCCATGCCAGCGCCAGCGCGAACACGATCTGCCACGGCAGGTGCACGCACTCGAACCACAGCACCAGCGGCTCGGTGGCGTGAGTGTCCATCGCCCCGCCCGACAGGATCAGCCCCTGCGCCATGCCCAGTGCGCCGGCTACGGTGAGCGCGACGGTTGCCACGCACATCACCCCCAGCTCGGCCCGCCGCCGCGCGGTAAGCCCGGTCAGATAGAGCAACGTGAAGGACAGGGTCGCGCCGGTCGCCCCGCCCCACGCTCCGGTCGCGAGATTGCGCAGCAGCACCTCGTTCGGATCGGACTGATAGAAGCTCGCCACCGCATAGGACCAGGCGACGTAATTGGCGGCGATATGGGCCAGCGGCAGCAGCAGCAGAAAATAGAGCAGCCGCCGCAGCCGCGCGGGCCTGTGCGCGGTGCGCAGCACGAACGGCAGCCCGAACATGGGGGTCAGGTACAGGCTCGGCCCGACGATCGGCCAGCTCGCCTCGCCGGGATTGGCGGGGATCATCACCAGCAGCAGCAATGCATAGAGCAATGCGCCGCCGAGCAGCCATTTCAGCGAGACCGCGAAGCGGATGCCGCGATAGGGCGCGAACAGCGGCCTGGGCGGCGCGGGCGCCTGCTCGGAAGGGATCGCTTCATCGCTCACAAGCGCGAGCATAGCTCCCCAGCATCGACTTGCCAGCGGCTCTATTGACGGCGCGGGACGGCGGGCCGATCCTCCGGGCATGCGGGTTTCGCGGTTCGCCTTTGCCATTCCGGTGCTGCTCGCCGCGACCCCCGCGCGGGCGCGGGAACTGTTCGGCTGGAGCGGCAGCTGGAAAATCATGCGCGACGGGGGGACGTGCACCTTGCAGCACATCGCGAAAGACCGCGCCACAACCCGGATCGAATTCTACCGGTTCACCGACGGCAGGACCGGGATCAGCGCCAGCGGCGCGGGCTGGTCCTTCGGCAAGGACCGATCCTACCCGGTCACGCTATCCACCGCCAGCCGCGAGCTCTCCAGCGGCTCGTGCTGGAGCACGTCCGATCTCCGCAAGGGACGCGGCGGCTTCTCGATGGCGCTGCAAACCGGCGCGCTTGCCCGCTTGCTCGCCGCGCCCACCATCGCGGTCCACGCGCCGAACGCGGCGTTTGCCGACGTCCAATTCGACATGCCTGCAGGCGCAGGCGCCGAGCAGGACCTCGAACGCCGCCGCACCGAGGCGAGGCGCTATGAGGCAGGATCGGGGGCGCCCGCGGTGATCCCGGTGCGCACGAGAGGCCCACAAGCGTTCTGGATCGTCCCTGACGATTATCCGGGGCGCGCACGGCGCGAGCAGGTCAGCGGCACGGTGACGGTGCGGTTGACCGTCATCGCCTACAGCCGGGTCAGCGATTGCGTGTGCTCGTCTCGTCGGGAAGCCAGCAACTCGATATCCAGACCTGCGCGATCTACCGCCGCCGCGCCCGCTTCGATCCCGCGCGCGACGCACGAGGCCAGGCGACGCTCGGGACGATCGATCTCAGCTACAAATGGGTCGCGCCGCCGCCCTATCCGCCGCTCCCCGAGGAGAGAATCCCTGAGGCACGCGACGGGGATGGCCCGTTCGCGCGTCCGGCCACACGGAAGGTCACATCAAGGTCACACTGGTCCGCATGTTCCAGCGGCGATCCCAGGCTGCGGAAGTTGACACGAACTTGACACTGCCAAGCTGGTTTGGGCGGCGGCGCGGCAATGCGGAAAATCAGTAAAAATCAGCCCAAACGCGGCATGCTTCTCCGACGGGGATCGACTTTGTCAAAGAGCGGCGCCTTGTCGGCGGCGCATCGATCTCAGCAGACGGAATCCAACACTTCAAGGGTCCGTTGCGCTAAGCGGAAGGCGGTTGTTCCGTGATTATGCACGCCTGTCATTCATCTTCCTCTTGGGGAGCCAGCACCGCTCCAAGAGCATCCAGCCGTTTCTCCCAGGTGGACCGGCGGGCGGCCAGCCATTTTTGCAGAACGGCTAGCCCCTTGGGATCGAGTTGACAGGACCGAACACGGCCCAGCTTGCTGCTCGTCACCAGCCCCGCATCCTCGAGTATTCTCAGATGCTGGCCGACAGCCGTAAGGGTAATCCCACAACTTTCGGCCATGGCCGTCACGGCGTGGGGTCGCATGCCAAGCCGTTCGACCATTCGCCGCCGCGTCGGGTCGCCGAGCGCGTGGAGCAGAAGGTCGATGGGCTCGGCGTCCGTCTGCCGGCGCGGACGCGCCACGTCAGCCCACCAGCGCGCGGCCGAGCCGGTCCAAAAGATCGCGCCAGCCTTGTTCGCGCATCGCAGGCCCGTCTGCACCTTCGAAGAACACGCCCTGGAAGGTGCAGGTGAGGCTGGTCTCCCCCCCGGCCTCCGCTATCTCGAATGTCTCCAACGCGACCGAAATGGGCCTGCCTTCTATCGCCATGCGCGACGAAGTGACGATGCGCTGCTGGTCAACGATATCGTGAAAGAGGCCTTCATTGGTCAGTTCGACACCGGGAAAAGGCGTGTCCGGTCCGAACCTATACGTCAGTCGCTCGGCTCCGCCGATGCGGAAGTCGCTTTCGAACGCCGTGATCTCGTGCGTGTCGCTTTCCGCATACCAGCGCTTCTTGAGCGACGGATCGGCGCAGGCGGCGAACACCTTGGAGGGGGTCGTCGGGTAGCGCTTTTCGATGGTGAAGTTGCCGAAGACGGCAGCCAAGTTGGCCATGCTGAGTTCCTTACTGAAGTAACTACTTCACCTTAACTTTCGAGTGTCGTTAGTCAAGCGGAAACTTCACCATTCTCGCTTGTGCCGACGCGTCGGGAGGCGAGTGCGCTGCAGCCTGCGACGTGCCTGATCGGATATATCGCTTTCAAGACTGGCAAACCGCTACTTCTACGACCGATGACGGGTCGCAAAGATGTAATCGCCAAAACGAAAAAGGGCGCCCCTCGCGGGACGCCCATTTTATCGGCGGAACCGGCCTCGGGCCGGTCAGCCCGCCTTTTCCTTCTTGGTGTAGACGCGCACCGGCTCCTTGGTGCCGCCGACCACGTCCTTGTCGACCATCACTTCGTCGACGCCGTCCATGCCGGGCAGGTCGAACATCGTGTCGAGCAGGATCGCCTCGAGGATCGAACGAAGCCCACGCGCGCCGGTCTTGCGCTCGATCGCCTTTTTCGAGATCGCCACGAGGGCGTCGTCGTTGAAGCCGAGCTTGACCTGCTCCATGTCGAACAGCTTCTGATACTGCTTTACCAGCGCGTTTTTCGGCTCGGTGAGGATCTTCATCAGCGCGTCGACATCGAGGTCCTCGAGCGTCGCGATCACCGGCAGGCGGCCGACGAACTCGGGAATCAGCCCGAATTTGAGCAGATCCTCGGGCTCGACCTGCCGCAACGTCTCGCCGGTGCGGCGCTCGTCCGGGCCGGCAACATGCGCGCCGAAGCCGATCGACTTGCCCTGGAGGCGGTCGCCGATGATCTTCTCGAGGCCCGAAAACGCGCCGCCGCAGATGAACAGGATGTTGGTCGTATCGACCTGGAGGAATTCCTGCTGCGGATGCTTGCGCCCGCCCTGCGGCGGAACGCTGGCGGTGGTGCCTTCCATCAGCTTGAGCAAAGCCTGCTGGACGCCCTCACCCGAAACGTCGCGCGTGATCGAGGGATTCTCGGCCTTGCGCGAAATCTTGTCGATCTCGTCGATGTAGACGATCCCGCGCTGCGCGCGTTCGACGTTATAGTCCGAAGCCTGGAGCAATTTGAGGATGATGTTCTCGACATCCTCGCCGACATAGCCGGCTTCGGTGAGCGTCGTCGCATCGGCCATCGTGAACGGCACGTCGAGGATGCGCGCCAGCGTCTGCGCGAGCAGGGTCTTGCCGCAGCCGGTGGGACCGACGAGCAGGATGTTCGACTTGGCAAGCTCGACATCGGCGCCCTTGGCGCCGTGGTTAAGACGCTTGTAATGGTTGTGCACCGCGACCGAGAGCACGCGCTTCGCCTGCTTCTGGCCGATGACGTAATCGTCGAGCACGTCGCAGATTTCCTGCGGAGTCGGCACGCCGCCGTCCTTCTTCGACACCAGCGAAGACTTGGTCTCCTCGCGGATGATGTCGTTGCACAGCTCGACGCACTCGTCGCAGATGAACACCGTCGGGCCGGCGATGAGCTTCCGCACCTCGTGCTGCGATTTTCCGCAGAACGAGCAATAGAGCGTGCTCTTCGAGTCGCCGCCGCTAAGCTTGGTCATATTCGCTTACTTCCTTGCACTCCGGCGTGAGCCGGCCTCTCAATATGGCCCGGAGGCTACAGATGGGCAACGCCTTATCTGTCACATTCCTCGCCAAGATGCCCCCGGATCGAACGGGTTGCAGGGGGGATCCTACGCCTCAATGCATATCAGTAGCTTAATGCCCGGGTTCAACCCCGCGCTGTTACGGTACCTTCGGCGGGCGCTGCCCCACCAGCCGCCCCAGCCGCTGCCGCGCCCAGATGTCGTAGGTCGCGGCCAGCACCCAGCTCAGCGCAACCAGCCCGGCGATCACCAATACCCCGATCCACGGCGCGAAATCCTCCGGATTGCCGCCCACTACGCGAATCACGACACGCTCGACCAGATAGCGGATCGGCACATGGATCACGTACAGGGGGTAGGAAATCAGCCCGAGCACCGCATAGATTCGCACGCCCCTCGTCGGTTCGTTGCAGATGCAAAGCCACACCAGCAGCGGGAACAGGACCACGACGCACAACGCGTCATAAAGCGCGCGCGGCGTGCCGTCGGGCACCGAAATGCACATCAGCACGGCCACCGCCGCCAGCGCGAGGATCGGCGGGAAACGCAATTTGGGCAGCCCGCCTCCGCTGTACAGCCGGTAGAACAGCACGCCGAGGAAGAACGACCAGGTGACCCGCACCAGCCCGACCCACCAATCGGTCCACACCCATCCGCCTTGCAGAAGGCCCTGCCCGAACGCCGTTGCGATCACCCCCGCGCCCGAAACCGTCAGGATCGCCGGCATGAAGGTCCGCTGCGGCAGCCGGATCGTCGCGGCGTAGACGACGTTTATCACCACTTCGAAGGACAGCGACCAGGCCGGCGCGTTGAACGGATAGAGCGCGGGCGTCGCCAGCGCGCTCGATGTCGATCCGGTCATCCCCGCCGGGGGCACCGGCAGCAGCAGCAGTGCGGGGATGATCGCCAGGATCAGGTCGCGCGCTTCCCAGCCCCGCGACAGCCCTAGCGCCACGCCGGCCAGCGGAATGACGATGCCGATCAACGTGCCGAGGATGTACAATGGATAGAGCCGCACCAGCCGCAGCACGAGGAAACGCCCGGCCGACATCGTGCTGCGCAGCCGCGCCTCATAGGCGAGCGCGAGCACAAAGCCGCTCATCACGAAGAAGATATCGACCGCCAGATAGCCGCTGCCGACATGCAGCGGCTTGACCAGATCGCCGTAATGGAGCGCCGCCACCAGGATCGCGGCTACCCCGCGCAGCCCGTCGAGCGTGTGGAAGGTCCGCTTCTCCGCGGCGCTTTGGGCAAGCGATTCGGCCATGCCAATTCCCCCTTTGGCAGCAAAGGCAGTGCTATGCCGGAGCGGGCCAGGCCTGTCGATCAGGTCCGGCCCGCCACGGGCGTTCAGGTGGAGGGCGTGTCGCCGTCGGTCGGCATCGGGCGCTTGTCGTAGACTTCGTCGACCACGCCGAATGCTTTGGCCTCGTCGGCCTCGAAGAAGCTGTCGCGGTCCATGACCTGCTCGATGCGCTCGATCGGCTGGCCGGTGTATTTGGCGTAGAGCGCGTTCATCCGCGCGCGGATGCGCAGGATTTCCTTGGCTTGGATCTCGATATCCGAAGCCATACCCTGCGCCCCGCCCGAAGGCTGGTGCAGCATGATCCGCGAATTGGTGAGCGCGACGCGCAGGCCGGGCTCGCCCGACGCCAGCAGGAAGCTGCCCATCGACGCCGCCTGGCCGACGCAGACCGTGCCGACGCGAGGGCGGATATATTGCATGGTATCGTGGATCGCCATGCCGGCCGTCACCACGCCACCCGGCGAATTGATGTACATCCAGATGTCCTTCTTCGGGTTCTCGGACTCGAGGAAAAGCAGCTGGGCGGTGATCAGCGAGGCCATGTGATCCTCGACGCCGCCGGTGACGAAGATGATGCGCTCACGCAGCAACCGCGAGAAAATGTCGAAGCTGCGTTCGCCGCGGCTCGATTGTTCGATGACGATGGGAACCAGGCCACCGGTAATGGGGTCGATGGTCATCTGACCTTCAAGCGGATGCATGTGTGGAAATCTCGTTGTTGTTTTCTGCCCACGCCAACATCGGCGCTCGCGTTGCGGGGCGCAAGGGGGGAGTGCGGTGAATGGTCAGGGTTAGCGGCGCAGCGCGCGGACGCTTGCTCGCCACGGAGCGACGCGCCTAAGATCGTCGCGATGGCGGAGCCCGCAATACGAGAGCGATTCGCGGCGCTCGATGGTTTGCGCGGAATCGCCGCTCTCGCCGTGCTTCTCTACCATTTGCACAGCATGTTCGGCATGCGCTGGATATTCTCGCACGGCTATCTCGCGGTCGATTTCTTCTTCATGCTGAGCGGCTTCGTCCTTGCCCATGCCTATGAGGCGCGCCTGCGCACGCGGGGCAGCTTCCTGCCGTTCCTGCGCGATCGCATCATACGGCTCCACCCCTTGCTGCTGCTCAGCATCGTGCCGGGTGCTGTCATGCTGATCGCGGGCGCGCCGCAATACCGGTTTCCCTTGCTCACGCTGGCAGCCGCGGCCTCGCCCTTTCCCGCCTTCTGGGAAGGTCTCCAGAAATTTCCGTTGAACCAGCCATCCTGGTCGCTGTTCTGGGAATTGGCGGTCAATATCGCATTCGCGCTTGCCGCGCCCTGGTTGCGCAGCCGGGTGCTCGGCGCCGTCATCGCAATTGCCGTCACCGGTGCGATCTGGCTGAGCCTTAGCCGGGGCGGATTCGTCATCGTCGACATGCGGGCGGGCATGCGCGCACTGGCCGGGTTCGCGATCGGCGTGATGCTGCTGCGCGTGCACCGGGCGGGCCGGTTCCGCGCGGATCGTCTCGGCGCGGCGGCCGCGCCACTGCTGCTGGCGAGCCTCGCGCTGGTCCCCGCTTTGCCATGGCTGGTGAGGATCTACGATCCCGTGGCGGTATTCCTGCTGTTTCCGCTGATCGTGCTGGCAAGCGCGGGGCGAACGCCTCGCTTCCCCGCTGCCGCCCGCTGGCTCGGCGAGCTGTCCTATCCGCTATATGTTCTCCACGGTCCCGTGCTGTCGCTGACCCGGGATCCGCTGAACGGCGTATTCGGCAATCCCGCCATCACCGGCCTGGTGCAGCTAACACTCTCGATCGCCCTGACCTGGGCCGCTTGGCGGCTGTACGACGCGCCGCTGCGCGCGGCATTGCGGCGGCGGTTCGGCAGCGGTTAGCGCTGGGCGCCTGGATAAGCGAGGTACGCCAGCCGTCGCATCTCGCGCCGCCCGCGCACCACGGTGTCGAGGATCAGCCCGGTGAACAGGTTGAGGAAGGCCAGGATCATCAGTCCCGTCGCCAGGATCGCGGTGGGAAAGCGCGGCACCAGCCCGGTCTCGACGAAGGTCAACACCAGCGGGATCGCCAGCACTACCGCCAGCGTCGCGAACAATGCCGCGATCCAGCCGAAGAACAGCATCGGGCGCTCGATCCGGTAGAGCGTCACGATGGTGCGCAGGATGCGCAGGCCGTCGCGATAGGTGTTGAGCTTCGACACCGATCCTTCGAGCCGCGCGAAATAGGTCGTCTCGGTCTCGCCCACCGGCATCTTGAGCTCGAGCGCATGGACGCTGATCTCGGTCTCGATCTCGAACCCCGAGGACAGCACCGGAAAGCTCTTCACGAAGCGCCGCGAGAACACCCGGTAGCCCGAGAAGATATCGGTGAAGCTCCGCCCGAACAGCCCGGCCAGAAACCCGGTCATCACCCGGTTGCCGAGCACATGCCCGCGCCGATACGCCTCCGCCGCTTCATGCACGCGAGTGCCGACCACCATGTCGAGGCCCTCGTCCATGAGCTTCTCGACCATCCCCGTGACCGCGCCCGCGTCATAGGTCGCGTCGCCATCGGCCATCACGTAAATGTCGGCATCGACATCGGCGAACATCCGCCGGACGACATTGCCCTTGCCCTGCATCCGCTCGGTACGGACCACCGCGCCCGCCGCGCGCGCAACCTCGATCGTACGGTCGCTGCTGTTGTTGTCGTAGACGTAGACGACCGCATCGGGCAGCGCCGCGCGGAACCGGATAACGGTCTGCGCGATCGCGGCTTCCTCGTTGTAGCAGGGCAGAAGCACCGCAATCCGCGGCGAGCCGGTCGTCATCGTGCCTTACCCCACCCCAGTTCGGGCCGAGAATAGCCCGCCCCCGTTCCCAAAGCGTGAACGCCCGGGAACGGGGCGGCCAACGGGCCTTACTTCTTCTTGGCAGCCGGCTTCTTGGCGGGCTTGGCTTCTTCCGCCGGCTCCGCCTTGGCGGCCGGAGCTTTCTTGGTCGCGGCCTTCTTCACCGGCTCGGCGGCGACGAGTTCGTCGCCGGGTGCGGCGGGCTCGACATCGGCCTTGGTGACTTTCTGCGCCTTCGCCGGCTCCGCTACGGGCGCGTCCTCGGCCGGAGCCTCGGCGGCAGCCTTCTTGGCGGCCTTCTTCGGCTTGGGCGCATGGTCATGATCATGGTTGCAGTCGGGACCATGGACGTGCGGCATGGCGCCGTCCTCGGACTCGATCGCCGCTTCCAGCTCTTCGCGGGTCACGTTGCGATCGGTCACTTCGGCCTTGTCGAACAGATAATCGACGACCTTGTCCTCGAACACCGGCGCGCGCAGCTGCGCGGCGGCCATCGGCTCCTTGCGGATATAGTCGATGAACATCTCGCGGTCGGCCGGGCGATACTGCTGCGCGGCCTGGGCGATGATCTGGTTCATCTCCTGCTGGCTGACCTCGACGCCGTTGGCGGTGCCGATCTCGGAAAGCAACAGGCCAAGGCGCACGCGGCGCTCGGCGATCGCGACATAATCGGCGCGCTCGGCGTCCAGCTCGGCGCGCGCGGCGTCGGGGTCGGGCTCGTTCTGGACCTCGTTCTGAAGCTGCGCCCAGATCTGCTCGAACTCGGCGTCGACCATCGACGGCGGCACCGCGAAATCATGCCCGGCCGCCAGATGATCGAGCAGCTTGCGCTTCATATGGGTGCGGGTCAGCCCCGCATTCTGCTGCTCGAGCTGCACCTTGAGCAGGCCGGTGAGCTGCTCGAGGCTCTGCAGGCCGAGGGTCTTGGCGAAATCGTCGTCGATCTTCGTCTCGGCCGCGGTCTTCAGCGCGGTGACTTTGATGTCGAAGGTCGCGGGCTGGCCCGCCAGGTTCTTCGCATTGTAATCCTCGGGGAAGGTCACGTTGACCTGCTTTTCGTCGCCCAGCCGGGCGCCGATCAACTGGTCCTCGAAACCGGGGATCAGGCCGCCCGAACCGATCTCGACGGTCAGGCCTTCGCCGGTGCCGCCCTCGAACGCCACGCCGTCGGCGGTCTTGCCGGCGAAGTCCATGACGACCTGGTCGCCGGTCGCGGCTTCGTGCTCCGCGGGGGCGTCTTTCCAGGCCTTCTGCTGGCCGGCGAGCTGCTTGAGCTGCGCGTCGACCGCCTCGTCCTCGACGGGAACGATCAGCCGCTCGAGCTTCAGCCCCTCGATCGTCGGCACCGCGACATCGGGCAGCACTTCGAGCTCGACCTGAACCTCGGCGTCCATGCCGGGCTCGTAATCGCTGTCGAGCTTCACCGAAGGCGAGATCGCCGGGCGCAGCTTGTGCTGCGCCATCAGCGTCTGCAGGCCTTCCTGGATCGAGGTGTTGAGCACGTCCTGCGCGATCGCTTCGCCGTGCATCTTGCGCACCAGATTCGCGGGCACCTTGCCGGGGCGGAAGCCGGGCATCCGCACCTGCGGCGCGACGCGCTTCACTTCGGCATTGACCTTGGCGTCGATATCCTTCGCCGCGATCTTCATCGTGTAGGCGCGCTTCAGGCCCTCGTTCAACGTCTCGACACTCTGCATTTCTTCAGGCTTCCAACTAAGATCTGGCAACTAGGATCACGGTCGCGGTGCCGCGCCTGGTAGAGAGCGGCGGTGCTGGTGCGGGCGAAGGGACTCGAACCCCCACATCTTGCGATGGCAGGACCTAAACCTGCTGCGTCTACCAGTTCCGCCACGCCCGCAGGGGCACCGCCGGTCGGCGGCTCCTATAGCAGTCAGGGGTGCGGGAGCAAGCGCGAAGCAACTTGGAGCGCAGGACAGCGTTGTGTGGGCAAAGGAGAGTAGGCAATGCCCGTAGAACCCCCGATCCAGCCGACCACGCCGGAACCCGAAACCCCGGCACCGCAGCCCGGCCAGCCCGAGACGCCCGCGCCCGAAGTCGCGCCGACGGGTCCGGACATCGACGTCCCCTCTCCCCAGCCCGGCACCGCTCCAGGCGGCGCCCCGATGCAGCCGACTGCCTGACCGCCCCAAGGAAACCATCATGACCGACACCAAAGGCCCGATCGGCACGGATGCCGCCGAAGATCCTCGCTCCGACCTTCAGCAGGCGGTCGAGGCACGCGCCGATGCGAGCAAGAACGCATCGAACCGCTCTCCGCTCGAGCCCAGCGGCGTAAAGGACGGCGTCGGCGGCACGGCCGGCGAGGTAAAAAATCAGGATCAGTCCGCGCAATAACCGTCTATAGCCGCAGGCGTGATCGAACTTCATCTCCTAAAGCTGCGCGCACGCGATGAGATCAGCGCGGAAGAAGAGGCCGCGCTGCGGGGCGCGGTCGCGGACGTGGTCGACTATCCCGCTGACAGGACAATCATCGAGGCCAACCGCGACCTGACGCACTCCACCCTCCTGCTCGAAGGGCTGATGGGCCGCTACAAGGATTTGCGCGACGGCCAGCGGCAGATCACCGCGCTCCACATCCCCGGCGACTTTCTCGATTTGCACAGCTTCACGCTCAAGCGCCTCGACCAGCCGGTCATGTCGCTCACCCGCTGCCGCACCGCGCTGGTCCCGCATGCGAAGCTGGAGGAGATCACCCGCAACTTCCCGCACCTGACCCGCATCCTGTGGTTCAGCACCAATCTCGATGCCTGTATCCACCGCGAATGGTCGGTGTCGCTCGGCCGCCGCACCGCGATCGCGCGCGCGGCGCATCTGTTCTGCGAATTGCAGATCCGCTTCGGCATCGTCGGGCTGACCGATGGCACCAGCTATCCGCTCAACCTCACCCAGATCGAGTTGGCCGAATGCCTGGGGCTCACCTCGGTGCATGTGAACCGCGTGCTCAAGGAATTGCGCGAGCGCGGCCTCGCCGAATTTCGCGGCGGCAAGGTGACGATCCTCGACTGGGACGGCCTCGTCCGCGTCGCGGATTTCGATTCGAACTATCTTTATCTGGAGCGCGCGCCGCGCTGAGCCCCGCTTCCGCCTATTTCCGCTTCGCCACCGCAGGGAAACGCACGCTCGCCACCACTTGATGATAGGATGCGACGTCGCGCGCGAAATAATGGATCACCGGCGCTTCGAAGGTGATCATGTAGAGCTTGCCGGCGATGATCGCGGCGGTGCCCTCGCCATTGCGGCGCAGGCCGTCCTGATTGGTGAAGCTGTAGGTGAAATGGATCGCCTTTTCGCCCGCGAAGGTCGTCGGCGTCACCGAATCGACCGCCATCAGCGAGGTGTTCAGCGCGATGCGATAGCTGTTCTCGAGCAGCACCGGGATATCGGTCAGCAGCATCGTCGACGAGAAACGCGGCAACGGCGCGGAGCGCTTGTTCACTTCGCGGAACAAGGTGGCGTCGTTGGCGATGCCGCCATAGAAAGTCAGGTCGTTCAGCGTGTCGCCGTCCAGCGTCCATGTCTCGGAATTGCGGCCCGGGCGCGCGCCCATCTTGTTCCATTCGCGCTCGGGAGTGACGGTCATCGCCGATTTGGCCACCGCGATGCTGACCCCCGCGACGATGAGCTTGTTGCCGGCATAGGCCGGCGCGATCGAGCAGAGCAGCAATGCCGCGAGCAGCGCGCGGACGATCGAAAGCGGGCGGGTCATGAAGGGCCTCATTGCGTAAGAACGGAGATCATGGCGGAATCCTGCGCGTCGGGGCGCAGACTGAGATAGTGGCGCAGCGCGTCCTTGCCCTCGGCGGGGTTCGGTCCGCGCAGCAGCGCCATACCGAGGCCGCGATAGGCTTCGGCATTGTCCGGGCTCTGCGCCACGACCTGACGGTAGAGATCGGCGGCGGAGACGAGGTCGCGCGGGTTCCCCCGCGTCCGGTGCAGATCGGCGCGGGCCATCAGCAGATCAGGCGTCCAGCCCGATTTGGCGAGCTGGCCCAGCAGATATTCGGTCCCGCCGAAATCGTTGAGCTTCAGCTGATCCGCCAGAAATTCCGGCCGCCACTTCGCCATCGCCTTGAGATAGCGGTCCTCGCCATCGTCGCCTGTGCGTTGGCCGGCTAGCTCGCGCAAATATCCGGCGCGCTGCAAGGTGGTGGGATGCGACGCGAAGAAGGCGGTGCGATCGTAGCGCGTGCTGCGCTGCTTGCGGCCGAGCGCCGTCGCGTCGGTCTCGCTCATAATTCGTTCCCACACATCGGCGAAACCTTGCGGATTATAAGGAGAGTTCAGCAGATACTGCATCGAAAGCTGGTCGGCCTCCTCCTCCTGCGCACGCCCGTAGGAAAAAAACGATCCCACTGCGGCCGCCTGGAGAACGATGCCGCTCGTCCCGAGCAAGCTTGCCCAAGCCATGATATCGGAGGCGCTCCTAGCGTGCCGATAGCCCGCCAGCGAGTGCCGCATCTCGAAATGGGCGAACTCATGCCCCAGTACCGCCGCCAGCTCGGCTTCGCTGCGCACGCGCATCAGCAGCCCGCTCCAGACCTGCAGCGTGCCGTTCGGGCTCATCGAGGCATTGAAGGCGGCGATCCGCATCACATAGATGCGCGCGCCCTGGCATCGGTCGTCCCCGACCGTCTTGCACAGCACGCTGCGGATATACGCGTTCAGCGCGGAATCGTTGATGACGAACTTCGAGTCGCGCAGCTTGCGCTCGTCTTCGTCGGCGATCATCCACATCCCGCGTTCATCCACGGTGTGCGGCTCATAGCCCTTGGCGAACGGCGGCAGGCCCCGCCGAACCACTTGCGCCTGCACGGCCGCCGGCGCCGCCGCGATCAACGCGGCGCACAGCGCTCCCCGCCAACCGAAGCGCCGGCGCATGCTACTTCTTCGCCGCAACCGCGACGGGCGCGCCCGGGAAATCCTCGAGCAACTGGCCGACGCGCTTCTGCGCGCCATCGGCGGTGCGGACGTCGCCGCCCATCTGCAGGTCGGCGTTGAGCCACACCAGGTCGCCGGTCCGCAAATCGACGAGTCCCGCAAACCCCTGATGGACGCCCGATTTGACCGAAACGGAGGCCATCGCCGCGAATATCTGCAGCACCTTGCGCCCGGTCGAGCCGAACTGGTCCTCGGTGAAGATGAACAGCGCATAGTCGCAGCTGCAGCCCTTCGCCACCTCGGCCACGCCCGGCCCCAGCGTCCAATCGAACACGTCCTTGCGCTTCTTGATCGGCAGCCGGTTGCCGGGGAAGAATTTGTAGGTGATCACCGAATTGGCAACGACCGAGAACAACGACTGATATTCGGCCAGCTTCGCCGCATCGTCGCCGAACAATTCGGGCGCGTCGACCACCTCATTGCCCAGCTTCTTCTGCGCCACCGCCAGCGCCGCCGTGACGTTTTCGCGCGCCTGCGCGGTCCAATCGGCATTGGGCTCGAACATCCCGCCGGTCGATTGCGCGCCCGCGGTAATCGAGGGGCGGAACAGCACGATCCTTGTGGTCCCCGGCGCCAGCACGAACCCCGGCTTGGTCGCCGATTTCTCCTGCGCCATCGCCGGCATCGCATACAGCTGCGCGCAAGCGACAAGCACCGCCACCAGATACCGAATCATTGTGCCTCCCCCTCAGGAGCCCCCCGGCTCCGCGTCCAGACTAGCCATATTCGCAACCCGCACAAGAGGTTGCGGCCTTGCGAGGGTCGCGCCGAACCTGACGGAAATCCCGCATTCTCAACGATCCTTGCGCCGCCGCTCGATCTCCGCGCTCTCCGTCTTGAGCGGCCCCGAGACGGGGCACACTTCCTGCAGATAGCCGTTGAGCGTGTTGGCGAGATGATCCTCGACCAGCCGGTAATGGACGAATTGCCCGCGCTTCTCGCTGGTCACCAGCCCCGCATTCTCGAGGATGCCGAGATGCTGCGAAACCGCCGGCTTGGAGATATCGAACCGCGCGGCAATCTCGCCCGCGGTCAGCTCGGCGTGCGCCAGATAGGCAAGAATCTTCCGGCGAACCGTAGACGACAAGGCTTCGAACACACGCTGCATGGGTGGTAGTTAAGCATTTCCTTCATTGCTTTCTAGTCGAATCAGCGTAATTAGGTAATAGCTTAATTACCTAAGGGCTGAGTCGATGGATGATCCGCATGGAGTCAACAGCCTGATCGCCACGCCGGACGCCGATCCGGTCGAAGGCCGCGTCCGCTGGGACCCGGCGCGTTCGCTTTGGAACGGCGGCATGGCGGACGCGACATTGGTGCTCGGGCCGCTCACCTTCACCCTGCCCGCCTTCGCGGTGTTCGTCCTGACCACCGGCGCGACACTGCTGCTCGGCCACTCGGTCGGCTTCCACCGCCGGCTGATCCACCGCAGCTTCGATTGCCCCCTGTTGCTGGAGCGTATCCTCGTCTGGTTCGGCACGATCGTTGGGATGAGCGGCCCGCACTGGATCATCCGCACCCACGATCTGCGCGACTGGGCGCAGCGCCGCACCGATTGCCACCCCTATCTCAGCCACGGCAAGCCCATGCTCACCGATGCCTGGTGGCAGCTCCACTGCCGCCTCGAGCTCGCGCACCCGCCCGCCTTCGATCTCGGCCGCGCGGGGCGCGACCCCTTTTACCGCTTCCTCGAAGCGACCTGGATGGCGCAGCAACTGCCGGTCGCGTTGGCGCTCCATGCGCTCGGCGGTTGGAGCTTCGTGGTGTGGGGGGTCTGCGCCCGCGTCTTCGTCTGCGTCCACGGCCATTGGCTGGTCGGCCATCTCGCCCATAATCGCGGGCCGCAGCACTGGATCGTCGCGGATGCCGGGGTGCAGGCGCACGACGTGCCCTGGGCCGGGTTCGTCACGATGGGCGAGGCCTGGCATAACAACCATCATGCTTTCCCCGGATCGGCGCGGATCGGGCTGTATCCGGGGCAGAGCGACTTGGGCTTTACCTTCATCCGGCTGCTGGGGCGGGCTGGCCTCGCCTGGGACATCCGCACGCCCGACACGAACCCCGATCGCAGGAAGGCGCTGGTGCCGGCATGAACGTGGACGAAACCGACGAGCCATCGCTCTCGAACGGCTGCCTCGCGATGTTCGTGTCGGTCGCGTTCGCGGCGCTGCTGATGGCGCTTGGCTCCCCTCCCGTCGGCTATTCGCTGTTCCTCTATCCCTTCGTCTTTATCAGCGTGACCATCATCGCCGCGTCGATCGGGCTGCCGCTGCGCTATATCGCGGTGCATCTGGGCATCGCAAACGCCTGGACCGCCGTCGCGATCGGCGCGGTGAGCGGCGCCGGCCTCCCCGCGCTGAACGCGTTTTCGGGTGGTTCGGACCGGGACTGGATCAACGTGGCCGCTTATGGCGCGGTAGGCGCGGCGAGCGGCCTGATGTTCTTCCTGATCGGAACCGCGCCGCGCGCGCCGCGCAGGAGCGTGGCGGCTATGCTGGCGCTGGCCTTTAGTTCGATCGCCGCGATCTTGCTTGCCCAGCCGCAGATGCTCTAGTCAGGGCGCGATCCGCCGCGCGGTGAGCACCTTGACCGCCGCCACCGGCACTTCGCCGGAGAAGGCCCCCGGCCCCGCCCCCGGGCGGATCGGCGAATCGAGGATTTTCACGACCACGTCCATTCCCTCAACCACGCGCCCGAACGCGGCATAGCCGACATTGTCGCCCGGCTTGGCGGGATCGGCATCGAGCGAGGTCTGGTTGCCCACCATCAGCGTGAACTCGGCGCGGGCCGTCCCCGGGGCGTTGCGCGCCATCGATATGGTACCCTCGGTATGCTTGAGGCCGGTGACCGTCGTCGGCTCATGCCGGATCGCCGGAAAGGCGCGGCGCGGCTCGCTCTTCAGCCCGAACTGGACGATGCCATAATGGTCCTGCAGCTTGACGACGCGATAGAATTCCACCCCGTCGAGCCTTTTGCCATCGACATAGCGGAGGAAATTGGCTGCGGTGATGGGCGCCTTGACCGTCTCGACCTCAACCACGATCCGCCCGGCGGTGGTCTCGATCGCGACGCGGGGGAGCGGGGCTGCCGGTGTGGCCGCGGGCGTCGGCACGGTCTGAGCAAATGCCGGAACCGCGAACAGCCACAGCAAAGCCAGCATCACCGCGCGCATCAACCCAGCGCCTTCTTCAGCAATTCGTTGACCACAGCGGGATTGGCCTTGCCCGCCATCGCCTTCATCGTCTGGCCGACGAAGAAGCCGAACAGCGCCTCCTTGCCGCCGCGATACTGCTCGAGCTGGTTGGGGTTGGCGGCAAGCACGCCGGCGATCACTTCCTCGATCGCGCCGGTGTCGCTGGTCTGCTTGAGGCCGCGCTCCTCGACGATTCTGCCGGGCGCATCGCCGGTCTCCAGCATAATCTCGAACACCTGCTTGGCGAGCGGGCCGGAGAGTGTGCCGTCCGCCGCCAGCGCGAGCAATTCGGCGCCGCGCTCGGGGCTGACCGGGCTTTCGTCCAGGTCCTTGCCCAGCTTGTTGAGCGCGCCGAACAGGTCGGAGATCAGCCAGTTGGCGGCGGGACGCGCAAGTTCGGCATCGCTTTTTCCGGCCACCCGCACGCTCTCGGCCAGCAGTGCCTCGAACCAGCGCGCGGTGTCCGCATCGGCGGTCAGCACCGCGGCGTTGTACGCGCTCAGCCCCAGCTCGCTCTCGTAACGGCGGCGCTTGGCGTCGGGCAGCTCGGGCAGGCTGGCGCGGCAGGCGTCGAGGAACGCCTCGTCCAGCTCTAGCGGCAACAGATCCGGATCGGGGAAATAGCGGTAGTCGTGCGCGTCTTCCTTCGATCGCATCGACCGCGTCTCGCCGCGATCGGGATCGAACAGGCGGGTTTCCTGGACGATCCGCCCGCCAGCCTCCAGCACCTCGACCTGGCGCTTGGCCTCGATCTCGATCGTCTGCATGACGAAGCGCACCGAATTGACGTTCTTGGTCTCGGTCCGCGTGCCGAGGTCATCGCCAGGCTTGCGCACGCTGACATTGACGTCGGCGCGCATCGAGCCTTCTTCCATATTGCCGTCGCACGAGCCGACATAGCGCAGCATCGAGCGGAGCTTCTTCACATAGGCCCCCGCTTCGGCGGGTGAGCGCATGTCCGGGCGCGACACGATCTCCATCAGCGCGACGCCCGCGCGGTTGAGATCGACGTACGAGCGCGTCGGATGCTGATCGTGCATCAACTTTCCGGCATCCTGCTCGACGTGGATGCGCTCGATCCCGATCGACTTGGTTTCGGCCTCGGGGTCCTTCTCGTCGAGGCTGATCTCCAGCACGCCCTCACCCACCAGTGGATGATAGAGCTGGCTGATCTGATAGCCCTGCGGCAGATCGGCGTAGAAATAGTTCTTGCGGTCGAACCGCGACCATTTGTTGATCACCGCGCCCAACGCCATGCCGGTGCGCACCGCCTGGCGGATGCACTCCTGGTTCGGCGTCGGCAGCATCCCCGGCATCGCCGCGTCGATCAGCGACACCTGGCTGTTCGGCTCGGCGCCGAACGCGGTCGACGCGCCCGAGAACAGCTTGGCGTTGGACGTGACCTGGGCGTGGACCTCGAGGCCGATCACGACCTCCCATTCGCCGGTTTCGCCGTGGATGCGGTAGGGTGCGTTCATGGATGGGTCTCTGGTGTGATGAGCGTGAGTTCGGGGAAATAGGTTCGGTAGAAGCGCGGATCGCGGGTCAGGACGGCGGCACCAATCGAAAGCGCATGCCCACCGATCAGGAAGTCAGGCAACACCGAGTTGGCGACCGTGTCACTGCCACAGCGTGCGCGATACACCCGGAATGCAGCACCGGCCATATAGGCACCCTCATCGGTAATCGACTCGGACTGGATCACCAATTCTTCCAGTTGATCGAGATAGGCCTGCAGGTTGCCAAATCGCGGCGCTACTTCGGCTGTGACAACCGTGTTGGCAGCGATGATCCCTTCGCGCTGCGCCTGTTCCAATGCGCTCAGCGACCACTCCGCCCAGTTAGGATCATCGTCGATAACGTCGATTAGAATATTGGAATCGACCAGAATCACGGTTCCCAATCGCCCCGCAGCTCTCGCATGATTGCGTCGGTGCCGCGTCCGGTGGAATATTTGCCGCGCAACGCTTTCAGCCCTTTACGCATTTGCTGCACGCGCAATTCCGCGTCCTCCGGGCCAAAGCTGAGCGGCGCGATCGAGACCTTCCCATCTTCGTTCAACCACACCTTAAACGGCTTGCCGGGTGCCAGCCCAGCCGCATCTCGGATGGCCTTGGGAATTAGGATCTGACCCTTGCTGGTCATCACGCCGCCATCAGGTTTAAAAGGAGCATTCATCGGCCTTCTCCGGTGTTACCAAGGTAACACTTCCAAGCGGGTGCTACAATCACCACCAGGCCTCACGCGCCATTCTTGACTTCCTGCTTCTTGCGCGTCCGCGGTTTCTTGGCAGCGGCGGGAGCCGCATTGTTCGGGAGCACCAGAAAATTGACGTTGGTCGGATAGCGGCGATACGAATTCTCGACGCGATAGTTGGCCGCTTCGCACCAGGCGTTGAACGCCTCGATATTCTCGTTCGCGACCTCGACGAACAGCACCGGGCGCGTGCGGCGGACGGTTTCGCCCAGCCCGGCGAGCACCGACATCTCCATGCCCTCGGTATCGATCTTGATGAAGCCGACCGGCTCGCCGGCGAGCAATTCGTCGCCCACTTCGATCTGCAGCGTGCCCTTGTCGCTCTCCTCCAGCCACGCGCCGCCGATGTTCGCATAGGGCAGCTTGAGCTCGACCTTGCCGCTCTTGTCCGACAGCCCGACGGTATGGATTTTCACGCGATCGGCCAGCCCGTTGAGGATCACGTTGAGCTCGAGCACGCGCAGCGCGACCGGGTTCGGCTCGAACGCGATCACCCGCGCGGCGCCCATGTAGAGCAGGGCATAGAGCGTGTGATTGCCGACGTTGGTGCCGATATCGACGAACACGCAACCGGCCGGCACATAAGGCGCGATCAGTTCGAGCTCGTCGGCCTCGAAGAAGGTGCCGCGCAAGTGAAAGCCCTGGATCAGATCGCTGTCGTCGTTGACGAAGAACCGGACCGGCCTGTCCTCGATCACCGTTTCCACCACCGCGCCGCGGGTGATTCCCGACGGATCGGTCTTCCAGCGCAGCGTGAATCCGGCCCAACGCGAATTCGGCGTTTCGATCCGGCCCGGCGCGATACCGATCCGGCGGATGCCCTGTTCGGCGCGCTGCAAGGCCCGATTGATAAGACTCATCGCATGTTCCCCAGTTCGCCGATTACCACCACGCGTCCGGCCGCGCCGTAAAGCCCGCCCGCTCCTCGATCGCGAGGCCCGCATTGAGCACGCCCTGCTCGTCGAACGGCTTGCCGATGATCTGCAGTCCAAGCGGCAGCCCGTCCTTGTCGAGCCCGCCGGGGACCGACATCGCTGGCAGGCCCGCGAGGCTCGAAGGCACCGTGAAGACGTCGTTCAGATACATCGCCAGCGGATCGGCCATCTTCTCGCCGAGCGCGAAGGCGGCGGAGGGTGCGGTCGGCGTCAGCAGATAGTCGCAATAGTCCCACGCCCGCTCGAAATCGCGCGCGATCAGGGTGCGGACCTTCGAAGCCTGGGTAAAGTACGCGTCGTAGAAGCCCGCCGACAGCACGTACGTGCCGATCATGATCCGGCGCTTGACCTCGTCGCCGAAGCCCGCCGCGCGCGTCGCCGCGTACATTTCCTGCAGATTGGCATGCTCGGGCAAGTCGCGCAGGCCGTACCGAACGCCATCGTAACGCGCGAGGTTCGACGAAGCCTCGGCCGGCGCGATGATGTAATAGGCCGGCAGCGCATATTTGGTGTGCGGCAGCGATACCTCGACCACTTCGGCGCCGGCATCCTTCACCCAGTCGATGCCCTGCTGCCACAGCGCGGCGATCTCGGGCGGCATCCCGTCGACCAGATATTCGTCGGGCACGCCGATCCTTTTGCCGCGCAGATCGCCCGAGAGATTGTCCTCCCACTTGGGCACCGCCATGTCGAGCGAGGTCGAATCCTTGGCGTCGAATCCCGCCATATTCTCGAGCAGGATCGCGCAGTCGCGCACGTCGCGCGCCATCGGCCCGGCCTGATCGAGCGACGATGCGAACGCCACTACGCCCCAGCGCGAGCAGCGGCCATAGGTCGGCTTGATGCCCGAGATGCCGACGAACGCCGCCGGCTGGCGGATCGAGCCGCCGGTATCGGTGCCCGTAGCCCCCGGCACCAGCCGCGCCGCGATCGCCGAAGCGCTGCCGCCCGAGGAGCCGCCCGGCGCCAGCGGCGCATTGCCGCCGCCAGCGCGCCGCCACGGCGAAATGACGGTGCCATAGGCGCTGGTCTCGTTCGACGATCCCATCGCGAACTGGTCCATGTTGAGCTTGCCCAGCATGCCCGCGCCCGCGTCCCACAATTTCTGCGAGACGGTCGATTCATAGACCGGCTTAAAGCCCTCGAGGATGTGGCTCGCCGCGGTGGTCTGCACGCCCTTGGTGCAGAAAAGATCCTTCATGCCGATCGGCACGCCCGCCAGCGGCTTGAGCGCTTCACCCGCCGCGCGCGCGGCATCAGCTTCCTTGGCGGCGGCGATGGCGTGGTCGGGGGTTTCGACGATGAAGGCGTTGAGCACTTTGGCGCGGCTCACCTTGACGATGAACGCGTCGGCGACTTCGCGCGCCGAGAAGGTCCCGGCGCGAACGCCATCGCGCAGCGCCGCGACGCCCAGATCGGTGACGTCGGTCATTTCACTTCCCCGTTCGGGCTGAGCCTGTCGAAGCCCTGCCCTCCTTCTGCGAGCGGCTGGAAACAGGAAGGCAGCCCTTCGACAAGCTCAGGGCGAACGGGAGGGTTGTGGATGACGCTCATCACTCGACCACCTTGGGCACGGTGAAGAAGCCATGCTCACCCTGCGGCGCGTTCGCCAGGATCGCGTCGCGCTGGCCGCCTTCGGTGACGATATCCTCGCGCAGCCGCAGGACGTTCGGGATCACCGCGGTCATCGGCTCGAGCGACGATGTGTCGACCTCGCCCAATTGCTCGATCCATCCTAGGATGTTGTTGAGCTCGGGCACCAGCCGTTCGGCGTCGGCGTCGGTGATCGCGATGCGGGCGAGGCTCGCGACCTTCTTCACGGTTGCAGTGTCTACGGACATGAGGGCCGCCTAGCAGGCAGGCCCCCATCCCATCAAGCGCCACTCACTCGAAAGCGTCGCCGACCGGCCTGTCGCCGACGAACACCTGGCGCCGTTCGACCTTGCGTACCTCGATGCGTCCGGCGGAATAGGCCACGGCCGCCGGCACGTCCGGCGTGTCACGTGGCGAATGCGCGCTGCTCGCCGCCGCCCATTTTTCATCCTTGCGCACAAAACGGGCGGGATTGCTCTGGCTGCAGTCGGGAACGGCGACGCTGGTAGCGCGCGTCTCGACCGGAGCGGGCGGTGGCGTGGCGAAGCAGCCGTCGTCGATCAGCAACGCCTCGCTGCCCCCTGGAAGGAAGGTCAGGGTGCATTTGCCCCGGGTGCCGCACGGGTAGTCGTCGGCGACCAGCTTTTTCAAGTCCTCGGGCACCGCCGTTCCGTGCGGCAGCACGCGCAGCCGGCCGGTGAGGTCGTCGACGCGCTTCGCTGCGCGGCCATCGGACACGTCATAGCGATACTCGGCCTTGCTCGCCGCCAGCGCCGGCTCGCGGACCGCCGCGTTGCGCGATGCGGTGAGGCGCTTGAGCGCATCCTTGCCCGGCTGCCCGAAATCGAACGCCAGCGCGCGCCAGTCGAACTGCTCGGGCGAGATATTGCCCGATTCGAGCCGCGCAACCTGATCGCGCGTAGAAATCGCGTTGAAGCTCACCAGTGGCGTCGCCAGCAACAGCGCCACGCCGCACACCGCGAACGCCAGCCGCAGATTCGCCGGCCGCACTACCGTCGCCCAGTCCAGCCGCCCGCGCAGCAGCGAGACAAGATAGGCAAGGGCGAAGGCGGTCGCGATCACGACGAAGGTCAGCGCCCACAGCCGCTCCGGCGTATACCCGTATTGGCCGATCCTGAGGCCGATCGCGATCGCCGCAATCACCGCGAGCGGGAACACCACCAGCCCCAGCCCCATCGCGCCGAATTTGAGCAAGGGAAACTTCCGCTCATGGTCGGGCAATTCGCCGATCACGGCGTTGACGAGGATCAGCGCCCCCACCACGCAGGTCAGCAGGATCGGTGTCGTCGCGCTCGTCGCATCCCACAGCGCGCCCAGCCCGGTGAACGGCAGCGCCAGCACGAACAGGATCAGCCCCACCGCCAGCACCGGCGCCAGCACCGCCAGCACCGTCGCCACAACCCGCTGCAGCAGCCGCACCACTTGCGTCTGCTCGCGCAGCAGCCCCAGCGCCCCGCCGAAGGCGGTGCCCATCAGCGCCCGGATAAACCAATATTCGCGCGTCAGATCCTGGAGGAAATCCAGCTTGATCAGGTGAAACAGCGCGCCCAGCAGCACCGCAAGCACGAAGCTGATCCCCACGAACGCCCAGCACGCGCCCCACAGCACGATGTTGCTCCACGCGTGATCGTGGACCGAAGCATAAGGGAAGCGGATCGCGCCTTCGTCGCGCGCCGCCTGAAACAAGGGCGCCGCGATCGCGATGGCGAGGAACAGGCAGGCGACGCGCCAGCCGTCGCCGCCGCTCCACTGCGACGGCACGCCGTTCCACCAGACGACCGCCCCGGCGAGCACGCCGCACACCAATGCGAATACCACCGCCGCCCACCACAATCGCCGCTCGATCGTGAAGCCGATCAGGCCGGTAGTGACGGTCAGCACCGCCAACTCGGCCAGCGTCAGCGCGCTCGGCTCCCGGCCGAAGAATTCGTTGCCCAGCAGGAAATGCGCCGCGAGTCCGGTCGCCAGCCCCAGCAATGCGAGCAGCAGCGGCCGAAACGGCCATGCCGCCGGCTCCGCATTGTTGTCCTGCTCGGACCAGTCGGTCGCCAAAGTCCCGGAATCGCTCACGGCCTGCCCCTCCCTGAAAGTATCCGCGAAGGTCCGCCATCGCGCCCGGCGGGTAAAGCGAATTCGCGGCGGAATCGCCGTGCAGATTCTGTGCAGGCGCACTCCTGCGATCATCGCGGTTGCATCGCCGGCAACCATGGCTCACGGGAACGGCGGTTGCCCTCGCAACGTTTTATGTTGCATTGCACAATGGAGATTGGGTCTTGGCCCGGAAGTTCCTCTATGCGGTAGTTGTCCTTATCGTGATCGCGGTCGCCAGCCTTTTCGCCTTTCGCTTCTGGGGTCCGCAGCTGATGCGCGCGGCGCTGGTGCCCAGCGCGCCGGTCGTCATTTTGCCGGCGCCCCCTAGCTATGCCGGGGCCGAGATGTGGATCGCCCGCCCGGACAAGCCCGGCAATCCGGCGCTGTGGACTCCAAAGGGCTATACCCCCGCCGCCGCGCCCAAGGTCGCGGTATTCTTCCTCCACCCAACCTCGTTCCTCGACCGCAACCGCTGGAACGCGCCGCTCGACAACCAGGAGGCCAACGCCCGCGCCGAATTGTTCCTGCGCGGCCAGGCGAGCGCGTTCAACGGCGTCGGCACGGTCTGGGCGCCACGCTACCGGCAGGCGACCTTCGGCGCCTTCCTCACCGGCAAGAAGGAAGCGCAGCAGGCGCTCGATTTCGCCTATCGCGACGTCGAGGCGGCGTTCGACCAGTTCCTCAAGGAAGCCGGCGACCGACCGATCATCCTCGCCGGCCACAGCCAGGGCGCGCTCCATCTTTCGCGCCTGCTGGTCGATCGCATCGCGGGCACCCCGCTCGCGAAGCGCGTGGTCGCGGCGTACGTGGTTGGCTGGCCGGTCTCGATCCCGGCAGACCTCCCAAAGATGGGCCTGCCCGCCTGCTCGGGTCCCGATGAGCCGGGCTGCATCCTTTCGTGGCAAAGCTTCGGCGAGCCCGCCGATACCGCCTTGGTCACCGATACGTTCGACGCCAGCAACGGCTTCACCGGCCAGCCGCGGCGGGGCACGCCCCTGGTCTGCACCAATCCGATCACCGGCAAGCCGGGCGACACCGCCCCCGCCACCGCCAATCTCGGCGCGCTGATCCCGACCAAGGACATGCAGTCGGCCGATCTCGTCCCCGGCACCGTCCCCGCCCGCTGCGATGCGCGCGGGTTCCTGCTGATCGGCACCAACCCGCCCGATCTCGGCCCGTTCGTGCTGCCGGGCAACAATTACCATGTGTTCGACTACAGCCTGTTCTGGGCGAACATCCGCGGCGACGCCGAGCGGCGGCTGGCGGCGTTCGGGAAGAAATGATCACGCCCTTCGCAGCCGACTATCGCGCCGCGCTGCCCGAAGGCGGACGCCTGCTCGGCCTCGATGTCGGCACCAAGACGATCGGTACCGCGCTGTGCGATGCCGGCTGGAGCTTCGCCTCGCCGGCATTGCTCATCCGCCGTACCAAATTCCAGAAGGACAAGGCCGCGCTCGCCGATCTAGCGGTGCAGCAGCGGGTGAAGGGCCTCGTCATCGGCCTTCCCCTCAACCTCGACGGCACCGATAGCCCGCGCACCCAATCCACCCGCGCCTTCGCCCGCAACATGGAGGATCTGGGCTTACCCATCCTCCTGCAGGACGAGCGCTGGTCCACCGTCGCGGTCGAGCGCACGATGATCGAGCAGGATCTCAGCCGCGCCAAGCGCGCCGAACGCATCGACAATATGGCCGCCGCGCACATCCTCCAGGGCGCGATCGATGCGCTGGTCGCCGTTTAGCCCGCGCCAAAGCGCTAGGACCGGTTCGCCGTAGATCGCCGCGACGGTGCGGTACGCATTGTCCGCGCCAAGCGATTCCGGGTTGAGTCCCAGCCGCCAACGCTCGCCGCGCGCGGGATGTAGAGCGTCCCGAACATCCAGTCCCATAGCCCGAAGGTGCTGCCGAGGTTGCGGTCATGGTGGTGCGATTCGGCGCTGTTATAGAGTTGGTGCATCACAGGCGACAGCATCAGCCGGTTCCACCAGCCGAAGCAGATGGCGAGATGGCTGTGCCCCAGCGCGCCCTTCAGCTGGCCGATCCCCGCCACCAGCGCCAGCCCGGCAAAAGGTCGTGGTCCCAAATCCCCCAAACAGCGCCAGCGCCAGCACCCCGCCCGCCAGCGTGAAGGGAAACTCGATCGCCATGCCGAGCAACAGGTCGAGCGGGCGCCCCTGCACCTGGAAGAACGGCATCAGCGCCTCGGTGGCATGGTGCGGGCGGTGCAGTCGCCACAGCTAGGGCGACCGGTGCTGGGCATAATGCTGCGCGTAATTGCCCAGATCGTGCGCCAGCCAGATCAACAGCACCTGCCCGCTCGCGCCCTAAGCCCCGGCCGCCGGGCCGCCGGGCCGCCGTCCCACAGCGCCACCGCAGCGAGCAGCGCCGAAACCGTCCCGATCCCTTGAACAGCAGCGAAAGCGACAGGAAGTAGTTGAGCGCACCAACTTTGTTCGCGTGCCGCCGATACAGCGCGGGCGGAAACAGATGCGCCAGCGCGCCGCTAAGTCCGGCCTTGCCCGAGTACAGGCGATAATGAATCCAGCCGATCGTCAGGAACAACAGTAAAGGCACCGCGACGATCGCGGGATCGGCCACCCGGCAATATGCTGCGCCAATCGAACATCGCCCCGAATCCTCTGCGGCAATAGTCTATCGCGAATTGACCCGTCTTGCCATCGGCGCGCGGGATCGCGAGCCACGCATTGCGCTGGACAAATCCATTCCGGGAAGCGAACAAGTTGCCTGCGGTATTTGAGTCGGGGGAAATCGAATGCGTGGCACCATGACGTGGCTATTGCGGGCCGGCTTCGCGCTGGCGCTGACTGCTCCTACGATCGCGGCGGCACAGACCACACCGCTGCCCCGTCCGACCGCGCCGGTTCGCACCACCGGCGGCCCCGCGGTGGTCGCGGTCCCCGCCGGCACTCCAGCGTGCGACGCGACTTCGATCTCGTCGCCTCCAGGCAAGATCTGGTGGTCGCAGGAGCGCTGGCGCTACGCGAGCGACGCCGATGCGACCGCGGCCTATCTGACTCTCGTCAACAATGGCCTGGGCGGTTCGCCCTGGGCGACCTGGTATCTGCCGACGCCGACCAGCCCGGTCACCGCCGGCACGCTGGCCGCCCCGCCGATCACCGTCCTTCCCGTCGGCACGCGCTTCCAGATGGCGATGTCGCCCGGGCAGCACGACGACTGGCCCGGCGGCTGGGGCACCTTCGATTACATCGCCGATGTTCAGGACGTCCGCGAATTCCTGGCGGTCACGCATCTGTTCAAGCCGCAGGTCGACCGCGTCGTCACCTTCGAAGTCACGCGGATGCTGCCGGTCTATATTGGCCCGGTCGGCCCGCAGGTGGACGCCCAGACCTGCGAATATTTCCCCGGCCGCTGGTCGCAATTCAACATGATCCCCACCGGCAGCGCGCGGATGGACTATCTGAAGATCGTCGAGGTTCGGCCGATTCAGTAGGCGCTTGTGCCAGCATGGTGCGCCGCGACGCTTGCCTCCCCGCCCCTGCCCGTCTAACCCGCCCCTTTAATGCGCGCCTCCGATCACAGCCCCGCTGCCCAGCTCCACGGCAGCGCCGCTTTCCCGCACCGGCACCTCACCGGCATCGCGGGACTGGAGCCGCATCAGATATTGTTCCTGATCGACGAGGCCGAGCAATGGGTCGAGGCCAACCGCGACCGCGCCCGGCCCGACAAGCGCCTTGCCGGCATCACCCAGATCAATGCGTTTTTCGAAGCTTCGACCCGCACCCTGCTGTCGTTCGAGATCGCCGGAAAGCGCCTCGGCGCCGATGTCATCAACATGCACGCCGCCCAGTCCAGCGTGAAGAAGGGCGAGACGCTGATCGACACGGCGGTGACGCTCAACGCGATGCGCGCCGACGTCATCGTCATCCGCCACGGCAGCTCGGGCGCGGTGCAGCTCATCTCGGGCAAGGTCGATTGCCCGGTGCTCAATGCCGGTGACGGCTGGCATGAACATCCCACACAAGCGTTGCTCGACGCGCTTACCATCCGGCGGCGGCGCGGCTCGATCGCCGGGCAGCGGGTGGTGATCTGCGGGGACATCCTCCACAGCCGGGTGGCGCGATCGAACATGCTGGCGCTGACCGCGCTCGCCGCCGAGGTCCGCGTCGTCGCCCCCTCGACGCTGATGCCCGCCGCGATCGAGCGGATGGGGGTCACCCCTTTCACCGATTTCGACAAGGCGCTCGAGGGCGCCGATGTGGTGATGATGCTCCGCCTCCAGAACGAGCGCATGTCGGGCGCCTTCATCCCCTCCACCCGCGAATATCATCTGCTCTATGGCCTCACCCCCGAGCGGCTGGCGCTGGCCAAGCCCGATGCGCTGGTGATGCACCCCGGCCCGATGAACCGCGGCGTCGAGATCACATCCTCGGTCGCCGACGACCCCGATCGCTCGGCGATTATCGAGCAGGTCGAGATGGGCGTAGCGGTGCGCATGGCCTGCCTCGACGTCCTCACCCGCCGCGCGCGCGGCGTGGAGGGCTGGGCATGATCCGCGCCTACACCAACGCAACGCTGCCCGGCGCGAGCGAGCAGGTCACGCTAGTCACCGACGGCGACACCATCGTCGCGGGCGACGCTTCCGCCGCCGCCGAGACCGTCGACTGCAGCCGCCGCACCCTTGCCCCGGGCATCATCGATCTTGGCGTTTTCGCGGTCGACCGCAAGGCGTGCCGCGCGGGCGGCATCGTCCGCGTCGGGTTGATGCCCGATCAATCGCCCGTGCTCGACGACCCCGGCATCGTCCGCCGCGCCGCACTGATGGGCAAACCCGATATCTGGGTCCACCCGATCGCCGCCGCGACGCAGGGGCTGAGGGGCGCCGACCTCGCCGAGATGGCGATCAACGCCGCTGCCGGGGCCAAGGCGGTATCTACCGGCCGCCGCTGGATCGCTGACTCCGCCGTGATGCGAAAGGTGCTCGGCTACGCCCGCGATTGCGGCCTTACCGTCATCGCCCATGCCGAGGATGGCGGCCTTACCGACGGCGCGGTCGCGACCGAAGGCGAGACCGCGATGCGCCTCGGCCTGCCCTCGGCCCCCGCCGTCGCCGAAGCGCTGGCGATCGCCCGCGACCTCGTCCTCGCCGAGGAAACCGGCGCGCGCATCCATTTCCGTCAGGTCACCACCGCCGCCGGCTTCGACCTTATCCGCCGCGCCAGGCAGCGCGGGATCGCCGCCACCTGCGGCATCACCCCGGCGCATCTGCTGCTGTCGGATATCGCCATTTCCGATTTCCGCACCTTCGCGCACCTTTCGCCGCCGTTGCGCAGCGAATCGGACCGCCAGGCGGCGCTGGCCGCGCTGGCGGACGGCACGATCGACGTCCTTTCCTCGGGCCACGATCCGCGCGGCCCCGAGCAAAAGCGCCTGCCCTTCGCCGATTCGGAACCCGGCATGTCGGGCGCGGAGACATTGTTCGCGCTGGGGATGACTTTGGTGCATAACGGCACGATCGATCTGGCGCGGCTATTCGATCTGCTCGCGGCGAACCCCGCGCGTATCCTCGGCCTAAAAGCCGGCGTACTGGCGGCGGGGATGCCCGCCGACATCATCCTGATCGATCCGAATGCCCCGTGGCAGATCAGCGACGCGCAGATCGGTAACACGCCGTTCCACGGCCTGCCGGTTCAGGGCAAGGTGGTGGCGATGTGGAAGGGCGGCAGCGAAATCGCTTAATTCCCTCTCCCGTCGGGAGAGGGAGGGAGCCGACGAAGTCGGCGGAAGGGTAAGGGTGATCAAGTGAGGCGTTCACCCTCACCTTTCCCACCGCTTCGCGGCGGGTCCGTTCCCTCTCCCAGAGGGAGAGGGAGTTAGATCAGCGCGAAGCGACCTGCGTCGCGCTCGACCGCACCCAGCTCGCCATCGCGTCGCCGGCCTGCACTCGCACGAAGCAATTGCCCCCGGTCGCGCGCACGTTGCGGCACAGCGAATCGGCATCGGCGCGCGCGAACCCGCCGACCGACAGGCGATAGAAATTGCCCGCCCTTGTCGTGATCTTCGCGCCCTGCGGCGTCTGGCTGGACAGCCCGGGCACCCGCGAAGTCGTCCGGCGCCACGCATCGCGCGCGACCCCGGCATTCTCATAGGCGCCCAGCTGCACGACGAAATTGCCTTTGGCATAAGCCACGCGCGTCGCGGCAGGCGCACGCACCGCGGCGACACGAACCGGTGCGGCGACCCGAACCGGACGCGCATCGCGCACCGGCGTGGCGACCGCCTGGACGACTTCCTCGCGCGGCCCGAACACGACCTGCGGTCCGGTGCCCGCAACCTGCGTCACCACCGGCTGCGGCTCGGGCGCAACCATGTCGACACCAGTCTCGGCGCTGACCTGGCTGGCAACCGCCACGGCATTGTCCGGGGTGGAGGGCATATAGGTATCGATCGGATTGGCGGCGGGCGCTGGCGTCACCGCTGCCACGCCGACGTTCGGCAACCGCACCAGCGCGAGCCGCGTCGGCTGCCCGGCATCCTCGATCGCGCGCACGCCGAGCAGCGAAGCCACCTGGTCGTATGCGTTGGTCGGGCGCGAGAAGCTCGCCCATTGCATGATCCGCGCGTCGAGCTGGTCGGGCGCGATGTCCATCGCCGCGACCGTCTTGGCTTCCTGCCAGCGGCCGGCGAGCGCGAGGCTCAGCGCGTAATTCTGGCGGGTCTTGGCGTTGGCATCGGCGGCGCGCGCGGCGGGATCGAGGATCTCGACCGCCTTCACCGGATCGCCGGCCAGCGCATAAGCGAGGCCACGATCGCTGGCGGCGATGATGCTTTCATTGGTGTCGAGCGTGGTACGTGCGCCCTGCCAATCGCCCTGGGCGATCTGCGCGAGCGCATAGTTGAGCGCGACGCGCCCGTTCGAAGGATCGAGGCTCAGCGAATCGCTCAGCGCCTGCCTGGCCGAGGCGAAGCGGCCCGCGAGCAGATAGGCCTGGCCCAGCAGCGCGCGGTGCCCGGCGTTGCGCGGATCGTAGGCGACCGCAGCCTCGGCATGCTGCACCGCCTTGTCGGCCTGGCGCTTGGCCAGCGCCTTGCGCGCCGCATTGGCTTCGGAATTGGCCCGCTTCGGATTCTCGGCCGATGCGGCGGAGGCCGACATCCCTACCGCTGCGATGCCGCCGCCCGCGCAGGTCAGCGCGAAGGCGGAAAGTCCGATCGAGAGCATGGCACGGGTCTTCATGGTCTTGTCCTTCACCCACGGCTTTCGCGAGCGTCGAGCTGGCGCGCCAGCGCATCGACCTCGGTCAGCGATTCGAGAAAGGCGTCGAGCGCCTCGGTAACCAGCTGTTGCGCCGAACGGTTGGAGACCGCGGATGCGAGGCGCAGGCGCAAATGGCGGTCGGTATCGAGGCGCAGCGTGAACGCCGCCTTGGCTTTCGACGCAGCCACGTCGCGGGCGACGCGGGCGATCGCGGCGTTGGAGATCGGCTTGGGCGCGGGCGTCGGCGCCGGAGTCAGCGCGGCCACTGGCGGCGGCGCTTCGGATGCGAATTGCTCGCCCAGCACCGCGCGCTGGTGCAGCACAGCGGGCTCGAGCGCCGAAACCGGCTCGGCCGGGGGTACGAGCGCCACCGGTGCCGGCGGCGCATCGTCGCCCATGTCGTTCCAGCCGAGATCCTCCGCGGCATGGGTGCCATGCGAAAGGAAGCCCTGCGGCCGCATCGCCGGCCGGGCATGGCCCTTGCGCGCGAGCAGGCCCGAGGAGAGCGAAGCCGTCGGCTTCGGGGCGCCGAACATCGCCATCAGCTCACCACGCGCCGGCCGAAGCCGCCGCCCGCCGGGCGCGCCACGCCGCCGAAATTGCTGGCGACCGCCGCCGGCGCCGAAAACACCGTGCGGCGAAAATTCTTCTCGAGCCGGTCGGAGATGTAGGTCCAGAGCGCGACGACCTCGCCCGCCGAACGGCAATTGGGATCGACTTCCATCACCGTGCGCCCGTCGATCATCGACGAAGCGAAATCGGTGCGGTGGTGGATAGTGATCGGCGCGACGGTGCCGTGCTGCGACAGCGCCACCGCGGCTTCGGAAGTGATCCGCGCCTTTGGCGTCGCCGCATTGACGACGAAGATCAGCGGCTTGCCCGCGCGGTCGCAGAGGTCGACCGTGGCGCCGACGGCGCGCAGGTCGTGCGGCGAAGGCCGGGTCGGGATGACGATCAGCTCGGCGACCTGGATCACGCTCTGGATCGCCATGGTGATCGCGGGCGGCGTATCGATCACCGCCATGCGGAAGCCCTGCTGGCGCAGCACCTCGAGATCGGCGGCGAGCCGCGCGACGGTGGTCTGGGCGAACGCCGGGTAATCGGTGTCACGTTCGTTCCACCAGTCCGACAGCGACCCTTGCGGATCGATGTCGATCAGGACCACGGGTCCGCAACCGGCCCGCTGTGCCTGCACCGCGAGGTGCCCGGACAGCGTGGTCTTGCCGGACCCGCCTTTCTGCGATGCCATCGCCAGGACGCGCATGAACCCCCAAACTCCTTTCGTTCGGTGTCCGGAGTGCCATGCAGGGGTATAGGAAAGGTTAACGCGTGCCGCGGCGGGACGATCGGGCTCCACGCGGGAAGTAAGGATTTCTTTGCCATTCGATGGTTAACTGGCATTTATCCATTGTTGCGGGGGCGCGGGAGTTTCGACGTATGAAGTCTGTCTGGTTGGCCGCGGCTGCAGCTGTCGCGTTGCTGGTGGCGCCCGCCATCGCCCAGAATGCGCCCGAGGATCCGGTCAAGACCGGCGTCGAAGCGTGGGAGCGCGGCGACTATAAGGCTGCCGTCGATCGCTGGCGCGGGCCCGCCGTTCAGGGCAATCCCGATGCCCAGTTCAACTTGGGCCAGGCCTACAAGCTCGGCCGCGGCGTCACCCCCGATCTGCTCCAGGCCGAGGAATGGTATCGCAAGGCGGCAATTCAGGGCCATCCGCAGGCGCAGGACAATTACGGCCTCGCCCTCTTCCAGAACGGCAAGCGCACCCAGGCGGTCGAATGGCTCCAGCGCTCGGCTGGCCGCGGCGAGCCGCGCGCGCAGTTCGTGCTCGGCACGATGTTCTTCAACGGCGACGGCGTCGAGCGCGACTGGGTCCGCGCCTATGCGCTGATCGTCCGCTCCTCGCAGTCGGGCCTGCCTCAGGCATCCTCGGCACTGGCGCAGATGGACAAATATATCTCGCTGACCGATCGCCAGCAGGGCCTGACCCTCGCGCGCCAATATGAGGAAGCGGCCAATCGTCCGCAGCCCAGCACCGATTACGCCAGCAATATCCCGCCGGCCCAGGCCGTGGCGAGCAGCCCATACCCGTCGCGCCCCATGCCGCCGGCTCCCAGGCCGATGCCGAAACCCACGCCCAGGCCGGCGGTCGTCCAGACGCCTCCGGTCCAGGTCGTGGTCGCGCAGCCTGCGGCGATCCGCGATGGCGGCTGGCGCGTCCAGCTCGGCGCGTTCGGCGATCCCAACAACGCGCGCAAGCTCTGGGGCCAGGTCGGCGCCCGCTTCCCCGGCCGCCAGGTCTATTATGTGAAGCAGGGCAGTCTCACCCGCGTTCTCGTCGGCCCGTTCGGCACGCGCGGCGAGGCGGCGGGCGCGTGCGGATCGGTGCGGCCCTGTGTGCCGGTGAATTAAATCGGTACGGCTAGGCAACGAATGCTGCGGCGCAGCGTTGGGGGAATATGATCAAAATCCTGACCTCCGCCGCGCTGCTTTCCGCGCTCCTGTCCACCACTGCCTATGCACAGTCGGAAGAGCCCGCCGCCAAGGAACCGCGCCGCATCCGAGTCGGCCTCGGTGCCCGAGCCATTCCCCAATTTCCCGGCGCGAGCGACCACACGGTGGTGCCGTATTTCGACGCCGATTTCACCCGCGGGGAGAAGCCGTTCACCTTCGAATCGCCCGATGAGAGCTTCGGCTTCCCGCTCCTGAAGGCAGGCCCCTTCCAATTCGGCCCCACCGCGGCGCTCGAAGGCAGCCGCAAGCGCAAGGAAACCGGCGTCGCGATGGACGAGATCGGCACCACCGTCGAAGTCGGCGCCTTCGCCCAGCTCTGGCTCGGCCGTGCGATTCGCGTCCGCGCCGAAGGCCGCAGGGGCATCGGCGGCCACAAGGCATGGGTCGGTTCGGTCGCCGCCGACTTTGTCGTGCGCGACGGTGACAAATATGTCTTCTCGATCGGGCCGCGGGTCGCACTGTCCGACAATGACTATGAGGCCGCCTATTTCGGCGTGAATACGCGCGAAGCGACTGCCACCGGCCTGCCCTATTACCGTCCGAAAGCCGGCGCGCATGCCGCCGGCGTCGCCAGCGGCCTGACCGTCTCGCTGACCAAGCACTGGGGCGTGATGGGATACGCCAAATACGACCGCCTGATCGGGGATGCGGCGGATTCACCCTTCATCCGCACCTATGGCAAGCGCGACCAGTTCTCGGGCGGGCTGGGGCTGACCTACACCTTTCGGGTGCGCTGAAATCCGGCATTAGCAGTGCTCCGGCGACGGCCGGAGCACAGGCTCTCTCAGGCCGAAACCCACGCCGCGCGCGGGATTCCCTGCGCGTACAGCAAACTCGTCAGATCGGTGAAGTCCACCCGCGCGCCGGCGGCCGCGGCGACGATCGGCTTGGCGCGATACGCCACGCCCAGCCCGGCCTGGCGGATCATCGCCAGATCGTTGGCCCCGTCGCCCACCGCCAGCGTTTCCGCCGCCGTCAGCCCGCGCTCGGCCATCGCGCCGAGCAACGTGGTCTCCTTGGTCGCGCTGTCGACAATCGGCTTCTCGACCGTACCCGTCAGCGCGCCGTCCGCGATCACCAGCCGGTTCGCGATCACCCGCTCGAACCCCAGCCGCGCGCCCACCGGCTCGGCGAACCGCGTGAACCCGCCCGACACCAAAACCGTCAGCGCCCCGCGCGCGCGCATCGTCTTGACCAGCGTCTCCGCGCCCGGCGAATTGCGTACCCGCTCGGCAAGGCAGCGGTCGATCGCGCTTTCCTCCAGTCCCTTGAGCAACGCCACCCGCGCATCCAGCGCCGCCGCGAAATCCAGCTCGCCGCGCATCGCGCTCTCCGTGACCGCGGCGATCTGCGCCTTGATCCCGGCATAGTCGGCAAGCTCGTCGATGCACTCGACGGTGATCATGGTGGAGTCCATGTCTGCGACGAGCAGTTTCTTCTCGCGATTGGCCTCGGGCTGGATCACCACGTCGTCGCGGCTGAAATAGCCGCCAAGCACCCCCCAGGCCCAATCAACGTCGTCGGCAAAGCGGATGTCCGCCGCGCGCCCCTCGTCGAGCCAGGACCAATCCCGCACCTCGCACAGCGCGCCCATTTGCCCGGCGGCATCGGAAATATCATCCGCAGACAGCGCCTCGGCTGCTATGACGGTGGCAATGAACATGAAGACCCTCCCGAAGGTCGCGCTAATCGCAGGGCCGACCGCCAGCGGCAAGTCCGCGCTCGCGATTGCGCTCGCGGAGATGCGCGGCGGCACCGTGATCAATGCTGATTCAGCGCAGGTGTATGCCGATCTCCGCATTCTCACCGCCCGCCCCACGGTCGAGGACGAGTCCCGCGTCCCCCACCGCCTGTTCGGCCATATCGACGGCGCCGACACTTATTCCGCCGCGCGCTGGGCCGCCGAAGCCCGCGCCGCGATCCACGAAGCGCAGGCGCATGGCCGCCTGCCGATCCTCGTCGGCGGCACCGGCCTGTACCTGCGCACCCTGCTCGACGGCATCGCCCCGGTCCCCGAGATCGACGCGGGCGTCCGCGCCGAGGTCCGCGCCCTGCCCGTCGCCCGTGCCCATGCCGCGCTAATTCACGCCGACCCGGACGCCGCCGCCCGCCTCAGCCCCGCCGACACCACCCGCGTCGCGCGCGCGCTGGAGGTCGTCCGCGCCACCGGCCGCACCCTCGCCGACTGGCAGTCCGAGCGCGTCGGCGGCATCGGCGCGGAGATCGCGCTGACCGCGATGATCCTCCTCCCCGGTCGCACCTGGCTGACCGCGCGCACCGATCACCGCTTCGAGACGATGCTCGATACCGGCGCGGTCGACGAAGTCCGCGCGCTCCATGCCCGCACCGACCTTGCCGAGAACGCCCCCGTCCGCCGCGCGATCGGCGTGCGCGAGATCGCGGACTGGCTGGCGGGGCAAATCAGGCGCGAGGAAGCCGTCAATCTGGCGCAGGCGGCGACCCGCCAATATGCCAAACGGCAATACACCTGGTTCCGCCGCCAGCCACCCGAGGCGTGGGAACGCAGCGAAAAGACAGAAACAAACACTAATCTAGAGGTAATTGTAAGAAAGTTATATCATTAGCGCTTGACGTGATGTTTTCGTGCGATTAGCAGCCCGGCTCCGGCGATGCTATTGCGCTGCCGCACTCGCATTGCATTCGCAATGCGACCGACCAACGTTTAGAGCCCGCGAGCGGGCTCTGGGGGGATTCGACGTGACCGAGAAGAGTGGAGCAGACATCCTGATCGAGACGCTGTGCGATCTCGGGGTGGAAGTCATGTTCGGCTACCCCGGCGGCGCCGTTCTGCCGATCTACGATGCCCTGTTCAAGCAGGACCGCATCAAGCACATCCTCGTTCGCCACGAGCAGGCCGCGACGCATGCCGCGGAGGGCTATGCCCGCTCCACCGGCAAGCCCGGCGTCGTCCTCGTCACCTCGGGCCCGGGCGCGACCAACGCCGTCACCGGCATCACCGATGCGCTGATGGATTCGATCCCGATGGTGGTGATCACCGGCCAGGTTCCCTCGGCATTGATCGGCACCGATGCCTTCCAGGAGGCCGATACGGTCGGCATCACCCGGCATTGCTCGAAGCATAATTACCTCGTGAAGGACCCATCGAAGCTTGCCGGGATCATCCACGAGGCCTTCGCGATCGCCACCAAGGGGCGGCCCGGCCCGGTCGTGGTCGATATCCCCAAGGACGTGCAGGTCGCCACCGCGCGCGCCGGCAATATCGCGCCGACCCGCCCGCATGCCTATGCGCCGCGCACCCAGCCCGAAGCCTCGGAGATCGAGGCCGCGGTCGATATGCTGGCGGCGGCGGAGCGGCCGATCCTCTATACCGGCGGCGGCATCATCAATTCGGGGCCCGAGGCATCGTGGCTGCTGCGCGAGCTGGCCGAGCTGACGGGCGCCCCCGTCACCTCGACGCTGATGGGCCTGGGCGCCTTCCCGGCCTCGTCCGATCAGTGGCTGGGCATGCTCGGCATGCACGGCACCTACGAGGCCAATATGGCGATGAACCGCGCCGACCTGATCATCGCGCTGGGTTCGCGCTTCGACGATCGCGTCACCGGCCGGCTCGATGCGTTCAGCCCGAACAGCCGCAAGATCCACGTCGATATCGATCGCTCGTCGATCAACAAGAATGTCCGGGTCGATCTGCCGATCATCGGCGATGTCGGCATCGCGCTGGCGCAGATGGTCGCGGCGTGGAAGGCGCGGAAGCACCCGAAGCCCGATCTCGCCGAATGGCGACGCCGGATCGAGGGCTGGCGCGCGCGCCGCTGCCTCGATTTCCCGGTTCGCGACGACGTGATCATGCCGCAGCGGGCGATCCGCGCGCTGTACGAGGCGACCAGGCATCGCTCGCCGATCATCACCACCGAAGTCGGCCAGCACCAGATGTGGGCCGCGCAGCATTTCCACTTCGAGGCGCCCAACAAGTGGCTCACCTCGGGTGGCCTCGGCACCATGGGCTATGGCCTGCCCGCCGCGATCGGCGCGCAGCTCGGCAATCCGGACGCGCTGGTGATCGACATCGCCGGCGAGGCGTCGATTCAGATGAACATCCAGGAGCTGGCGACTGCGACCCAGTATCGCTTGCCGGTCAAGATCTTCATCCTCAACAACGAATATATGGGGATGGTCCGCCAGTGGCAGGAGCTGACCTATCAGTCGCGCTATTCGGAGAGCTACAGCGATGCGCTCCCCGATTTCGTCAAGCTCGGCGAGGCCTATGGGTGGAAGGGCATCAAGATCGAGACGCTCGATCAGCTCCAGCCCGGCATCGACGACATGCTCGGCCATGACGGCCCGGTGATCGTCGATTGCCGCGTCGCCAAGCTGGCGAATTGCTTCCCGATGATCCCGAGCGGAGCCGCGCATACCGAGATGATCCTCGAGGGCAATGAAGTCTCGGGCGAGATGGACGACGAAGCGAAGGCACTGGTCTGATGCACAGCACCAGCCCCTGCCCGTTCGTTTCGAGCGCAGTCGAGAAACGGCCAAGCGCGATGCCCTCACTGCGTCTCGACTTCGCTCGACACGAACGGATTTCCTGAATCATGCACATCAAGCAGGAAGCCAGCGAGCGGCACACGCTCACCGTGATCGTCGACAACGAGCCCGGAATCCTCGCGCGGATCGCCGGCCTGTTCACCGCGCGGGGCTATAATATCGAGAGCCTGACGGTGAGCGAAATCACCGACGATCGCGCCGTCAGCCGGATCACCATCGTCACCTCCGCGTCCGCGCACGTGATGGAGCAGATCATCGCCCAGCTCGAGCGGCTGGTGCCGGTGCACAAGGTCACCGATCTCACCGCGCTGGGCCCGCATGTCGAGCGCGAGCTGGCTTTGGTCAAGGTCGCGGGCGCGGGCGATCACCGGATCGAGGCGCTGCGGCTGGCCGAAGTCTATCGCGCCCACGTGCTCGACGCGACCATCTCCAGCTTCGTGTTCGAAGTCACCGGCGGGCGCGACAAGATCGACAAGTTCGTCGAGCTGATGCGCGAAGTCGGCCTGGTGGAGGTCGCCCGCACCGGTGTGGTGGCGATTTCGCGAGGCAAGGAAGCGGCCTGATGCCCGATAACGATGCGGACCTTCTCGCGCTCGACCGCGAGGCGCTGATCGACGAGGTCAAGCGCCTGCGCGCCGGCATCCGCGAGCATCGCGACCAATCGATGCACGGCCTGTGCTGGCATCATCCGAAACTATGGGGATTGCTGCCCGAACCGGTGGCGCCCGAGATCATGGTGCCAGCGTGGCCGCACTTCATGCGCGGCTGCATCCAATATCGCGAATCGCTCGACACGCAGGCGCCCGGCGCGCCGCGGGTCGCGCAGGATTATAAGGGGAATTGACGTGCGCGTTTATTACGACCGGGATGCCGACCTTAATCTGATCTCCGACAGGAAGATCGCCATCGTCGGCTATGGCTCGCAGGGCCACGCCCACGCCCAGAACCTGCGTGACAGTGGCGTCAAGGACGTCGCCATCGCGCTGCGCGAAGGCTCGGCCACCGCCAAGAAGGCGATCGACGCCGGCTTCGCGGTCAAGTCGAACAGGGAAGCCGCCCAATGGGCCGACATCCTGATGATCCTAGCCCCCGACGAGCATCAGGCGGCGATCTGGGAGCAGGACCTTAAGGGCAATATGAAGCCCGGCGCCGCGCTCGCCTTCGCCCACGGCCTCAACGTACACTTCGGCCTGATCGAGCCGCCCGCAGACATCGACGTCATCATGATCGCGCCCAAGGGCCCCGGCCACACCGTGCGCAGCGAATATGTCCGCGGCGGCGGTGTCCCCTGCCTGATCGCGATCCATCAGGACGCGACCGGCAATGCGCACGACGTCGCGCTGGCCTATGCCTCGGGCGTCGGCGGCGGCCGCTCGGGAATCATCGCGACCGACTTCAAGGAGGAGTGCGAGACTGATCTATTCGGCGAGCAGGCAGTGCTGTGCGGCGGCATCACCCATCTCATCCAGGCAGGCTTCGAGACTCTGGTCGAGGCCGGCTACGCGCCGGAGATGGCCTATTTCGAGTGCCTCCACGAGACCAAGCTGATCGTCGATCTGCTCTACGAGGGCGGCATCGCCAACATGCGCTACTCCATTTCGAACACCGCCGAGTACGGCGACATCAAGACCGGCCCGCGCATCATCACCGACGAGACCAAGGCCGAGATGAAGCGCGTCCTCGCCGACATCCAGTCGGGCCGCTTCGTCAAGGATTTCGTCCTCGACAACCGCGCCGGCCAGCCCGAGCTCAAGGCTAGCCGCAAGGCCGCCGCCGCGCACCCGATCGAGCAGGTCGGCGCCGAGTTGCGCGCGATGATGCCGTGGATCGGCGCCAACAAGCTGGTGGATAAAGACAAGAACTGAATCCTCCTCCCCTCCCGTTCGCGCGAATGCACAAGGAAGTGCGTGATCCAACTTGCGAATGTGCATTAGGCCGCAGATAGTCTGCGCGCACATTTGCCAGCGGGGATTTATGAAGCATCTATACCGCAAGGGCTTCGATCACGCCCATGAAGCCGAGGGAACAGCATCGGGGTTCCAAATGATGCCGGGTATCAACCCTCACGGACCAGTCGACGTGTCGACAGCTAGTGAGGACGGCAAGCACTGGGTATATGTCGCTTTCGAGGGCGACTATGATCCTGACGAGTTGTTTGCCGCGACGGGTTACCAGCGCGTAGGCTGACCGGGCAGTCCAGCGGATGCGGTGGCGAAACCTACCGCGACGCCGCCAACTGCACGCCGAACCCGACCATCAGCACGCCGCATGCGCGCTCGATGGTCGTTTTCGCGCGGCGATAGCCTGCCGCGATCGGCCCGGTCGTGAAGGCGAACACCACCAGGCTGTACCAGACGCACCCGATCGCCAGCACCAGCAGCAGCGCGACCCACAAGGTGGCGGTTTTCTCGGGTGATGGCGCGGCGGCGGAAAAGGCCGAGGTGTAGAAGGCGATCGCCTTGGCATTCGACAAATTGGTCGCGAGGCCCGCCCGGAACGCCGGCCAGCCGCCGGTTCCCGCCTGGCCCTCCGCGGTGCCCGCGGGCATGGGCACCCGGGCATGACGCCACAGCTTGATCCCCATCCACACCAGATAGGCGGCGCCGACGATCTTCAGCGTCATGTGCAGCCACGGGAACAGCTTGAACACCACCGCCAGCCCGAACAGGCTCGCCGACGCCCATAGCGCGCTCACCGTCACCACGCCCGCCGCCGTCACCAGCGCCTCGCGCCGCCCGTGCAGCAGCGCGCGTTGCGCGACGACCACGAAATTCGGACCCGGGCTCATCACCCCGGCCACCGTGATCAGCATCAGCGTAACCAGCGCGTGCACGTCAATCATTTGCCACCCCTTACCGCAGCGCGATTGCTCGCACGTGCAGCATGGCCATGGCAAGAACGGGTTAGCCCCGATCGCGCCTCAGCGGCACTGGTTGGCGAGTTGCGCGACCAGCGGATCGTAATCGAGCTCGAGCGAGGAATAGGCCGCCGGCAGCAGCGCATAGCGTGATCCGGGCGTGCCCGAGCGGCGAGTTTGGGCAAGCAAATGACGAAGCAGTCGCATGGGGTAACCCTCCCTTTGATTATGCCAATCTACGCAGCGGATATTTACAGGAGATTGCCGGCTCGCATTTTTCTCGGCCGCGCGTCATGACGGCTTCGCGCAAGGGGAGCGAAATATGCCGGAAGGAGCCGAGGGCCGCGAAGGCGCCAAACGTGTGGAGGCCTTCTCCGACGGGGTGATCGCGATCGTCATCACGATCATGGTGCTCGAAATGCACGCGCCGGAGGAGCCGGGGCTCGAGCATCTCTGGCGGCTGTGGCCGGTCTTTACCGCCTATGCGCTCAGCTACGCCTATGTCGCGGTCTATTGGGTCAACCATCACCGCATGTTCCATTACGCCACGCGGGTGACCAACGGCCTGCTCTGGGCCAATATCGCCTTGCTCTTCGCGCTGTCGCTGGTGTCCTTCGCCACAGCCTATCTGGGCGAGCATCATTTCAGCCGCGACGCGACCCTGCTCTACATGGGCACGATGATGCTGCCCTCTATCGCTTATATGTGGCTGCAGCGCGTAATCCGCCGCACCGGCGCGCAGGACGAGGCCGCAGCCGACTATCACCAGCGGACGATGCGCAAGGGCCTGGCCGCCTCGATCGTCTATGCGGTGGGCATACCGCTGACGCTCGTCTCGCCCTGGCTCGGCCTCGGCTGCGCGGCGCTGGTGGCGATCTTCTGGTTCCTGCCGAAGAGCCCGCTCGACGATATTTTCGGGGGCTGAACGCAAAACGGGCGCCCGAAGGCGCCCGTTCGCTTGTTCGCGGGTGACTCGCCTCAGAACTTGAAGCGGCCGGTCACGCCATAGGTGCGCGGCTGGCTCGGATAGGCCGAGATGCTGCCCGCCTGCGCCACCGACGAGAAGATCGTCGACAGATACTGGTCGTTGGCAAGGTTGCGGCCCCACACCGAGAGCTCCAGGCCCATGTCGAACCGCACGGTCGCGGAGGCATTGAGCAGGTTGACCTCGCGCCTGAGGGCCTGGATCACCGGGAGAGGGCTCTCGGCGATCTGCACGTTGCTGTTATGATCGAAATCGGTGTGCAGCAGCAGCGTCACGCCATCGGCGATGTCCTGCTTGAAGTTGGCGCCGACCGCGATCGAGAACTCGGGAATGCCCGCCGGACGCGTACCCGTGAGGTTGGCTGCCCTAACGGCCAGATCCGTGCCCTGGATCGCGCCGCCGTTGGCGAACGAATCGAACTTCGGATCGAGATAGGTCAGCGCGAAGGTGAAGTTCAGCGCGGGCGTGGGCGTCAGGCTGGTGTCGAACTCGACGCCGAACACCGATTCCTGCTCCGCGTTGAGCAGCGAGAAGCCGGTGCCGGTGAAGACGTTACTCTGGAAGCCGTCGATGATCTGCTTGAACACCGCGACGTTGAACGCGAACTGGCTGTACTGGCCCTTGAGGCCGACTTCATAGACCTTGGACTTCTCCGGACCCGCGAAGCGCGAGCCGGTTCCAAGGTTGACGGTCGCAATCCCGGCAGTGGTGATCGCCGGCAGGTCGGCAGCGAGCGGGCGGCTGTCACGCGACAGATTGACCGAGCTGGCTTTGAAGCCCGTGGCGTAGGTGAAGTAGGCGTTGAGATTGGGATTGAACTTATACGCCGCGCGCAACGTGTAGGAGAAATTGTCGTCGTCGGTCTTGCCGGGCTCGACAGAGTTCGGAACGTTCAGGAACTGCGGCAGGAACTGCAGGCCGCGAAGTCCGGCGAGCGGGTTCGCGCACGGCGGCGTAGTGGGATTGGCGCCGCAGAATGCCGCGCTCGCGGCGGGGACGCCCGCACCCACCAGCAGCGCGGTGCGGAACGGCGCGTACGCCGGCGCATTGAAGTTGATCGCGGCGAACGCATCGGTGCTGATCACGTTGGTCTGGAAGCGCTTGCTGTCGTCGGTGTAGTTGAAGCCGCCGGTCAGCGTCAGCCCTTCGAAGGGCTCGAAATCGACCGTGCCGAAGATCGAATAGGACCGGTCGGTCAGGTGATAGCGCTCGTTGAGTCCGTCACCGCGGCGGAAGAAGGCGTTCTGATACTTGGTCGGAGCGCCTTCCAGCGCGCCGAAGGTGTTCTCCAGCGTGACGACGTTGAGCGCCCCGCCGGTCGCGCCCAGGATCAGCTGGTTGGCGTAGGGGCGGAACGCCGCACCGAAGTTGATCTGGTTCGCCTGGTTGATCTTCTCGTCGAAGATGAAGCCGCCGATCAGGAAGTTAAGCGGCCCATCGAAGTTCGACGCCAGCCGCAATTCCTGCGTCGCGGTGTCGATGCGGAGCTGCTGCGCGTTGTGCCCGATGAGGTCGGCGCTGGTGAAATCCGAATCCTGATCGGTATCGGAATTGACCTTGCGATAGGCAGTGATCGACGTGAGGCTCAACTGGTCGGTGAGGTTGTAGTTGATTTCGGCCGAGCCGCCGTAATTCTCGATGTCGTTGCTCGAGAGGATGTTGTTGAACACCCGGTACGAGAACGGGTTGGCCTTGTCGACGTTGCCGCCGAGCGCGGTGATAATCGCACCCGTCGGGCCGTTGATCACATTGACCACGCCGCAGCAATTCTCGTCGATCTTGTCGTAATCGCCGATCAGCCGGATGCTGAAGTCCGAGCTCGGCTCGAACAGCAGCTGGCCTCGCACGCCATAGCGGTTGCGGTTGTTGACGTCCTTGTTCAGCGCCGCGTCGCGGATATAGCCGTCGCGCTTGTTGTAATTAGCGCCGAGGCTGAACGCGACGGTCTCGCTGATCGGGCCGGTCACGCTGCCCTTGAGCACGATCGCGTTGTAATTGCCGTACGAGGCCTCGACGTTGCCGCCGAAGGTGAACGCCGGCTTGGCGGTGACGATGCTGATGATGCCGGCCGACGCATTCTTGCCGAACAGGGTCGACTGCGGCCCGCGCAGCACTTCGACGCGCTGCAAATTGGGCAGATCGGCGATCTGCGCCGCCGAGCGCGAGCGATAGACGCCGTCGATGAACACGCCGACCGAAGGCTCGATGCCGGCGTTGTTCGCGCCGTTGCCGAAGCCGCGGATGATGAAGTTGGTGTTGGCCGACGACTGGAGCTGCGACACGCGGAGCGAAGGCACCACGGTCTGCAGATCGATAAGGTCGCGGATCTGGGCCTGCTCGATCAGGTCCCTGCCGGCGACGCTGACGGCGACGGGCGTGTCGAGCAAAGTCTTCTCGCGCTTGGTGGCGGTGACGACGATGTCGTTGCTGTCTTCCACATCGACGCTGACGTCGGTCTGGGTATCCTGGGCGAATGCCGGCGTGGCGATGCAGAGCGTCAGCGCGGTCGCGGCAAGCAGATTAAACTTCTTCATTGGGTAAGACCCCCTCCTGGCTCGCGCGCCTGATACATTGGTCGCGCGTTGCTTTTATTGCAGTCCCAACTAACGCTGCTGATATGCATGCGCAACGGGAATGAAGGCCGGAACCCCGCAGGTTTCGGCGCTTTTTCCCAAGGCGATACAGGGATGCAACACAGGTTTTCGGGCAAAATCGGGCTTGCCGTAGCGTCAATCGCCCAAACATGGATAAACAACGAAACTATGGCCGATCCACGCAACAGCCCAGATGATGGCGATTTGATCGCCCCGGCACCTAAAATCCCGGTTCCCGAAGCCGTTGCGGAGGCAATTCGCACCCTGATCCGGTGGTCCGGCGACGATCCGGCGCGCGAAGGGCTGCTCGATACGCCCCAGCGCGTCGCCCGCGCGTGGAAGGAATATTGCCAAGGCTATACCGAGGATCCGGCCAAACATCTCGAGCGCGTGTTCGAGGAAGTCGGCGGCTATGACGAGATCGTCCTGCTCAAGGACATCCCGTTCCAGTCGCATTGCGAGCATCACATGGCGCCGATCATCGGCACCGCCTGCATCGCCTATCTGCCGCGCGACCATGTCGTCGGCATTTCGAAGCTGGCGCGGGTGCTCAATGCCTATGCGCGGCGGCTGCAGGTGCAGGAACGGCTGACCGCGGAGGTCGCCGATTGCATCTGGGACAATCTGAAGCCGCTGGGCGTCGCGGTGGTGATCCGCGCGACCCACGCCTGCATGACCGCGCGCGGCGTGCGCACCCCCGGCGTCGGCATGACCACCAGCCGGATGATGGGCGTGTTCCGCGACGACGAGCGCAGCCGCAAGGAAGTGCTCGCGCTGATGGGGCTTTGAGGGTGCGGGCCGCGCCTCCCTCTCTCCGTTCGCTTCGAGCGAAGTCGAGAAGCCGCCACGCGGTCCTCCGCCAATGTTTCTCGACTTCGCTTGAAACGAACGGGGTGGGGAAAGCGCGATGAGAATCCTCGTCACCGGCGGCGCACGGCGGATCGGCGCGGGCATTGCCCGCCGTCTCGCGCTGCGCGGCCATGACGTGGCGATCCACCACCACCAGGCGCGCGACGATGCCGAAGCCCTGCTCGCCGCGATCACCGCCGCGGGCGGCCACGCCTGCATCGTCACCGGGGAGCTCGCCGACCCCGCCACCGCGCCCGCGCTGATCGCCGCGGCGCGCGCGGGGCTGGGAGGGCCGGTGACCGGCCTCGTCAACAACGCTTCGCAATTCGTCTTCGACGCGCTGCCGCTGGCCGGCTTCGCCTTGTTGGACCAGCATATGCGGGTGAACCTAGGCGCGCCCATCGCGCTCGCCTCGGCGATGGCCGAGCAGGACGATCTGGAGGATGGCGCGGTAGTCAACCTGCTCGACCAGAAGGTCGCCAATCTCAACCCCGATTTCCTGACCTACACGCTGAGCAAATCCGCTCTCGCCGCCGCGACCGAGCTGATGGCGCGCGGGCTGGCGCCCCGCATTCGCGTCAACGCCGTCTCGCCCGGCCTCACTCTCCCCAGCCTCGACCAGAGCGACGAGGAATTTTCTGAGCATTCGCGCCAGAATCTCCTCCAGCGTCCGGTGGCGCTCGACGACATCGCGGCGACGGTCGAGCATCTTCTCACCAGCCGCAGCATCACCGGGCAGAATGTCTTCGTCGACTGCGGCCAGCGGTTCCTGCCGCGCGACGGCGATGTGATGTTCGAGGGGCGGGAGCGCGCCGGTGGCTGAGGCACTTTATACGATCCTGCTCGAGGGGCTGGAGGTGACGGTAGGTCTCGGTATCCACCCGGAGGAGCGCGCGGCGCCGCAGCGGGTGGTGGTGAACGTCGCGATGGAATGCGTCTATTCCGCGGTGCCAGAGGACCGGATCGACGCGGTGGTGGACTATGACTTCCTGCGCATCGGCATTCGTACGCTGGCGGAATTGCGGCATTTCGCGCTGCAGGAAGTGTTCTGCGAGGAAGTCGCGCGGCTAGCGATGGCCGACGCGCGGGTGCGGAGCGTGACGGTGCGATCGATGAAGCTGGACATATATCCCGATGCGCGTGTCGGCTGCGAGATCGTGAGGCGGCGATGACGATCACCGGCGAGCAGGCCGATGTCCTGCTGGAACGGGCGATCGGCGCCCTGCGCGCCGGCGACGCCGCGGCGGCGCGCGCGCAGCTCGACCGGCTCGTCGGCCAGGCGCCGACGGGCCACCCCCGCCCCTGGTTCGTGCTTGCCCAGGCATGCCGCATGCTCGGCGACGCGGCGGGCGAGCGCGCGGCGCTGGAACCCCTGCTCTCCGCCGAGCCGCGGCATCTCGCCGGGCTGCTAATGATGGGTGAGCTCCAGGCCAGCGCCGGCGATCCGCGCGCGGCCTCGGCCTGCTATATGGCGGCGCGTAATGTCGCGGCGGCGCGGCCGGGCGACGTCTCTCCCCCGATCGCCGCGATGCTGCAGCGAGCCGATGCGTTCGAGGCCGAGCAGGCGCGGCGCAACACCGAACAGTTGCTCGGCGCGATCGGCGACGCGGGACTTGCCGAGGGCAGCGCCGGGCCGCGCGTCCGCCACGCGCTCGATCTGCTGCTCGGCAAGGCGCAGCTCTATCTGCAGCAGCCTTCGATGTTCTATTTCCCTGGCCTGCCCCAGCGCGCCTTTTACGAGCGCGAGGAATTCCCCTGGCTCGCCGGGCTCGAGGCGGCGACCGCGGCGATCCGCGGCGAGCTGACCGCGGTGCTCGAAACCGGCGCCGGCTTCGGCCCTTATGTCGAGACGATCGCCGGCCGCCCGCGGCCCGCGAACCCGTTGCTCGACGATCCGCGCTGGAGCGCCTTTCATTTGTGGCGCGGCGGCACGCCGGTGGCCGGCAATGTCGATCGCTGCCCCTCGACCATGGCCGCGCTGGCCGGCGCGCCGATCCCGCATATCGCCGGCCGCTCGCCGATGGCGCTGTTCTCGCTGCTGCGCCCGCGCACGCGCATCCGGCCGCACCATGGCATGCTCAACACCAGGCTGATCTGCCACCTGCCGCTGATCGTGCCCGAAGGCTGCGGGCTGCGCGTCGGCGCCGAGACCCGCGCATGGCGCGTGGGCGAGGCGCTGATCTTCGACGATTCGTTCGAGCATGAGGCGTGGAACGACAGCGACGCATTGCGCGTCGTCCTGCTCTTCGAGATCTGGCGCCCCGAGCTCACCGCGGTGGAGCGCGACGCGCTCGCGCGGATCTTCACCGCGATCGCTCCTTACGAAGAGTAGCTAGGCCCGGTTCGCCGCGCTCAGCACCGCGCGCACCGAGGCGGTGGCGATATCCGCGTCCACGCCTACCCCGAACACCGTTCGCCCGTCGGCGGTCCGGCACTCGACATAGGCCGCCGCCTGCGCGTCCGCGCCGTGTCCGATCGCATGCTCGCTATAGTCCGCCACGTCGAGGTTCGGGCCGGTCGAGCCCGCAAGCGCATCGACCACGCCCGAGATCAGGCCGTTGCCCCGGCCGCTGAGCGATCGGACCTCGCCGTCGATCGCCACCTGGCCGACGAACACGCGCTGCCCCGCCGCGCCCGATTCCTCATAGTCGACCAGCACGAACCGGTCCCGCTCGCCGGGGAGATACACCCGGTCGAACAGCCCGCCGATATCGCCAGCGTTGAGCTCGCGGCTGGTGTCGTCGGCGAGTTGCTGGACATGCTTCGAGAAGTCGGCCTGCATCCGCTTGGGCAGCTTGAAGCCGCGATCCTGCTCGAGCACCCAGGCGACGCCGCCCTTGCCCGATTGCGAGTTGACGCGGATTACCGCTTCATAATCGCGGCCGAGATCCTTGGGGTCGATCGGCAGATAGGGGACGTTCCAAAGGTCGTCGTTGCGCGCCTCCTGTGCCGCAAAGCCCTTCTTGATCGCGTCCTGATGGCTGCCGGAAAACGCCGTGAACACCAGTTCGCCGGCATAGGGATGGCGCGGGTGGACGGGCAATTGGTTGCAATATTCGACGGTCTTGATGACCGCGTCGATGTCCGAAAAATCCAGCCCGGGATCAATGCCTTGCGTGTACATATTCAGAGCCACCGTCACCAGATCGACGTTGCCGGTGCGCTCGCCATTGCCGAACAGGCACCCCTCGACCCGGTCCGCACCCGCCAGCAGCCCCAATTCGGTCGCGGCAACGCCGGTACCGCGGTCGTTATGGGTGTGCAGGCTGATCACCACGCAATCGCGGTTGCGGATATTGCGCCCGAACCATTCGATCTGGTCGGCATAAACGTTGGGCGTCGCGCACTCGACCGTCGCGGGGAGGTTGAAGATGATCGGCCGCTCGGGGGTGGGGCGCAGGATGTCCATCACCGCCTCGCAGCACTCGAGGCTGAAATCGAGCTCGGCGGTCGAGAAGGTCTCGGGGCTGTATTCGAAATGCCAGTCGGTATCGGGCTGCTTCGCCGCCTCGTCGCGTAGCACCTTGGCGCCCGCGACCGCGATCTCGCGGATTTCGTCGCGGGTCATCTTAAACACCACTTCGCGCCACGCCGGGCTGACGGCGTTGTAGAGGTGGACGATCGCCTTCTTCGCGCCGCGCAGGCTGGCGAAGCTGGTCTCGATCAGGTCCTGCCGCGACTGGGTCAGTACCTGGACGATCACGTCGTCGGGCACCCTGCCCTGCGTGACCAGCCCCGAGATGAAATCGAACTCGGTCGCGCCCGCCGCCGGAAAGCCCACCTCGATCTCCTTCACTCCGACCTTGCAAAGCAGTTCGAAGAAGCGAGTCTTCTTCTCGCCGTCCATCGGGTCGATCAGCGCCTGGTTGCCGTCGCGCATGTCGGTGGAGAGCCAGCGCGGCGGCGCGGTGATCGTTCGCGAAGGCCATTGCCGGTCGGGCAGGTCGATCGTCGGGAAGGCGCGGTATTTGCTGCTCGGATCGCGTAACATATGCGGTGTCTCTCGGCTCGGCCGCTTGCAGCAGCCAGGGTCGGTCCAAAGGTTTGAAGTCACCCTTAGGGGAGACGCGCGCAGCGGTTCACCCCTAAGGGCGTGTAAGTCGCAGTCCGGAAAGCGTCGCCGAAGTCATGCGCGGACAATGGCGGAGCGGCACGCTTTTGTCCACCGTACACCGCACGCGCGGCTTAGCGATTTCCTTAAGCCTTTGCCGCTAGCTGATTTTCGCCGGAACGATTCGGAGAGTGCATGTGCGTCAGCTTGTTTATGTCAGCAGCAGCCGGCCCGGGCTCGCGCCCGCCGAGCCCGAAGCGATCCTCGCCGTCTCGCGCCGCAACAACGCCCGCGATGCGATCACCGGCTTCCTTTATTCGGACGGCCGCCGCTTCCTTCAGGCGCTGGAAGGCCCGGAGGACAAGGTGCTGACGACGGTCGAGCGCATCCGCACCGATCCGCGCCACCGCGCGATCGTGGTGCTTTCGGACCGGCAGATCGCGGAACGCGAGTTCGGTACATGGGCGATGGCGCATTATGCGCCCGGTGCCGACGCGGATGCCTTCATCGCGCGGGTCGCTGAACTGACGGCGGGGGCCGCACCCGATGTCCGCGCCACCTTCGAAGGCTTTGCCCAGGTCCGCCGCGCGGCCTGAGCTACATCGCGTTAGCCGCGGCTTCCGGCGAAGGCGTTGCGCTTGGCGTCGGGGTCGCGACGATCGTCGCCATCGGCGGGGGTTCGGAATAGTTGGTGCCGGTCGTCGTGCCGCCGCCGCACGCCGAAAGCATCAGGAAACCAGCCACCATCACGACGCGCATTGCGCTCTCCCATCCTGTCCGCGGCGCCTTGGATAGCATGGCCAGCGCTCCCCTCCTACCGCGCCTTTCGCCCTCTGGGGCGCCCTCCGTGCGGAAAGGGCGTGATAGGCATGTACATCGGGGCGGAAAGCGCAGTACACACCCCTCGGCGACCACGGTGGCAGGGCGCAAAAACGCCGTCGGCGCTGGTCAACAATAGCCCGGAAATGGGCACGTACAGGAGATAGAGATTATGGCGGAGACAAAAGCCCGCGGCGGCATCGCCAAGCCGATCACCCCCTCGCCCGAGCTGGCGGTGATCACCGGCTCGGCCCCGCTGCCCCGCAGCGAAGTGGTCAGCAAGATGTGGAAGTACATCAAGGAGAACAATCTCCAGAATCCTGAAAACAAGCGGGAAATCCTCGCCGACGACAAACTCAAGCCGATCTTCGGCGTCGACAAGTGCACCATGTTCGAAATGAACAAGCTGCTCAGCAAGCATATGAGCTGAAACTTGAGGGGCCGGCGGAAGCCGGCCCCACTTGTCAGGAGCGGCGGGCACGGTCGGCTGGGCGGTGCGCCGCGCGGCTTGCTCGGCGTCCCACCGGCTTGCAGCGAATCGGCTTTGCGCCGGCCTTACTCAAGGCCTTCCCGCTGGTCGGTCAGCCGGGGCACGCGCGGGCGCATCAGCCAGTTCCACGCCCGCTGATAGCCGATGCGGCGATAGCGTCGCTGTCGCCGCGCCGTCGCCTGGCGCTTGCGCCGCCAAAGATATGCGACCGGGCACGCGGCCACGATCGCTCCCAATCCGATCCAGAAAAGCATGCTGAACCCCTTTTGCGATCGCCCTCGCAATGCGTGTTGCACCGCAACCAAAGCCGGGAGTCAATGTGCTTGTGGCGGCGCGCTTCCGCAGGTGCGCCAATGGCGCGCGAAGCCTTTCTAAAATCGGAAGAATCTTTCTCATCTACTAGAGGAAGCTGCATTTATTGCAGAAGGCAGCGCCCTACAACCGCCAGGTATCGATCCCGGCGGCGTCCAGCGAGTCGCGCGGAAACGCCTGCTTGAGGTCGGCCAGCAACCCGCCCTCGTTCAGCAGCCCGCGCAGCCGCGCCATCGGCATTTCGCGGTATGCCCGGTGCGCCACCGCGACCACAACCACGTCGTAGCGCCGATCGAGCGCCCCGGCATCGAGCGTGAGGCCATATTCGTGCCGGGCCTCGCCGGGATCGGCCGCGGGATCGTGCACCGTCACGTCGTGCCCCAGCGAATCGAGCCGGGCGATCAGCTGCGCCACCTTCGAGTTGCGCAAGTCGGGCACGTCCTCCTTGAAGGTCAGCCCGAGCATCAGCACCGATCCGGGGCGCCCGCCGACGCGATCGTGGATGCTGTCCGCCACCCAATGCGCCATATCGTCGTTGGTGCTGCGCCCGGCCAGGATCACGCGCGGGCTGAACCCCAATTGCCGCGCGCGGTGGCTGAGATAATAGGGATCGACCCCGATGCAGTGCCCGCCCACCAGCCCCGGCTGGAACGGCAGGAAATTCCACTTGGTATTGGCCGCGCCGAGCACGTCCCAGATCGAAATATCCATCCGCGCGAAAATCTGGGTGATCTCGTTCATGAAGGCGATGTTGATGTCGCGCTGCGCATTCTCGATCACCTTGGCGGCCTCGGCGGCCTTGATCGATGCCGCGCGGTACACGCCGCCGCTGGTGACTTTGCCATACAGGGCGGCGACCGCTTCGAGCACTTCGGGGGTCTGGCCGGATACGACCTTGGTGATCCGGTCGATGGTATGCTCGCGGTCGCCCGGATTGATCCGCTCGGGCGAATAGCCGAGGAAAAAGTCCTCGCCGCAGGTGAGGCCGGTCAGCCGCTCGATCTCGGGTCCGCACAGATCCTCGGTCACGCCGGGATAAACGGTGCTTTCATAGACGACGATCGGCTTGCGGCTTGCGTCGAGCATCCCTGCGACCGTGCGGGTGGCGGCGAGCACCATCGACAGGTCGGGCTTGTTATGGTCGTCCACCGGGGTCGGCACGGTGACGATGTAGTAATCGGCCGCCGGACACTCCTCCGCATCGGTTGTCAGCTTGAGCGAACTCGCCGCCAGAACTTCCGGCGAAATCTCGCGCGTGCGGTCGTGCCCCTCGCGGAGCTCGCCGATCCGGCTGGCATTCACGTCGAGCCCCCAGGTGTCGAACGCCTTCGCCAGCGCCACCGCCAGCGGCAGTCCGACATAGCCGAGCCCGATCACAACCACAGAGTTTCGCTGAATCATAACTCGGTATGACCCGAGAGCGTTACTTTTCGATTGCGCGAATATTGCCCGTTAACGGGCCAGCCTTTATCGGCGCAGTCACTGCACGCGATAAGGAAGCATCCCGGCATGCGTTTTCTGATTACCGGAACCGCCGGCTTCATCGGATATCATCTAGCTACGCGGCTGCTGCGCGACGGTCATTCCGTCACGGGCTATGACGCCGTCACTGATTATTACGACGTGCGCCTCAAGGAAAAGCGACTTTCGAACCTCGCGGCATCGCAGGACTTCCGCTTCGTGCGGGCCTATCTGGAGGACAAGGAAGCCCTCCAGCGCGCCGCCGATCTCGCCCAGCCGGAAGTGATCGTCCATCTCGCCGCCCAGGCCGGGGTCCGCTATTCGATCGACTTCCCCAAAACCTATATCGACAGCAATCTCACCGGCTCGTTCAACATACTCGAGCTCGCCCGCGCGCTGCAGCCGAAGCATCTGCTGATGGCGTCCACCTCATCGGTCTATGGCGGCAACACCGATATGCCGTTCACCGAGCTCCACAATACCGACGGCCCGCTGAGCCTCTATGCGGCGACCAAGAAGAGCATGGAGGTGATGGCGCACAGCTATGCCCATCTGTTCCACGTGCCGACGACGGTCTTCCGCTTCTTCTCGATCTATGGCGCGCTGGGCCGCCCCGATCTCGCGCTGTTCAAGTTCGTAAGGGCGACGCTCAAGGGCGAACCGATCGACGTGTACGGCCATGGCAACATGGAGCGCGACTTCACTTATGTGGAGGATCTGGTCGAATCGATCGTCCGGCTCATTCCAATCGCTCCGAACGAAGCGAACCGGGTGACCGCGCCCGGCGTCACGGATTCGCTCTCGGCGGTCGCGCCGCACCGCATCGTCAACATCGGCGGCGGCCAGCCGACCCAGCTGATGGAGTTCATTCGGATGATGGAGGAGGCGCTCGGCAAAAAGGCGGTCTTCAACATGATGGACCTGCAGCCCGGCGACGTTCCGCGGACCTTCGCCAATGCCGGACTGCTCAAGGCGCTGACCGGTTACACGCCCAGCACCAGCGTCCGCGACGGCGTCCAGGTGTTCGTCGATTGGTACCGCGAATATTACGGCGAATAGGCTGGCTGTAGCGCCGCCAACAAAAAAGGCGTGCGCGCGAGGCCCTCGGCGCATTACCTGAGCGCCCATGACGCAAGGCCTCACCCATCTCCAGCGCCTCGAAGCCGAGAGCATCCACATCCTGCGCGAAGTCGTCGCCGAGGCCGAGCGCCCGGTGATGCTCTATTCGGTAGGCAAGGATTCGGCGGTGATGCTGCACCTCGCCAAAAAGGCCTTCTACCCCGCGCCCCCGCCCTTTCCGCTTCTCCACGTCGATACTACCTGGAAATTCCAGGCGATGTACGATCTGCGCGACAAGGCAGCGGCCGACGCGGGAATGCAATTGCTCGTCCACCACAATCGCGAAGCAATGGCGAAGGGCATCAACCCGTTCGATCACGGCGGTCTCCATACCGATATGTGGAAGACCGAGGGGCTGAAGCAGGCGCTCGACAAATATGGCTTCGACGCGGCGTTCGGCGGCGCGCGGCGCGACGAGGAAAAGAGCCGCGCCAAGGAGCGCATCTTCTCGTTCCGCTCGACCAACCACCGCTGGGAACCCAAGCGGCAGCGCCCCGAGCTGTGGCGGCTCTACAACGCCCGCAAGGCCAGGGGCGAGAGCATGCGCGTCTTCCCGATCTCCAACTGGACCGAGCTCGACATCTGGCAATATATCCTCGCCGAGGGGATCGAGATCGTCCCGCTCTATTTCGCCGCCCCGCGCCCGACGGTGGAGCGCGACGGCATGCTGCTGATGGTCGACGACGACCGCTTCCGGCTGAACCCGGGCGAAGTCCCGGTCGAGCGCTCGATCCGGTTCCGCACGCTCGGCTGCTATCCGCTTACCGGCGCGGTCGAGAGCAGCGCCGCGACGCTGAGCGAAGTGATCCAGGAAATGCTGCTGACGACCACGTCGGAGCGGCAGGGCCGGGCGATCGATCACGATCAGGCCGCGAGCATGGAGAAGAAGAAGCAGGAGGGGTATTTCTGATGTCCTCCTCCTACCGCCCCGAAGATTTGATCGCCGAGGACATCGGCGCCTACCTGCTCCAGCACCAGAACAAGTCTTTGCTCCGCTTCATCACCTGCGGATCGGTGGACGACGGCAAGTCCACGCTGATCGGCCGCCTGCTCTACGATTCGAAGATGATCTTCGAGGACCAGCTCGCCGCGCTAGAGGCCGATAGTGAGCGCCTCGGCACCCAGGGCAAGAACATCGACTTCGCATTGCTGGTGGACGGCCTCGCCGCCGAGCGCGAGCAGGGCATCACCATCGACGTCGCCTACCGCTATTTCGCGACCGAAAAGCGCAAGTTCATCGTCGCAGACACGCCGGGCCACGAGCAATATACCCGCAACATGGTCACCGGCGCCTCGACCGCCGATCTCGCGGTGATCCTGATCGACGCGCGCAAGGGCGTGCTCACCCAAACGCGGCGGCACAGCTACCTCGCGCATCTGATCGGAATCCGCCACATCGTCCTCGCGGTGAACAAGATGGACCTGGTCGGCTACGATCAGGCGCGGTTCGACGAGATCGTCGCCGATTACCGCGAATTCGCCGCCTCGATCGGTATCACCCACTTCACCGCCATCCCGATCTCGGGCCTCGCGGGCGACAATATCGCCACACCGTCCGGGCATATGGACTGGTACAGCGGCCCGACGCTGATGACGCACCTCGAGACGGTCGAGGTCGACATCACCACCGATCGCGCCAAGCCCTTCCGCATGCCGGTGCAGTGGGTCAACCGCCCTAACCTCGACTTCCGCGGCTTCGCGGGCCTGATCGTCAGCGGCACCGTCAAGCCCGGCGATCCGGTCCGCATCCTCCCCTCGGGCCGCACCACAACCGTCGCGCGCATCGTCACCATGAATGGCGATCTCGCCGAAGCCGGCGCCGGCCAGTCGGTCACGCTCACCCTCGCCGACGAAGTGGATTGCTCGCGCGGCGATGTCATCGCGCTCGCCGATGCGCCCCCCCAGGTCGCCGACCAGTTCCAGGCCACCATCGTCTGGATGGACCAGGAGGAATTGCTCCCCGGCCGCGCCTATTGGCTGAAATTGGGCACCCAGACCGTCAGTGCCACCGTCCAGGAGCCGCGCCACGCGGTGGATATCAACACGCTCGCCGAACTGTCAGTGAAGACGCTCGGCCTCAACGACATCGGCGTCGCGGAAGTGTACACCGACCGTGGTCTCGTCTTCGAATCCTATGCCGACAGCCACGACCGAGCCCCTAATAGGGATCTTGGGGGCTTCATCCTGATCGATAAGATCACCAACGCCACCGTCGCGGCGGGCATGCTGAACTTCTCCCTCCGCCGCGCCCAGAATGTCCACTGGCAAGCAACCGAGATCAACCGCGACGCCCACGCCAAGCAGAAGAACCAGCACGCCCGCCTGCTCTGGTTCACCGGCCTCTCGGGCTCGGGCAAGTCGACCATCGCCAATCTGGTCGAGAAGCGCCTCCACGCGCTCGGCAAGCACAGCTTCCTGCTCGACGGCGACAATGTCCGCCACGGACTCAACAAAGATCTGGGCTTCACCGATGCCGACCGGATCGAGAATATCCGCCGCGTCGGCGAAGTCGCGCGGCTGATGACCGACGCCGGGCTGATCGTTCTCACCGCCTTCATCTCGCCCTTCCGCGCCGAACGCGACATGGTCCGCGCGATGCTGCCCGAAGGCGAGTTCTTCGAAATCTTCATCGACACCCCGCTCGAAGAAGCCGAGCGCCGCGACGTCAAGGGCCTCTACAAAAAGGCCCGCGCGGGCGAGATCTCCAATTTTACCGGCATCACCAGCCCATACGAAACTCCGCTCAACCCTGAGATCCGCATCGACACCACCAGCGTCTCGCCCGAGCAGGCGGCCGAGCGGATCGTCGAGCAGATCATGGGCGTGTGGAGCCCGACGCTGTGACTTCCTTTCCCATCCGCGCTCCGGCGAAGGCCGGAGCGTTGGCGGCAAGCGATGCATGGGAGGCCAGTGCTCCTGCCCTCGCAGGAGCACGGGGATGACCGACGCCGAACTCGCCACCGCCATCGCCACCGAAGCGGGCCAGCTCCTGCTCGCGCTCCAGCGCACCGGCGCGAGCAGGGAATGCGGCGCGCGCGGGGACCGCGACGCCAATGTCCTGATCCTTGAACACCTGCGCGCCGCCCGCCCGGACGACGCGATTCTCTCGGAGGAATCGGCCGACGACCTGACCCGCGTCAAATCCAGCCGCGTCTGGATCGTCGATCCGCTCGACGGCACCCGCGAATTCTCCGAAGGCCGCGACGATTGGGCGGTCCACATCGCCCTCGCGATCGATGGCGCTCCCGCCGTCGGGGCCGTCGCCCTGCCCGCGCTGAACCTCACCCTCTCCAGCGATGCCCCGCCGCCGCTCCCCGCCTCGCACAACCCGCCGCGCATGCTGGTCAGCCGCACCCGCCCCAGCCAGCTCTGCGCCCACGTCGGCGAACGGATCGGCGCGACGATGCTGCCGATGGGCTCGGCGGGCGCCAAGGCGATGGCGGTGGTGCGCGGCGAGGCGGAGATCTACCTCCATTCGGGCGGCCAATATCAATGGGATAACTGCGCGCCCGCCGCGGTCGCGCTCGCCGCCGGGCTGCACGTCTCGCGGATCGACGGCAGCGCCATCGTCTACAACCGGCCCGAAACGGCAATCCCCGATATCTTGATCTGCCGCCCCGAACTCGCCGAGCGCGTGCTCGCGCTGATCAGCCTTTAGCGAACCAGACGTCGGCGTCGGGCTTGAACAAATAGCTCACCGCCCAGGCCCGCAGCAGGAACGCCGCCAGCCCGAGCAACGCGACCATGCTTAGATCGATTCCGCGCATCAGCCCCAGCGCCAACGCGCAGGTGCTGATCACGAACCACGCCGCGAGCAGCCACTTCGCCACCACGCTCGCCCGCCGCGCCGCGAAATACCAGAGCGCGATCATCGCCGCATAGACGATCGCGATCCCGATCAGCGGCACCATCGGCCCCACCGCCGCCAGCTCCGGGCTGCGCTTCACGGCCGCCGATACCGCCCCCCAGCCGAGCACGTCGGCGACAAGGTTGATCGCCATCGCGATCAGATAAAGCTGTTCGAACCGGATGATCGAGGCGGGCCGCATGAGAAACTCCTGTGTGCCGCATCCCAATAGCCGCCGCCGCGCCGCAATGCCATTGCCCGATTGCGGCCCGGTAACGGTTGCGGCTAAGGGACGCGCACGGTTCCGTAGCTCAGCCGGATAGAGCGCCACTTTCCTAAAGTGGGCGTCGGGGGTTCGAGTCCCTCCGGGACCACCATTTCATTTTTGCAAATATTCTACTTCCCTCTCCCTTAGGGAGAGGGTTGCGCAGACTTGGGTTGCGCACTTCTGCGCGGCCCTAGTCGGAGCTGGGTGAGGGGTTATGGAGTTATCGAGAGCGCGAAACCCCTCACCCAGCTCCGACTAAGCTCCGCTTCGCTCCACTAAGTCTTCGCAACCCTCTCCCTATGGAGAGCGAAGCAGATCTAATTCCGCGCCTCGGGCGGGATCACCGGCATCGGCAGCGGCGCGATCGCCACGCCATCGTCGATCAACGCCTTCGCCTGCGCCACGGTCGCCTGCCCGTGAATCGGCACGGCATCCGCTTCGCCAGCATGCATTGCCCGCGCGCGCTCCGCAAAGGCACCGCCGACCCATTGCGAACCCTCGAGCATCTTCGCCTGTGCCTGCGCAAGCGCGGCCATCGCGGTCTTCACCGCCTCCGGCGCCGCCGCCACGGCATTGCCCTTGGCTCCCACGTTGGGCGCCATCACCGCCTTCGCGACATGGCTGTCGCCGCACAGCGGGCACGCCACCAGCCCGCCCGCGCGCTGCTCCTCATACGCCGCGCTCGATCCGAACCACGCCTCGAACACATGCCCCGATCCGCACTTCAGGTCGAAGACGATCACAGCCGTTCCACCACCGGGATCGCCCGGCGATGCTGGAGCACCGGCACCCGCGTACGCGAAGCCTTCACGCGCTCCGGATCGACCTCGGCAAAGCCAAGCCCCGCATCCTCGCCCATATCGAGCAACACCTCGCCCCAGGGATCGACCACCAGGCTGTGGCCATAGGTCGCGCGGCCATCCTCGTGCACGCCGGTCTGCGCCGCCGATATCACGAACGCCGCCGCCTCGATCGCCCGTGCGCGCTGGAGGATGTGCCAATGCGCCGCACCCGTGGGGCGGGTGAAGGCCGCCGGCATCGCCAAAATCGTCGCCCCGGCATCGCTCAGCGCGCGAAACAGGTCGGGGAAGCGCAGATCGTAGCAGATCGCGAGACCCAGCACGCCCAGCGGCGTCTCCACCGTCACCGCGCGCTCGCCACGCGTATAGCTGTTCGATTCGCGCCAGCTCTCGCCGGTCGGCAGATCGACATCGAACAGATGCATCTTGTCATAGGTCGCGCGGATCGCCCCGCCGCCGTCGATCACATAGCCGCGATTGTGGAGCTTGCCGTCCGCATTCAACACCGCGAGGCTGCCGATATGCACCCAGATGCCGTGCCTGGCCGCCGCCTCGCGCACCGCCGCCAGCACGCGATCGTCCTGCTCATGCGCCAGCGCGCCCGCCGCGCGGTCCCGATCCGAATCGACGAGGCCCGACATTTCCGGCGTGAACAGCATCGCCGCCCCGCCCGCCGCTGCATCCGCCACGCCCTGCACCAGCGTCCGCCCGTTCGCAGCGGGATCGATCCCGCTGGTCATCTGGAGGAGCGCGGCGCGAGTCATGCCGCCAGCAATGCGTCCAGCCTGCCCGCGCGCTCGAGCGCGGCCATGTCGTCCGATCCGCCGATATGCTTTCCGTCGATGAAAATCTGCGGATAGGTCGCCTTCCCGCCCGATCGCTCGATCATCTCGGCGCGGCGCGGGCCGCCCATCGTCAGGTCGATCTCCTCATAGTCCGCGCCCTTGGAATCGAGGAGATGCTTCGCGCGCGAGCAATAGGGGCAGAACGCCTTGGTGAAGATTTCTACTTTGGCCATGATGCCTCACGTGATGTTGCGTCGCCCGCTTGTCAATCGAGCGCTTCCGCACCCAGAACGCGCGCCCAGCACAGAAGGATCACCCGATCCGCACCGCCGCGCTTTAAAATCCTGGCGCAGGCCTTGGCGGTGGCGCCGCTGGTGTGGACATCGTCGATCAATACGACGGTTTTGCCCTGCAGTTTTGCGCGCGCATCCGGGGCGAGCGCAAATGCCCCCGCCACCGCCTTGGCCCGCCCGCGCGGCCCCATCGCGCGCAGCACCGGCGTCGCCTTCACCCGCCGCAGCAGATACGCGTCCGCCGCCACCCCGCTCGCCTGGGACAAGGCGTCGGCGATCAGCGCCGCCTGGTTGAACCCCCGTCCCCATATCCGCCAGCGATGCAGCGGCACCGGCACCAGTAGGTCCGCCCCCTCGGGCATCAGCCGCGCCATCGCCGCCGCCATCGTCGCGGCATAGGCCATCCGCCCGCCATACTTGAGCTTGAGCGCCACCTGCCGCGCGACATCGCCGTACGCCACCGCCGCGCGCACCCCGTCGTGCGGCGGCGGATCGGCGAGGCATTCGCCGCACATCGTGCCCTCGCCCCGGTCGAACTCGAACGGCGTCTGGCACGCGGCGCACCACGGCGGCCCCAGGAAGCGCAGGCTGCCCCAGCAAGCCGCGCAAAACCGATGGTCCGCGCTCGTCACTTCGGCGCACCCCGGGCAGCGCGGCGGCAGCACGAGATCGGCGAGCCGGACGAGAGGCGCGAGCAGCATCGCGCCTTGTCCCCCGAGCCGCATCGCTGCACAAGCCGCCCGTGCCAGAGTCCGATAACCCCGCCGAAATCTTCGACCGCGCCCTGCGCCGCAAACGCCGTGACCGCGCGGCGGCCTACTACCCCGCCTTCGCCTTCCTGCGCGAACATATGCTGGAGGGCATCGCCGAGCGCCTAGACGGGGTGAAGCGCGAATTCACCGACGTGCTCGATCTGGGCAGCTTCGACGGCAGCTTCGCTCTCCCGGGCGCCACGATCACCCGAGTCGATGCCGGCGCTGCCTTCGCCACCCGGTCCGGCGGCATACAGGCCGACGAGGATCGCCTGCCCTTCCCCGAAGCATCGTTCGACCTGATCGTCTCGGCGGGCGTGCTCGATCAGGTCAACGACGTCCCCGGCGCGCTGATCCAGATCCGCCGCGCGCTCCGCCCCGACGGACTGTTCCTCGGCGCCTTCGCGGGCGCCGGCAGCCTCGCCACGCTGCGCCAGTCCTTCCTCGCCGCCGAGCCGGCCGCGCGCTTCCACCCCCAGATCGACGTCCGCTCGGCCGGAGACCTGCTCTCCCGCGCGGGATTCGCGCTGCCGGTCGCCGATGTCGAGACGCTCACGGTCCGCTACGCTGGCATCCCCAATCTGCTGCGCGACCTGCGCGGCATGGCGGCGGGCAACCTGCTCCCCAGGCCCGCGCCGCTGACCCGCGACACGCTGATGCGGGCCGCGCAAAACTTCGCCGACCGCGCCGATCCCGACGGCCGCACGCCCGAGCGATTCGAGATCGTCTATCTGACCGGCTGGGCCCCCGCCCCCTCGCAACCCCAGCCCGCCCGGCGCGGCAGCGGCACCACATCGCTGGCGGCGGCGCTCAAGCCCAAGATCTAGACCAGCCTCTCCAGCAATCCGATCAGCGGCAGATCCGCGGGCGGCATCGCCAGCCCGTGCAATTCCCCCGGCATAATCCAGCGAAGCGCGCTCGCATGCCGCGCCTCGGGCTCGCCCTCCCATTCGCGCAGCAGATACAGCAGCAACAGCAACTGCCGCTCGCCCAGCGCTTCGCTGGCAAAGGCCGCGGGAACCAGCGCACCCGAATCGACCGCGATCCCCAGTTCTTCCTCCAGCTCGCGCGCCAGCGCCACCTCGGGCGTTTCCCCCGCCTCGACCTTGCCGCCGGGAAATTCCCACAAGCCTGCCATGGACTTACCCGGGGGCCGCTGCTGCACCAGCACCAACCCTTCTTGGTCGATCATCGCCACCGCAACGACCAAAAGCAGCGACTTAGCGGGAGCCGGAAGCATTTCGTTAATCAGCTTTCTCTACATTCTTGATGTGTTTTGACGGAGAGTTTGCCCGAATGCGAGCGCTGGTGCGTCTTGGTTTGAAGCTATGCCGCGACCGCAAGGGCGCGACGGCGATCGAATATGGATTCATCCTCGCGCTGGTCGTCATCGCGATGATGGTCGCCCTTATCGAGCTCGGCACCACCACCACCGGCATGTGGAACAATGTCAGCACCAAGGTCCAGGGCGCGCACTGATCGCGGCATGGTTACGCCGACGTAACGATCGGCTTAGCCCTTTATTTACCTCCGGTCCCTAATCTCAACCTTGCCGATCCGCGAAACCGGGGAGGCCGGGAATATGAAGCACATTCGAACGATGGAGACCAACATGCAGAAGATCCGCAATTTCATCCGTAATTCCAAGGGCGCCACCGCAATCGAGTACGGCCTGATCGCCGCGCTGATCGCCGTCGCAGCCATCGCCGCGATGCAGGGCCTGGGCAACCAGCTCAACAAGACCTTCAACAACGTTTCGTCGAACATGAAGGTCTCGTAAGAGCCTTCGCTTTCGACCGAAAGTTCGAGGGGCGGCGAAATAACTTTCGTCGCCCCTTTTTTGAAAGGGATCGGAACATGGTTCACATATTGATTACGATGTTGCGCCAGACTCGCGCAGCCACGGCGATCGAATATGGCCTGATCGCGGCCCTGATCGCGGTTGCGGCAATCGCGGCTATGCAGGGCTTGGGCAATCAGCTCAAAAAGACGTTCAACAACGTGTCGTCGAACATGAAGGTCAGCTAGGCCTCCCGCCACGGATCGGGGCGGCGGGATTTCGGTTCCGGCGCCCTTTTCGTATCTAGACGCGGCCCATCGCGAGGAATTTCGCGCGGCGCATCTGGCGCAGTTGCTCGGGCGCGAGCGTCTCCAGCTCCTTCAGCCCCGCGTCGATCGCATCGCCCAGCGCGTTGATCGCCGCCGCCGGATCGCGGTGCGCGCCACCCAGCGGCTCGGGCACGATGGTGTCGATCACGCCCAATTCCTTCAGATGCTGCGCAGTGACCTTCATCGCCTCGGCCGCTTCCGCCGCCTTGTCAGCGGTGCGCCACAGGATCGAGGCGCAGCCTTCCGGCGAGATCACCGAATAGACCGCATGTTCCATCATCAGCACCTTGTTGCCCGCCGCCAGCGCCACCGCGCCGCCCGAACCGCCCTCGCCCAGCACCGCCGCGACGAGGGGCACACCGAGGTTGAGGCACTGCTCGGTCGAACGCGCGATCGCCTCGGCCTGCCCGCGCTCCTCGGCCTGCACCCCGGGGAACGCGCCCGAGGTATCGACAAGGGTCACCACCGGCAGCCGGAAACGGTCGGCCAATTGCATCAGCCGGATCGCCTTGCGGTACCCTTCCGGCTTGCCCATCCCGAAATTATGCTTGAGCCGGCTCGCGGTATCGTCGCCCTTCTCATGGCCGATCACCATCACCCGGCGCCCGCGAAACCGCCCCAGCCCGCCGATGATCGCCTGATCGTCGGCAAAGGCGCGGTCGCCGCCCAGCGGCATGAAGTCCTCGACCAGCGAAGCGACGTAGTGCTTGAAATGCGGCCGCTCGGGATGCCGCGCCACCTGAGTCTTCTGCCAGGGGGTCAGCCGCGAATAGGCTTCCTTGAGGAACTTGTCCGATTTGGCCTGCAGCGGCGCGATCTCGGCGCCGATGTCCTGGTCGCCGCCCTCCGCGGTCTTGCGGAGCTCGTCGATCCGGCTCTGGAGCTCGGCGAGCGGCTTCTCGAAGTCGAGGAATGTTGCCATGCGTTGCGCGCTAACCCTGCCGTTGCGTTCCGTCAACGAGTGGGGCGCTATGAGGGTCCCTCTTAATCCTCCCCCGCCAGGGGGAGGATTAAGAGGCGTCACTTCCGCGCCAGCGCCTCGCCCAGCGGATGCCGGCTGTTCACCAAATCCACCAGCCGCCGGCTATCCACATGCGTATAAATCTCCGTCGTGGCGATGTCGGCATGCCCCAGCATCGCCTGCAGCGCGCGCAAATCCGCGCCGCCCTCCAGCAGGTGCGTCGCGAAAGCATGACGCAGCACGTGCGGGCTCACCCGGTCCGGCGGGATCCCCGCCTCCGCCGCCAGCCCCTGCAGCAATTGATACAGCCGGACCCGCGACAGATGCGACTTGCCCGAGGGAAACAGCCACGCCCGCCCGACATCGACATGATCGCGCCACAACCCCACCGCCGCCCGCGCCCGGTCCGAGATCGGCACCAGCCGCTCGCGCCCGCCCTTGCCTTTGAGGATCAGATAGGGCCGGTCAGGCGAGATCGCGTTGCGCGGCAGCGACACCAATTCAGTCGCGCGCAGCCCCGATCCGTAGAGCAATTCGACCAAGGCCGAGAGCCGCAGGTCGCGCGGATCGGCCGGAACGCGGGCGATTCGCGCCGCGATCGCCTCGAACAATTTATCGACGTCGCCGGTGCTCAGCACCTTGGGCAGCGCCCGCCCCGCCCCCGGCCGCGGCAGCGCCGCGCCGGGATCGTCGGCGCGCATCCCCTCGTCGGCCAAAAACGCATAGAATCGCCGCAGCGCCGCCGATTTGCGCGCCACCGTGGTCCGCGCCAGCTCGGCCCAGCTAGCCCCCAACCGCTCGAGATCGCCCGCTCCCGCCTCGCCCAGCCGCCCGCCGAGCAGATCGGACGCCAGCCGCAGGTCGGTCTCGTACGCCGCGATGGTATTCTTCGCCGCACCCGCCTC
>Ga0247811_1000027_pt1 | contig 61687 bp, 53 predicted proteins | sample UWRJL134311R1_FD_189018 | JGI IMG/M metagenome (GOLD analysis project Ga0247811, IMG submission 189018) | Plant litter microbial communities from Arlington Agricultural Research Station in Wisconsin, United States - UWRJ-L134-311R-1 | ecosystem: Environmental > Terrestrial > Plant litter >...
ATAAAGTGAGTAATTAGTTATTGGTTGTTAGAGTTTAAGCATTAGTAATAAGTAAACATAATTAAAAACGTTCAATAGGAACATATCATCGTTAGCAACGGATGCAATTCGTTTGTCAAAAACGCATATCCCGAAAGCTGTTCCACTAGGAACAATTAGCGGGTCAAAACGGATATAATCCGTTGATAAAAAAACGAATATCATATAATGTTCCGTAGGAACATCTGATCAGTAATTCTCATGAAAAAAACAATTGTAATTTTTCTTCTTGCTTTTTTTTGTCAAAACATTTCGGCACAATCCAAACATGTTTTATGGTACAATCAACCGGCAGAATTTTTTGAAGAAAGTTTGGTTTTAGGAAACGGAAAACTCGGTGCAACTATTTTTGGAGGCATAAATTCAGATAAAATTTATTTGAACGATGCAACACTTTGGTCGGGCGAACCCGTAAATGCCAATATGAATCCCGAAGCCTATAAAAACATTCCGGCAATTCGTGAAGCCCTCCAAAACGAAAACTACAAAGCAGCCGAAGAACTCAATAAAAAAATTCAGGGCAAGAATTCAGAGAGGTTTTTGCCTCTTGGAACATTAGAAATCAATAATGCTGCGAAAGGAAAAATTTCAAATTACCATCGTGAATTGGATATTTCAACTGCCATTTCTACAGTAAGTTATGAAATTGACGGTGTGAAATTTACCCGTGAATATTTTGTCTCGGCGCCGGACCAAATCATGATTATCAAAGTGACCAGCAGTCAAAAAGGCGCTTTGAATTTTGATATTACTTCCAGCAGCTTGCTAAAATTCAATGTAGAGGTTAAAGACAATGTTTTGACAATGAACGGAACAGCGCCAATAAATGAAAATGCAGGGTATCAGGTCGTACCGTCTTTTCTTTTGGAAAAAGAGAGAGGAACACGATTTACAACACTGTTAAAAATCAAAAATACCGACGGAACCATTACAACGACAGATAAAAACCTTGGTTTAAAAAATGCAACAGAAGCTGTAATTTATGTTTCTATTGCCACCAGTTTTAATGGTTTCGATAAAAATCCCGCAAAATATGGATTAAACGACAAAGCAATTGCGACGGGAAATTTAGATAAAGCGTTTACCAAATCATTCGATACATTAAAGCAATCCCATATTGCAGATTATCAGCAATTCTACAATCGCGTTACGTTAGATTTAGGTAAAACCACTGCTCCGGATTTAGCAACAGACGAACGTTTATTAAGATATGCAGACGGCAGTGAAGATAAAAATCTTGAAATTCTCTATTTCAATTACGGACGTTACTTGTTGATCAGCAGTTCAAGAACAATGGGAGTTCCTGCGAACTTACAGGGAATTTGGAATCCGCACTTAAATCCGCCCTGGAGCAGTAATTATACGATGAATATTAATGTTGAAGAAAATTACTGGCTGGCCGAAAACACGAATCTTTCTGAGATGCATCTGCCGCTTTTAAGTTTCATTAAAAACCTTTCGGTAACCGGAAAAATTACGGCTCAAACTTTTTATGGCATCAACCAGGGCTGGGCTGCAGCACACAATTCAGATATCTGGGCAATGACAAATCCTGTCGGGCAATTCGGCAAAGAAGAACCTATGTGGACCGCATGGCCGTTAGCTGGAGCCTGGCTGAGTACGCATATTTGGGAACATTATATTTTTACCCAGGATAAAGCATACTTAAAAAAAGAAGGTTATCCGTTGATGAAAGGCGCGGCCGAATTTCTTTTAGGATGGATGGTTACAGATAAAAACGGGAATTTAATTACATCGCCGTCAACTTCGCCTGAAAATCAATATAAACTGGCCGATGGTTTTGTGGGCGCAACCTTGTATGGAGGAACTGCAGATTTAGCTATGATTCGGGAATGTTTTGATAAAACGATCAAAGCTTCAAAAGTACTAAATGTTGATGCCGATTTTAGATTAAAACTTGAAACGGCACTTTCAAAACTACACCCGTATCAGATTGGTAAAAAAGGAAACCTGCAGGAATGGTATTTTGATTGGGAAGATAAAGATCCAAAACACCGTCATCAATCACAGCTTTTCGGACTTTTTCCGGGGCATCACATTACACCGCTGAAAACGCCGGATTTAGCTGCAGCTGCTCGAAAAACGCTCGAAATAAAAGGCGATGAAACAACAGGCTGGTCTAAAGGCTGGAGAATTAATCTTTGGGCAAGACTTTGGGACGGAAATCGCGCCTATAAAATGTTTCGCGAATTATTACGATATGTTGATCCTGATAAAAAGAAAACCGAGAAACCAAGAAGAGGAGGAGGAACGTACCCGAATTTATTCGACGCACACCCGCCATTTCAAATTGATGGGAATTTTGGCGGCGCAGCAGCAGTTGCTGAAATGCTGGTACAGTCAGACGAAAATGAAATCAGATTACTGCCTGCCTTACCAGAGGCGTGGGAAACCGGAAAAGTAAAAGGCATCTGCGCCCGCGGCGGATTTGAAATTGCAATGGAATGGGCTAATAAAAAATTAGAAAAATTGACCATTTTTTCTAAAATAGGAGGAAAAACCACTTTAATTAACGGAGACAAAAAACAAAATGTAACGCTGAAAAAAGGGCAGAAGTTAGAAATAAACTGGTAAAATAATTTTACATGCAATCTTATTAAACCAGACAAAACCTGTCAGGTTTTAAGTATATAAACTCTTTCGATTAATTATATTTAAACTCTTTAACCTCAATAAAGTAACTAGAATTAAAACAATGCCCGTATGTAATCTATTTTAATTAACTTTGATAAATAAAATTTAAGATTATGGCTTATAATCCAACAACGGTTGCGAATTATTTTATAGATAAGTATGCCAAAGTAGGAAATCTTACCCCTATGAAAATAATTAAGCTGACGTATATTGCTTACGGCTGGTATCTGGCACTCACCAATAAAGAAAAAAAATTAGTAGATGAAAAACCCATTGCGTGGGATTTTGGACCTGTTTTTCCCTCTTTATATTACAGCATAAAACAATACAAGAAAGATATCATTACCGAAAAGATTCCGAATGCGGTAAAAGACGAAAAAATATCAACTGACGACGAGAAGTTTTTAGATAAAATCTGGGAAGTTTACGGAAGATTTGACGGTATCTATTTGAGTGCCTTAACACATACAGAAGGAAGTCCGTGGAACAAGGTTTATCGTAAAGATTATAATGCAGTCATCTCTGACGAAGACATTTTTGATCACTATAAAAGTAAATTAAAACCAATTTCTCTTTAATTATGGCCTTAGATCTAAATCAAATTTCAGTTGATAATTATACATTATTAACCCCGGATGATTTGACTAGTGCCCGTGCGCAGAATCAAATTCTTGAGGACAGATTAGGTAATGCCAAAGTGGGGAGGTTTTTAGAAGACACAAAGCTGCGAAGATATTTAACCTATATTTTTTCGTTTATTATTTTTCTTTGGCTTGCTGCCGTTGTTTCTATATTATATTTCAATTACAACTTATTGAATCTCAATCTTTCTGAAAATGTATTAATCGCGCTGCTGACCACTACTTCTATTAATGTGATTGGTATGATGCTTATTATTCTTAAAAATTTGTTTCCGCAGTCTCTTAATGAAACAAAATAAAGCGTTTAGATCTTATTCTTTTGTAGTTTCAGCTTCAGGACTTTCATCTGATTTTTTAGCGTGATCTTCCTTAAAAGTATCGTACCATTTTTCAATTGACGGAAAAACAAAAGCCGCCACTTTTTTAATCGGATTATAAAAAATAGATTGATCTAAAGTTTCTTTTTTAGCAAAAGTCTCATTGAAGTTTATTTTCTCAAAAAGAGCAATAAAAATACTCATAATCAAGATGGTTTTCAAAACCCTGAAAAAACCGCCGCCCAGTTTATTGGCCCATCCCAGAAAAGCAAAATCAGCAATTCCGGTAAGGATTTTTGCCAGGAAATAAACACCTATTACCACCAATATAAAAGTCAGGATAAAAGCTGTAGCCTGAATCGTGTTCGGATTCCAGGAAACATGTTTCATGATGATTTCTTTCATGAATGACGAAAATTTAATTGCGATATAAATTCCCAATACTAAAGAAACAAAAGAAGCAACTTCTACAAAAAGGCCGTTTTTGATTCCTTTGTACAAACCAAAAGCCAAAAGCGCTCCTAAAATCATATCTAAAAAACTCATATTCTTCTCTTGTTTATTGAGGCGCAAATATAGATCTTTTTTTAGGTTCAAAAATTCAGGGCGGCAAAGGTTCATAGGTTTTTTCTTTTTTTGGAACACTTCTTTTTACATAAAGTTAAATCTATGTTTCTATCTGGTTAATTTTTTTGATGCCTTTGAATTTGAAGTACGTATCTTTGCGGGAATAATTTTAGAATTAAGATTGTAGGTTTTAGATTTAAAAATCTTAGAATCATCGTCAATCTAAAATCTAATCCCGAGACTTCGGGACTAAAATCATAAATTAGAAATGTCCAGAGATACACAACTAAAAGAGCGCTGGGAAAAGCTCGTCGATATACTATCTAATCAGTTTTCGCAAGGAGAAGACTTAGATCTAGATGCCATAATTTACCTAATTGGAGTTCAGGAACTTGGAAAAGTCCACCGCGAATTCAAAAAAGATGAAAAATTAAACCTGATGCACATCGCCATCTGCCGATTATTAGAGCCTTACGGGTTTTATGAATTCGAATTTTTTGATGAAGAAGGATGGCCGCATTACAAAGTAAAAGAAGAACTGCCGCCGCTAAAAGCAGGAGAACAATCTGTTTTGATGAAAGAAGCGATTGTGAATTATTTTTTAGAACGACAATTAATAGAGTAATTTTTAGTACCAGTCATAGTTTTCAGTGCTAATTGAACTGAAAACTGTGACTGCAACTGTAAACTTTAAAGTAAAAATTACTAAATTTGTATTCTCAATTATTGAAGGAAAATGATAGATAAGATAAAAGATTATATTGGGGAAGCGCAGGCTTTTTCAACTGAAAACAAAGAAGAGTTAGAAGCATTCCGTATTAAGTTCTTAGGTAAAAAAGGTATTTTGAATGACTTTTTTGCCGAGTTTAAAAATGTTCCAATTGATCAGAAGAAAGAATTTGGCCAATATACAAACGCTTTAAAAACAGCCGCTGAAGATAAAGTAAAAGCAATTGTTGAAGCGTTAGAAAGCAAACAGGAAACTAAAGGTGTTTTTGGAGATTTAACGCGTGCGGCAGAACCGGTAATTATAGGTTCGCGCCACCCGATTTCTATTGTTAAAAATCAAATTATAGATATTTTTGCCAATATTGGTTTCAACGTTTCCGAAGGTCCGGAAATCGAAGACGACTGGCATAACTTTACGGCATTGAATCTACCAGAATATCATCCTGCCCGTGATATGCAGGATACTTTTTTCATTCAGACCAATCCTGATGTGTTATTGCGTACGCATACATCATCAGTTCAGGTGCGCTACATGGAAAATAACAAACCGCCAATTCGTACTATTTCTCCGGGACGTGTATTTCGTAACGAAGCTATTTCGTCGCGTTCGCACTGTATTTTCCATCAGGTGGAAGGATTATACATTGACAAAGATGTTTCTTTTGCCGATTTAAAACAGACTTTGCTTTATTTTACCAAAGAAATGTTCGGAAAATCGAAGATTCGTCTACGTCCGTCGTACTTTCCATTTACAGAGCCAAGCGCCGAAATTGATATTTATTGGGGACTGAAAACCGAAACCGATTACCGTATCACAAAAGGAACCGGCTGGTTAGAAATTGGAGGATGTGGTATGGTAGATCCAAATGTTCTTAAAAATTGCGATATCAATCCGGATGAATTCAACGGTTTTGCTTTCGGAATGGGAGTAGAGCGTATCGCCATGCTTTTGTACCAAATTGGCGATATCCGTATGTTTTACGAAAACGACGTTCGCTTCTTAGAGCAGTTCAAAGCAAATATATAACATAGTTTAAAAGTCATAAAGTCGAAAGTCAAAAGTCTCAAAGTAATGATTCTTGACTTTCGACTTTATGACTTTCGACTTTTCAACCTTTGATTAATATGAAAGCAGATATAAAAATCCCGGAAGTAGAAAACGTATTTTTGGCCGCCGTTCAGGAATGGAGCGACGATTTTATGGAAAAAGTGTGGTACGCTTATTTGGTCAACGACAGCGACTTTAATCTCGACAGTGTCATGGTGGTTTCAAAAGCATTTGGAACAATCGACGGCGAAATGAAAAAAACTTCTGTTTTACGCCATGCTTTTGTTGAAGTTCCAGCCGTTTCGGTAGTAAAAATCGAAATGATCGAGAAAAGCCTTTTGGTTTTAAACAACGAATTTATGGTGACTTTCTTCATCGGAAACACTTTATACGACAAGAAATTCATCTTTAAATCTAATCTTATAAACGAAAATGATACGGAAGAAGTACCTATTTTGTTTGTTGAAGGGGTAATGGTGAAATAAGGGACAAGAAGAAAGAGGCAAGAAGCAAGAGGCAAGAAGCAAGAAGCAAGAGGCAAGAAGCAAGAAGCAAGAGGCAAGAAGCAAGAGGCAAGAAGCAAGACTTGCATGAAATAAAAGAGAGTCAAACTGATTGTCCAGTGTTGACTCTTTTTTATTTATTCTATTCTCAAAAATCTTATTTCTTGCTTCTTGCCTCTTTGCTTTAAGAAAAAAAATTAATCCAAAGACTCCGTCAATTTTTTAAACACAGACTTAGCATCTTTTCCTTCGTATAAAATACTGTAAACAGCGTCTATAATTGGGGTTTTGGCACCGTAGCCCTGATTTAGTTTATACGCACTTTTTGTGGCATAATATCCTTCGGCAACCATGCTCATTTCCATCATGGCACTTTTCACCGTGTATCCTTTTCCAATCATATTTCCGAACATTCTGTTTCTGGAGAAAACGGAATATCCCGTAACCAATAAATCGCCCAAATAAGCCGAATCATTGATGTTACGTTTCATTTTATGCACTTTTCTGATAAACTTCTTCATTTCACGAATTCCGTTACTCATCATAACCGACTGGAAATTGTCTCCGTAACCTAAACCGTGCGCAATTCCGGCGGCGATGGCGTAAATATTTTTAAGCATGGCGGCATATTCGGTACCAATGATATCGTCTGAAATTTTGGCTTTGATGTAATTTCCTGAAAGTGATTTGGCCACGATGCAAGCCTTGTCCGGATCACCGCAGGCAATCGTTAAATACGAAAGTCTTTCCAGCGCTACTTCTTCAGCGTGGCAGGGACCGGTAATAACTCCTATATTATAATACGGAATATCGTATTGGATATGAAAATGTTCTCCCACAATTAAACTCGTCTCCGGAACAATTCCTTTAATTGCTGAAAAAATAATTTTATCAGCCAGTGAAACCGTAAGGTTTTTAAGTTCAGCATCTAAAAAAGCAGATGGAATTGCAAAGATTACATAATCAGCATATTCAACCGCTTCGTTTATATTGTTGGTTAATTTAAGTTTGTTGGTGTCAAATTCTACTGAACTTAAATAATTTGGATTGTGTTTGTATTTTTGAATGTGCTCAATTGCAGCGTCATTACGCATGTACCACGCAATTTCTGTAAGATTAACGCATAACATTTTTGCAATTGCCGTTGCCCAGCTTCCTCCTCCGATTACTGCAAATTTTAAATTTTCGCTCATTATTTTAATAATTTAAAACAAAAGTACTTAATAATGTATTAAAAATACAAAATCTAATTTAAGAAATTTGTAAAGACTTCAGTATCTTGAATTAAATCCGATTGAATTTTGCACGACTTTTTCTTCAAATAAATAGATTCGATTTAAAAAACTGTACTTTTAGAGAAAATTCGCTCAAATATGACACATAAAATAATATGCCTTCTTTCGATTTTCATTACAGGAACTGCTTTTTCTCAAAATGAAAATTCAATTTATTATGATAAAAACTGGGAGAAAACGACAAAGGAAAAGGCCTCTTTTTATAGAAATATACCTGCAAAAAAAGTGGGCGGTTTGGTTTTAATAGAAGATTTTTATATCAATAAAACACCGCAATTTCAAGGTTACTCTTTGCAGACCAATGAAAATAGTTATGCGGGAGATATTGTTTGGTATGATGAAAACGGTTTTGATGCAGCGGTATATCAATACTATAATAAGACTGCGGTTCCGGTTTTAACGTATTATTACCCCAATGGAAAAAAGCTTAAGTCAATTGCCTATAAAAACGGCAGGAAAGACGGGTTTACAATTTTGTATCATCAGGACGGAACCGTTTTAATGAAAGGAAAATATGCCGAAGGAAAGCCAGTTGAAGGAGATTTTGCAGAAGTCATAAACTGGGATGATTACCGGGATAACAAATCAGAAAGCGAAAGCTCTGAAGAGCAAAATCAAGTTATGATCGAATCGTTACCTGTGATGGTGGTAGATGATGATGGAGCAACTAAAAAACAGGCCATAAAGAAAATAATAAAGAAGAAAACATTCTGGCTTAACTCAAAACAACTCGCACAAGAAATATGGTACTCGGTCGAAGAGTATCAGACACGCCCTGTAAAGCAGGTAAATTACGATGCTAAAGGAAAAGTTTTGCAGACCATTGAAGAAAATGATTTCGAAAAATACGGAAAGAATCTTTCCACCGGTACTGTTTATGACTATTATTTTCAGAATAAATTTGCCGCAGCCCTAAAGTCAGAAACCCATTATAAACAAGGGCGGAAAAGTGGGGAAGAAGTCAAATATTATCCAAACGGCAAAGTTTCGCAATTGACTCACTATAGTGATGGAGAAATAGCCGGTGATCAGTTGGTTTATGAAAAAAATGAAGCAATAGTGAAGCGTACGTATCAAAACAATGCCCCGTATGAAGGTAATTTTGACGAAAATTTTTCAGGAAGTTTATTTGTTAACCAAAACTATATAAAAGGAATAAAGGAAGGCGAGGCGGTTGCAAAAACGAATAAAAACGACAGTATTGTTGCAAAAGGTATTTACAAAAACGGCAGACCTTATAACGGAACCTTTATCGTAGAAGCAGGAAATGACCTTCATGAATTAATTACGGTCACAGATTTCAAAAAAAATGGACTGCAAAAAGTGTTTACTTATAATATTGATAATGTCCGGAAAACCTACAATTGCTTGAATGATGTTGTGAACGGTGAAACTATTTTTTATGAAAATGGCGAAATAACCGGAAAATTAGAATACAAAAACGGGCTGCCATATGAAGGAAAATTAGTTGAATCTGAAACGGCCGCAATCTATAAAAAAGGAATTCTTACGGAAGAGATTTTTTACAAAAGCAAATATGACAGGATAGATGAAAATAATATTCTGAAATCTAAATATTTTACCAACGGAAAACTGTCAAAAATAGTGGATCACTCTTTTGCAATTGCCGGCAATTTTCAAACTTCTTACGAAGGGATTTATAAAAACGACAAGCCATTTTCAGGCTATTTTGCGACAGATTTTCGAGAGTTCAATTATGTTGATTACTACGAAAATGGAGTAAAAAAATACCAGTATTCCAATAATTATCTGGAAAATCTGGATAAATACCAACATCCAAATTATGATATAAAATCGACGTATCAGGACGGAAAAATAATAGATGGCGTAGAATACATAAAATTAGAACGTCAGTTTATTTCGAAATATTGGAAAAATGGAGTTTTGCAAAGTTTTGATTTTGATGTTTTTGCCATGCATTATTTTAATCGTTTTCATTTTGAATTGAAAAATAATACGATTGAAATTACGGAATTAAACAAAAAACAAACAGGAAAAATTATTCAGGAAAAAGTGAATACTACTTATACCAGCAAATTGATTGTAGATGATAAACTAAAAATGTCCAGCTCTTCAATAGCAATTGCAACTGTGGTTCCGGAAGCAACCGGGAGCATTTATTATTCGCAGTCAAAAAATAGTATTCAGGCTAAAATCTTAAGTTATGAAGTGCTGCAAGACGAAGAATACAGGCCTGAGTCGGAAATTTTTACTAAAGTTTTTGTTTCGAATATGGATAACAATAAAACAATAGAAGAAAACTTTAATACAATGGCGGCCAATTTCTCTTCAGGAAAAGATCTTGATTCGCTATTTGGAAATGGTGAAAAAAGTGACGACCTGGCGGCCTTGAGATTTAATGAAGCTAAAAAGCCGGAAATAGGAATTTTGATATTGAAAAGTAAAGATGAATTGTACGATTTAAAATCATTTTTGAACGGAAAAGTATTGGAAGAAAAGAAAAATGTTGATCTCAAAAATATTAAAAAAGAGGCTGCAATATTGAATGTGAAGCTTGATAAAAAATTTAATGAAAGTTTCAAATAGGCGGTTTTGCTGCGCTGCCGTCAGCTAATAAAAAAAAAGAAAAAATAATTTGCCGCTAACACAATAAAAAATCAAACTCTACGTTATAAGTACTTGTAAATTAGAATTTTAATGAATTTAGCAAGAATTGAGTTAGTTAGTTTTGTTTTTAGTATTTTAAAAAGGCGTTCCTAAATAAATTAAGAACGCCTTTTTTGTTTTTTGTTTCGAAGTAATACAACACCCTAATTCTTCCCTGTTTTTTAATAGCCCGCGGTTTCAGGTGTGGGAAAATGATAGAGATAATTATTCCGCTTCAATGGTTGAAACCATTAGCGATGTTTAGTAAGGAAGCGGCTAAACTAGTAACTCATCTCAACAATCGATTTTACTTTATCTAAAGTTACCAATTGATTTTCGCCTAAACCTTTCCAGCCTCTTTCATCAAAACGTTTTACGATAAAATCTGCTGTATTGCCGTAATCTTCGGTGTATTGAGAAAGTTTAGTGTCCATTCCCATGGTGTGGAAAAATGCAACAGTTTTATTGATTGCTTCTTTAGCAACTTCATCATCAGAACCATTTAGGTTAAAAATTCTTCTTCCGTATTGCGCTAATTTACCTTTTTTGGTTTCGAACATAACCTGGTATAAACTTGGGCCTATAATCGCCAAAGTTCTGGCGTGATCAATGCCATAAAGTGCTGTTAATTCGTGGCCAATCATGTGTGTTGCCCAATCTGACGGAACTCCTTTTTGAATTAATCCGTTTAAGGCCATGGTACAGCTCCACATAAAATTAGAAGCCAATGCATAATCTGTTGGATTTTCTACTACGTTTGGGCCAACTTCAATTAAAGTCTGCAAAATTCCTTCGGCAATTCTGTCTTGCAGATAACCTTCATGCGGATACGTTAGATATTGTTCCATTACGTGAGTATACGCATCCACAACGCCATTTTGCAATTGTCTTTTTGGTAATGACGCAATAACCGTTGGGTCGCAGATAGAGAATTTAGGAAACAAGGCACTTCCTCCAAAAGATAATTTTTCCTGAGTCGCTTCAATCGTAACAACAGATCCTGAATTCATTTCGCTTCCCGTTGCCGGTAAAGTCAATACAGTTCCAAAAGGCACTGCATTTTCCTTAATCAAAATACGCTTTTGCAAAATATCAATCGGATTTCCGTCAAAATTTACAGCAGCCGAAATGAATTTGGCACCGTCAATCACAGATCCACCGCCAACAGCCAGAATAAAATCGATTTTTTCTGTTCTGACAACTTCAACAGCTTTCATTAAAGTTTCAAAACGCGGGTTTGGCTCAATACCGCCAAATTCAACAATTTCAAAACCTTTCAAATTGTTGAGTACTTGTTCGTGAACTCCATTTTTAAAAATACTTCCTCCGCCGTAAACCAATACTATTTTGGCCTCTTTTGGAACTAAAGTCGAAAGTTTTTTTATTTGTCCTTTTCCGAAAATTAAATTCGTCGGATTATATAATTCAAAGTTTAGCATTTTTTTTAGTTTCTGAGATGCTTAGGTGCTGAGGTTCTAGGTTTTTAATCTTAGCCGCGCAGCAGCTTAGCATCTTATTTATATTTTTTTTAAGGTTCTGAGGGTATAAGGTTCTGAGGATCTAAGTTTTTTTAAGATAATGAAATCTCAGAACCTTAGAACCTCAGTACCTTAGCGCCTTATTTACTCAATTGATTCAATAATTTTCCTGCTACCAATTTAGACGAAGCCGGATTTTGACCCGTAATTAAAAGTCCGTCTTCGACAGCGTACGGCTGCCAGTTGGCAATTTTTGAGAATTTACCACCGTTTTGAGTCAAAACGTCTTCTAATAAAAACGGAACCACTTTTGTTAAACCAACCGCTTCCTCTTCTTCATTGGTAAAACCGGTTACTTTTTTTCCTTTTACTAAATATTCGCCATTTATTTTTACATTTTTTAAAACTGCAGGTGCGTGACAAACAAAAGCCACTGGCTTTTTGTGCGTGTAAAATGACTCAATCAAAGCTATCGAATTTTTATCTTCGACTAAATCCCATAATGGCCCGTGTCCTCCAGGATAAAAAACAGCATCATAATCTTTCTGGTCAACAGTCGAAAGTTTAAGGGTGTGTTTTAATTTGTCCTGTAGTGCCTTATCTGCATCAAAACGTTTTGTGTCTTCCGTTGCTGATGCCGGATCAGCACTTTTAGGATCAATTGGCGGCTGGCCTCCAAGCGGCGATGCAATTGTGATTTCAACGCCCTGATCTAATAATTCATAATAGGGTGCAGCCAATTCTTCTGACCAAAATCCTGTTTTTTCTCCCGTGCTGCCCAGTTTATCATTACTGGTTAAAACAAATAATACTTTTTTCATCTTTTTTGATTTTTGTGCTGTTGCCGAAAAGCCAGCTGTCAATACTATAACTGCGAGTAAAGCTATTTTCTTCATAAATAAATTTTAATTGTTTATAATTTAATACAAATTTACCGCTTTAGTGATATCAGTAAAAATAAAATAAACTATGTTTGTTATAAACAAATTTATATCATGGTAAATCTGGAATGGTACAGAACGTTTAAGGCGGTTTATAAAAATGGTAATTTTTCGGTCGCTGCAAAAGAGTTATTTATGAGTCAGCCGGCCGTGAGCCAGCAGATCTCGATGCTTGAGGCTCATGTAGGTAATAAATTGTTCAATCGAAAGTCAAAAGGCGTAGAACCAACAGAATACGCTAAGTTACTGAATAATTTAATTATTGATGCGCTCGATCGTCTGGAAAATGTTGAAACCACTTTCAGGGCTAAAGCAGAAGATGCAAACCGTTTAATTTCTGTTGGAATTTCAAAACATCTTTTTGACTGCATTGGTAATATTTTGATTTCAAAATTTGATTTAATCGATTTTACCTTTGCAGAAGATGATGAACTTTTTGCATTGGTCGATGCTAAAAAACTCGACTTTGCCATTACCACCAAAAGGTTTGATACATTTGATACGACTTACGAAATTGTCGGCAAGATTAAGCTGATAATGGTCGCGCCGACAAGTTTAGATATAACAGAATTCCGTCAGAAACTAAAGGCTGATAATTTTACGGAAATCGAGCATTGGCTTAACGGGCAGAAGTGGTACAGTCATGATGCACGAATTCCGCATATAAAAGTATTCTGGCTGCATTCTTTTAATAAAAAAAGGCCGTCGATGGTGCCGAACTATATTATCCCTTCAGAATCTGAAATGCTGAAACTTTTGGCTGTTAACGAAGGAATAGCGATCACATGGAATTGTAATGCCAGAAAGTACATTAAAGAAAATAAACTGCAGCTGGTATGGAACAGTTTTCACGTTCCGGAAGAATTTGTGTATTTATTAGCCTCCAAAAACAATAATCTGAATTCATTTTTTGAAATTATTTCTAAAGAACTGAAGCTGTTTTTTGGAAATAGAATGTAGTTCAAGGCGAACGCCTTTTGTACAAACTTTTTTTTTAAGCAGCACTAAAGGAAAGATTCATTAGTTATATTTGTTGGTAATGTGTTGATATATGGAAAATCTTCAAAATATTAGGGTTGCTGTTGATGCTATTGTTTTTGGATATAAAAACAATAGTTTATATGTGCTTTTAATAGAGCAGCAATTTGGTTCGTCAGAAAAATACTGGGCGTTGCCGGGCGGTTTGGTTCAGGATTCTGAATCATTAAATGATGCCGTAATCAGGGAGCTGCATGAAGAGACAAATGTGCAGCTGACTTTTATGGAGCAATTATTTACTTTTGGAGATGATCTTAACAGAGACTCCAGAAACCGTGTCATTTCAGTAGCCTATTATGCTTTGGTTGATGCGTCAAATCTTGATATAAAAGCAAGCACAGATGCAGAAAGGGTGCAATGGTTTAAAATTGATGAAATTCCAGCTTTGGCATTCGACCATAATTTGATACTTCAAAAAGCCATTACGCGGCTAAAAGCAAAATTGACTTACGAACCCATTGGTTTCGATTTACTTCCGGAGGAATTTCTTTTCTCTGATCTGGAAAACCTGTATTGTACGATTTTAGAAAAAGAAATTGACCGAAGAAATTTCAGAAAAAAAATACTCAGCTTTGGAATTTTAGAACAAACGGATCATTTTTCGCCAATAAAAAGCGGAAGACCGGCAAAATTATTTAAGTTTAATAAATTGAAATATAATGAATTACTTCAGAAGGGATTTAACTTCGAAATAAAATCTGCCTAAAATAATTATAATGATAAAACCATTTCCATTTCACTCTGATTTAAGGGATTATTTTAAGAAGCAAGACAAAACCTGGTCTTGGTTTTCTGAAGAAAAAGTAAAAGCCGAACAACAGGAAGCTTTTAAAACCGATTTATTAAAAAATTCCTATCGGATTGATCCGGACACGGAACCCAAAGTGTATGAAATTTTAAGCGCCGCAAAAGATGCATTAGGAATTATTGTGCCGATCACGATTTATCAATCGCAAAGTATGGAAGGCAATAATGCCGGCGTTGTTTTTTTTGAAAACGAAGCGCATATTATTTTATCAGGAACAATTTTAAAACTGCTGAACGAAGACGAATTATTGGTTTTGTTCGGGCATGAATTGGCACATATCGTATTGTTTAATCTTGAAAATGGCGATTTCGAAATCACAAACAGAATCATCAACACGATTGCCAGCGATGGAAACAGCGAATTGTTCTATTATGAAACCGCAAGATTGTACCAGCTTTATACCGAATTATACTGCGATTTAGGCGCTTTAAAAGTCAGCGGAAGCCTGGAAACTACGATTCAGACTTTAGTCAAATTAAATACAGGTTTAGAAAAGGTCTCGGCAGAAAGTTATCTGAAACAGGCGAATGAAATTTTAGAAAGAATAGAAAAAGGTTCTGACGGAGAAACGCATCCGGAGAATTTTATTCGTGCTAAAGCTTTGGAAATATTCGAAAAAGACAAGGCCAATTATTATTCGAAAACAGAAAAAATTATTTCCGGGAAAATAGATTTGCATCAATTAAACTTATTTAATAAAAAACTGGTTTTTGATACTACAAAAGAATTAATCTCCATAATTCTGAAACCAAAATGGACACAATCTGAATATTGTACGACACTTTACAAACAATATTTCTCTAATTCAGATAAAAAAACAGACGCTTTTATTGATGACGCTTTCAAACTGAAAATTGAAAACAGCAAGAAAAACCTAAAGGAATACTACGCTTATGTAATGCTCGATTTTGCTTTGTGCGACCCTGATTTGAAAGAAGCATTTATTGGACATGTTTTGGACATTTCCGAACAATTAAGTCTGGGTGAGGAAATGAAAACGATTCTGAAAAAAGAATTGAATCTAACGGAGAAGACTTATAAAGCTTTTGCTCAAAATTGCACTACAACCTTGAATACTATTTTAGAATCAGACTTAGAAAACACGTATTAAGATGATTACACCCATAAAGGAATCCGCTTTTTATCAATTTATTACCGAAAATTTTCAGAAAGGAGCTTTCGCCAATGATGACATTATTGCGATAATAATGCCTTTACTGAAAACGGTTGCTGCTATTCATAATCAGGGAAAAGTGGCGTCGCTGCAGGATATTTCGACGATTTATATCGAAAATCAGCATTTTCATATTACCGACAATGCATTTGAAGTAAAACAAAATACCCAAGTAATCTCCGGTTTTTTTAAAAGTAAAAGTAAAGCGTTTGAAATTTCGGGCGAACATTTTACTACCACCGAAATTGGAGAAGGCGTAAACCGCGAATACAGCGATAAAAGTGTTGCTGCAACCGAAACTGATACGGTCCGCAAACCGGTTTATGTAAAAGATTACAGCTGTTTTGAATTTGAATTTGACCATCACGATCCGCTGACTGATATTTATGTGTTGGGAATGATTTTGGCGAGTATCGCTTTGCAATTTGATTTTACGGATATCGACGATGTAAAACGTTTTGTAGAGCATCGAAAGAAAATGTATTTCCTGAACAGTAAAATAAATCCTGCGATTGCGAATATTATTCTGGGAATGACGGAATTGAATCGCGAAAACCGATGGAAAGACCTGAATGAAATTGTCGAAAAACTGCAAAATTACAGAGATTATAATCCGGAAACAGAATATGATTTATCGAGTTTGATTGACGCAAAAGTGCAGAACAAAAATCAATTCATACACGAAAAACTTCGAAACAGACTTTTTGATAACAGTAAACGCAACAGGCTTTTGTATTTTCAGCCCAATTTAAAATTCCTGAATCTTACTGTTTCGTCGGTACCGCAAGTATTGAATTATGAGAATATAGATCCTAATTCTCTTTTTTACTGGAATGCTGAAATCTCCAAAAAAATCAGCAGTATGAGTACCATTTCGCTCAATAAATATTTAGAATTTGGCGACAATACCTATATTATTCCAACGCTGGATAAAATTCGTTTAGAAGCCAATAAAGATATTAACGAATACGGTTTCAGCCAGTTAAAATTAGTTTTATGCAACCTAAACTGGTTCAATACCAAAGAAAATAGTGCCGATAAAATAGTTTCACCTTTACTTTTAGCACCGGTTACGCTGACCAGGAAAAAAGGGGTGAAAGACGATTATTCATTAGAATTTCTGGATTCTGAAGTCGAAATAAATCCTGTTCTGGCTAATATGCTGCAAGATTTATACGATATTCGACTGCCTGAAACCATACAGCTTTCTGAAACCAAAATTGAAGCCGTTTATGAATTATTGCGCGTACAAGTCGAGAAAAACAGCTCCGGAATTGTGCTGGATTATATTGACAAGCCTAAAATAAAACTGATTCATTCGCAGGCAAAACAAATTCTGACGCAGTTTAATAAACGTTCTAAAAAGAAAGAAGCCATTCAGGATCAAAGAAGTTTGAGTTATTCTTATCAACCAGAAAATTTTCAGCCTTACGGTTTAGAGTTGTTCCGAAATTATGTTTTTACGCAGGCTTCGTCTTTAGAATACCTGATCAACAGCGATATCAAACAAAATCCGCAGTTTTTTAATGAAAACAAAACCATAGAAAGAGAGTTTTACAGGCTTGATGAAGGCGATGTAAATCCTTTTCGTTGGGAATTTGATACTTGTAACCTGATCTTAGGCAATTTTAATTACAAAAAAATGTCTTTGGTTCGCGACTACAATCAGGTTATCGACAATGATGTAGAGAGCAATGTTTTTAAGAGTTTGTTCAATTCACTGGCACAAAAAGATTTCAAGAATGAACTGGAATCCGGGAATAGTTTTACCAAAACATTTAATGTTGTGGCGAGCGATCCTACGCAAAACAACGCCGTAAAATATTCTGAATCAGGAGAAAGTTATATCATACAAGGACCGCCGGGAACGGGGAAATCGCAGACCATTGCCAATTTAATTGCCAATTATGTGGCAAACGGCAAAAAAGTGTTGTTCGTGTGCGAAAAGCGTGCGGCATTAGACGTTGTTTTTTATCGTCTTAAAAATCAAGGTTTAGACGATTTATGTTGTTTGATTCACGATTCGCAAGCTGATAAAAAAGAGTTTATTTTTGACCTGAAACAGACGTTTTATGATTTTACAGCGTCTAAAAACAATTTTCAGTCGATAGCCAAAAACCGAAATAATCTGGTGGAAAAAATGGATGCTGAAATTAGTAAAGTATCTGTTTTTCATGATTTTATGAATGCCAAAATCGATGAAGAAACTGATGTTACCGTCAAATCCCTTTTTGATGTTTTGGTTTCGAATTCGCATACAGCGTTATTAGATAATTTGAATATGCTCGATGATCATGCGGGGCTGCAGGATTGGAACACGCATCACGAATTATTCGAAAAATTATTCGAGATCAATCAGGAAACCAATCAATCTGAGTTTTTCGCTCTGCATCCGTTTCGTTTTTTAAAAATGGATGTATTTCGTAAATATCAGCATATTTCAGATTTGAGAAAAGATCTCGAAAACAGTCAGGCAATACTGGAAAACATTTCAGAGCGATTGGATTTTGTATCGATCCCGAGAGAAGTAGATACGTTTTTTGAGATTCAAAGATTTCTGCGAAAAGCAATAGCGGCTTTTATTTATTTTGATACTAATAAATCAGAATTATTAGAGCCCAACAGCAGTCTTTTCAGATCACTTGAAAATGATGTGCAAACCTTGCTGAAATTGAGAAGCGATATCGAAAAGCTGGCGAAACAATATCCGTATTGGAGCAGCACGATATCAGAAACCGATGCAAAAACAGCTTTAGAAATCATCAGAAAAAATGAAAACAGCTTTTTTAATTTTATAAGTTCTGATTATAAAAAGACAAAAAGTGAAATTATGGCGGTATATGATCTTAGTAAACATGCCGTAAAACCAAGTTTATCTGTTATTCTTGAAAACTATCTGGCGCAATTTGAACAGGAAGAAAAATTCAATACTTTAAAAAGTGATTTCGAAAGCAAGTACAACCTTGGTGATTTATTCGAATTAAAATACCATACAGAAACGCTTAAAAAGGAAATGGATGAAACGATTTTAAGCTTTGCTGAAAAACTGAATCCATCAGAACGAAAAGAAGTGTCGGCAATCAAGGATTTGTTCTTAAAAGTGAACTCTTCTTTAGTGGACAGCATCGAAAATTATGAAAATTTGAGCCTTTCTGAGATCGAAAATGAAATTACGGCGATTAACTCGAAGAAAATGTATTTTGATTTGTACGCTTCTTTCTTTGATGAAATTCAGGATTTAAATCCGTCGGTCATTCAATTATTAAAGTCGAAGAAAATCCCGCTTGAACATCTGAAAATTACTTTGGCCGAAAGATCTTTAGAGAAATATTATGCGATTCATTATACGCATAAAAAATTCAATATGGATTTGCTGCACACTTCCATTCAAAAAGTGAAAAAAATGTATGCCGATTTATTAGAATTAAACGGAAAATACATCATTGCAAAACAAATCAGCAACCTGAAAGAATTGATTTTAACGTCTGAAATGTCCGTTTCCGGAATGACATCGGAACAAAAAGAAAGTAAAAAATCAATTACCGAAGGAAGAAAAATTCTCGAAAATGAATTCAGCAAAAGCATTCGATTCAAGTCGATCCGCGAATTAGCTTCTTCAGATTCCGGACAAATTATCCGCGAAATAAAACCCGTTTGGCTCATGAGTCCGTTGAGTGTTTCAGATACTTTACCGCTTGACGAAAACTATTTTGATGTTGTTATTTTTGACGAAGCGAGCCAGATTACGCTCGAAGAAGGTTTGGTGCCAATTTACAGAGCCAGACAAACTATAATTGTGGGCGATGAAATGCAGATGCCGCCAAGTAATTTCTTTGGAAGTTCATCCGGAAACCAGGACGATTTATGGACCGATGCAACAGCTGAAGATAATGATTATTTTTCTTTAGATGCCGACAGCTTCCTGACGCAGGGCGCGCGCAAATTTCCATCCATAATGCTGGGCTGGCATTACCGCAGTAAACATGAAGCTTTAATTGGTTTCTCGAACGCTTCATTTTATGACAGTAAATTATTGACGATTCCGGATTTAAAAGATCACAGCAAAGTGGGCGAAGCCATAATTGTAGACGATGTAAAAGAGGCCAAAAATAATCTGGAACATTTATTTACTAAGCCAATATCCTATCATTATATTCAAAAAGGAGTGTACAACGCGCGTTCTAATACAAAAGAAGCGGCATATATCGCAAATATGGTGCGCGAACTTTTGATTCAGAATAAAGAACAAAGTATCGGGATCGTTGCTTTCTCGATGGAACAGCAAAACGAGATTGAAACCGCAATAGAAAATATTTGTATTGAAGATAAAGTTTTTGAAAACCTGATTGAAGAAGAATACAAACGCATTGAAAACAACCAATTTGTTGGGCTTTTTGTAAAGAATCTCGAAAACGTGCAGGGAGACGAACGCGACATTATCATTATGAGTACGTGTTACGGGTATAATCCGCAGGGGAAAATGTTGATGAATTTTGGACCAATCAACAAACGCGGCGGTGAAAAACGCCTGAACGTAATTTTCTCCAGAGCCAAGAAAAGTATGTGTGTCGTGACTTCTATAAAATATACCGACATTAAAAACGAATACAACGAAGGCGCGAATTACTTTAGAAAATACCTTCAATATGCAGAGCTGATCAGCTTGGGACAACTGGAAGCAGCCAATAACGTTCTGAATTCAATCAACAGTAAAAACAAAATTGAAACATCGAGTTTAATCGCCGATCAGGTTCAGGCAGAAGTAGAGAAAATGGGCTATTTTGCCTCCAAAAATATCGGTCAGAGTAAATTTAAATGTCATTTGGGAATCAAAAAATCCAAACAAGACGAGGAGTTTGTTTTAGGAATTATGATTGATGATGATCTTCATTATGGAAACAGTGATATTTTAGAGCAATATCTCCTGAGGCCTGAAATTTTGAAAACGAACGGCTGGAAGGTCTGCCAGATTTATTCGAAAGACTGGATTGAAAATAAACCAAGAGTGCTGAAAATGATTGCAGCTTCATTGAATAACGAATTGTTTTTTGATGAAGTTGAAATGGATGAAAGTACCATTGAAATTGAAAATGATATTCCAAATAATGACATTCAGGCAGCATCAGACAGTACGATTACTTTTGAAAGATATTTGAATACATCAAACGGAAGCAATAAATTCTGGGAAATTTGCTCCGAAGGTAAAAATGTAATTGTTCAGTATGGCAGAATTGGCACAAAAGGGCAAAAAATGGTTAAAGCCTTTGAAAGTGAAGATGATGCGACAAAAGAAAAGCGAAAATTAATCGCTCAAAAGCTGGCAAAAGAATATTTTAAAGAATAAGCATTAAGTTATTAAGAACATAGACGCATAGACTTTTACCATCAATAAAGTAAGTTTCATTAAGCAGCATATCTTAATTTCTTACTCTTTTAATGGTTTGTAAAAATCATTGTAATCAGTAAAATCTGTGGCTAAAAAATAAAAAATACAAGTTTGCGTAAATTTTACACAAAATAAAATTGTTTATTAAAAATTAAATTCTACATTTGCGTATAATTAACGCAAACTATAAAGCTATGATACTTAACCTAGACCCAAAATTCACTCCTTTAACTAATCAGGAAGAAATCAAATTTCAAAGTTTCACATTTTCTGGAGGAGAACCTCACATTAAAATCAATCCTGATTTTGATCGCAATGAGAAAGTAATCATTACACACCGATTAAATTCATTCAACGATTTAGGATTGTTGTGTATTACGGTTGACGCTTTACGCAGAATGGATGTTAAAGTAATCGATTTGTTCATTCCGTATTTCCCGGCTGCACGACAAGATCGTGTCATGATCAAAGGAGAATCTCTATCTGTAAAAGTCTACGCTGATATTATCAATACGCTTCAATTGAATAAAGTTTTTGTTTTTGATGCGCATTCTGAGGTAACGTCAGCATTGGTAAACAATTGCGAAGTGATTCCGAATCATACTTTTATCCAGCAAGTTTTAAACGTAATTGGCGAAAACGTAAAATTGATTTCACCAGACGGTGGCGCTTTAAAGAAAATCTACAAAGTGTCTGAATTTTTAGGCGGCGTAGATGTGGTAGAATGCAGCAAAAGCCGTGACGTAAAAACCGGAAAATTATCTGGTTTTAAAGTGTACGAAGATGATTTAAACGGAATGGATTGTTTAATTGTGGATGATATCTGCGACGGCGGCGGGACTTTTGTAGGTCTGGCCGAAGAATTAAAAAAGAAAAATGCCGGTAAATTATACTTAGCTGTAAGCCACGGAATTTTTAATAAAGGTTTTGAAGTTTTAGATTGTTTTGATAAAATCTTTACCACCAATTCTGTAAAAGACTTTGAAGGCGAAAATGTTACGGTAATCGGACTAGATACTTTAGTTTAAAAGTTTCAGGTTTCATGTTTCAAGTTGCTGTAGACCACGTGAAACCTGAAACTTGAAACAAAAAAAATGCTATTAACCGTTTCAAGTTAAGTGCATAACCTGAAACAAAAACACAAAAAACCATGAGTGATGATTTAAAACCAAGATTTATTGAATCTTTAAAAAGAAACAATGATCAGATTAGAGAAGACAGGGCCAGAACAATTGGTGCGGATTCTGAATTAATTTACAGACGTCGAGTTGAAGACATTGAATTAAAAATAAAAAGACTCGAAAGAGAACAAGAAGGACTTATCGATATTAGTCCGCTGGATAAAAACAGTTTAACCTTTGCCGATTTTCAGCCAGAAGCTTTTGTGCAGAAAGATATGGAGCTTGCGCTGACCATCAGAAATTTAAATATCCAGTTTGAAGTCACAAAAAAGAGATTTGAGTATTTATTTGGTAAAACATTTTAGTCATGGGAGGTACAAGATATGATTTCGGTGCTCGCGAAAGCAGAGCAAAAAAAGTAGGTTATGCCAGCAAATCTGCTGGTGAGATATTTACACAAAATGCGTTGCGAATGGCGCATGAATCAATGAATCCAAACGGAGTACTTTTTAGAGAAGCGAGAGATTCAGAAGTTCATCCCAACACAGTTCCTATTATTTTAGGACTGGACGTTACGGGAAGTATGGGACATATTCCGCACGAACTGATCAAAGAAGGACTTCCAAAATTAATGGGAGGCATTATTCAGGGCGGCGTTCCTGATCCGGCACTTTTGTTTTTAGGAATCGGCGATCACGAATGCGACAGATATCCGTTACAGGTAGGACAATTTGAATCTGGCGATGAAGAACTGGACATGTGGCTGACCAGAACTTATATTGAAGGCGGCGGTGGCGGTAATGCAGGAGAAAGTTATTTATTGGCCTGGTATTTTGCAGCCTTTCATACTAAAACCGATGCTTTTGAAAAAAGAGGACAAAAAGGATTGTTGTTTACAGTAGGCGATGAGCCGGGTTTAAAAACGCTTCCGGCATCGGCAATAAAAGAAATTATGGGGCAGGGACAACAGACTTATACGCATCTTGAATTATTGGCAGAAGCCCAAAAAAGATACGATGTATACCACATAAGTGTACTGCATTCTGGACAAGCGATTGATGCTGATGTCGACTGGAAAGAATTACTGGGACAAAACTGTTTGTCTATTCACGATCATAAAGAAATCCCGAATGTAATCAAGAAAATAATCTGCGATAAACATAAAAGTTCAGGATTAGGTTTAGGAACAACTCCGCTTGACGGATTAGATAATATTGAAATGCTATAAAATGAAAACAGCTCAAATAGTTATAGGTTTAGGATTTGGTGATGAAGGAAAAGGCATTACAACAGATTTTCTGGCGAAACAAAATCCTGAATCTATAGTTATTCGGTTTTCAGGAGGGCAACAGGCGGCACATACCGTAATGATTGGCGATAAAAAGCACGTTCATTCGAGTTTTGCCAGCGGTGCGCTTCGGGGTCTGCCTTCTTATTATAGCGAACATTGCACGATTCATCCTGTTTTTCTATTCAATGAAAAAATAGAATTGGAAGCACAAGGCGGCAATACTGAACTTCATATTCATCCGTTAGCCAAAATAACAACGCCATTTGATGTTTGGCAAAACAGAAACAACGTTAGAAATCTGGATCACGGAACCTGCGGAAAAGGAGTTGGAGCCACCATGAAACGTAACGAAGGTCCGTACAAATTGTACGCCGTAGATTTGATTGCGCCAAGACAAATGCTCTTGGAGAAACTGGAGAAAATCGCTTATTACTACGGTTTTCTGAATGAAAGTGAAATCGATGCAGAAGTAGATCATTATTTAGCAATCATTGATCAGATAAAGTGGAATATCAGTGATTACAGCTTTTTAGAAAAGTATTCGAATTTTATTTTTGAAGGAAGCCAGGGCATTCTCCTCGATATGGATCACGGCGTTTTTCCGAATGTAACGTATGCGAATACAACTTCAAAAAATGCAATTGAAATCTGTCAAAAGTTACAAATTACGGCTGTCGAACTGTATTATGTGACCAGAAGTTATGCAACGCGTCACGGCAGCGGCTGGATGAGCAATGAAACAGAATTGAAATTAAAAAACAACGAAGAAGAAACCTGCGTTTACAACGATTTTCAAAAAGAATTCAGAACCGGCGAATTAGATTATGACCTTTTAAATTACAGCTTAAAATTAGATGCAGCTTATAGTTCAAAAGCAAAAAGAAATTTGGTGGTGACCTGTATGGATCAGATTGAAAAAGACTATGAATTCGAAAAACTAACAACTGAGTTTACTGAAATTTACGGATCATTTTCACCAGATTCTAAAGATTTTAAACAGCTGACTTCTTTGTTTCAATAAGAGAAAAAATGAAATATACGATAGAAAATATAAACTCAGAAAGTAAATTTTTATTTTTCTGGGGACATCAGCCCAATAAAGACGGAAGCATTTCTAAAACCTGTTTTAGTCAGTGGTGGCTGAGCTCTTTTGAAGTCGATAAAGTGATTTACAAAACTGCAGAACACTGGATGATGGCCCAAAAAGCCGAATTGTTTAAGGACAATGAAGTTTTGGAGAAAATTCTTCAGGCAAAATCTCCTGCCGAGGCCAAAAAATTGGGAAGAGAAGTAAAAAATTATAATGAAAATCTTTGGCTTGCCGCGAGATACGACATTGTGAAACAAGGGAATTATCATAAATTCAGTCAAAATCCGGAGTTAAAAACATTCTTACTCAATACAAAAGACCGGGTTTTAGTAGAAGCCAGCCCTGTCGATGCCATTTGGGGAATTGGTATGGCTGGTGATCACAAAGATGTTTTGGATCCAGAGAAATGGCAGGGTTTAAATCTTTTAGGATTTGCTTTGATGGAAGTTAGGGATGAATTGAAATAAGGTCAAAGAAAGACCAATGTTCCGTAGGAACATGTCATCGGTAGAAAAAATATTGAGGGGTTGTATTACGTTCAAAATATTGAAAAGAATTTAAAGAACATGAATGAAAAAACAGCAAAAAGCGTTAGCAAGTTTTTAAGTCTGGTACTTAGACATTCGCCTGAAACTATCGGATTACAATTAGACGAAAGCGGCTGGGCAGATGTGCAAGAATTAATTGAAAAATGCAATAAAAAGGGAAGCCAAAATCAAATGACCGGAGAGCTTCTTGACTATGTTGTCGAAAATAACGATAAAAAACGTTTTACTTTTAATGAAGATAAAACGAAAATCAGGGCAAGTCAGGGACATTCGATTTCTGTTGAACTAGATTTAGAAGAAGCCGAACCTTCCGAGTTTTTATATCACGGAACGGTTGAGAAATTTCTGGAGAACATTAAAAAAGAGGGTTTGCAGAAAATGAGCCGTCAGCATGTGCATCTTTCAAAAGATAGAGAAACGGCTATTAAAGTTGGAGGAAGAAGAGGAGCTCCTCAAATTTTAACCATTAAAAGCGGTCAAATGTTTAAGGACGGATTTAAATTTTATTTGTCTGAAAATAAGGTTTGGCTGACAGATGAAGTTCCGATACAATATATTCAGTTTCCGTTATGAAAAGAATTTACAAAGCTCCCGAAGATATTCCACTGCAAAATGACATAAAAACCATTTTTCTCGCTGGCTCTATTGAAATGGACAAGGCAATAAACTGGCAGAAACGCTGTGAGGAATTGTTACAAGATGATTATATTATCTTTAATCCAAGAAGAAGTGAGTGGGACAGCAGCTGGTCACAAACCATCGAAAATGATAATTTTAAAGAACAGGTCAGTTGGGAACTGAATGCATTAGAAAAAGCAGACATAATTATTATGTATTTTGCAGGAAATACAATGTCGCCAATATCTTTGCTTGAGTTCGGACTTTATGCCCAATCTAATAAAATGAAAGTAGTCGTAGAAGACAACTTTTGGCGAAAAGGGAATATTGATATTGTATGTGACAGATATTCGGTAGAACAATTTCAAACATTAGAACAATTAATCCAAAATTTACTAAAATAAAATAATATGAATCCATTATTATTAACAGACGGTTACAAAGTTGACCACAGAAGGCAATATCCGGACAATACCACATTAGTATATTCTAACTGGACACCTCGTAAATCAAGAATTGAAGGTCTTGATGAGGTTGTGTTTTTTGGATTGCAGTATTTTATCAAAAAATATATTATTCATGATTTCGAAGAATTTTTCTTCAAAAAATCAAAAGAAGAAGTAGTGAATAAATACAAAAGAAGAATCAATAATTATTTGGGTGAAAATCAAGTCGGAACAAAACATATCGAAGATTTGCATGATTTAGGCTATATCCCAATGGTTTTTAAAGCTTTACCGGAAGGAGTAAGCGTGCCTTTGCGAGTGCCAATGTTTACAATGTACAATACCATTCCAGAGTTTTTCTGGCTGACGAATTATTTCGAAACGCTTCTTTCTGCGGTGGTCTGGCTTCCTTGCAACTCAGCTACTATTGCTAAGGAATATAGAAAAGTTTTAGATAAATATGCTGAAGAAACATCTTCCGTACCGGAATTTGTAGACTGGCAGGCCCATGATTTTTCGATGAGAGGAATGGGAGGTATTGAAGCAGCCGTAACTTCTGCAGCCGGGCATTTGTTGAGTTTTACAGGTTCAGACACAATTCCGGCTATTGATTTCTTTGAGGAATATTACAAAGCCAATTCTGATTCAGAATTAATCGCAGGTTCTGTCGCGGCAACCGAACATTCTGTAATGTGTATGGGAACTACTGAAGGCGAATGTGAAACTTTTAAAAGATTAATTACAGAAGTTTATCCAAAAGGTATCGTTTCGATCGTTTCGGATACCTGGGATTTATGGAAAGTTTTAACCGATTACTTGCCTCGTTTAAAAGAAGATATTATTGCAAGAGAAGGTAAAGTAGTAATTCGTCCTGACAGCGGCGATCCGGTTGATATTATCTGTGGTAATCCAAACGGAAAAACGGAAGAAGAGAAACAAGGCGTTATTGAGCTGCTTTGGAATGTTTTTGGAGGAACTACCAATGCAAAAGGATTTAAAGAGCTTATACCTCAAATTGGCGCTATTTACGGCGATAGTATTACCGTGGCCAGATCAATCCAGATTTGTGAAAGATTAAAAGCTAAAGGTTTTGCATCTACAAACGTAGTTTTAGGAATAGGATCTTTTACCTACCAATACAATACCAGAGATACGTTTGGTTTTGCCATGAAAGCAACGTATGGAGAAGTAGATGGCGAGGGAAGGGCAATCTTTAAAGATCCAATTACAGATGACGGAACTAAAAAATCAGCCAAAGGCTTAATGAGAATTGATTTAGTAAACGGCGTTTATCATCTAAAAGACAATGTTTCATGGGAAGAAGAAAAACAAGGAGAATTAAAAGAAGTTTTCAGAGATGGAAAACTTTTAATTGATCAATCGCTAAGTGAGATTAGAACAAGAGTTAAAGCTCAAATCGGCGTTACGCTATAAAAAATGAAAAGCCTGAATTTTTAATTCAGGCTTTTTTATTTAAGGCTATGCCTTGTTTTAAAATCTTCAGCTTCTTTTGGTTTAAGTCCAATTAAGCGAATCCCATCTTGAAATTCGATTCTTTTTTCCTTTATCAATTTTCCGATAAATAATTCAAAAAGCATAAATGATCGATGCTCTTCATTAATAAAGTTTAAGTATTCTCTTCTATAAGGAATTTTTTCGCAGGTAATAATGTGAATTAAGGTTGCTTGCAATTCATTAAGATGACGTTCCGAATTTAATTGAAAATATTTTTCGACTTTAAATCCATCATGAGTAAATGAGATTAAATTTTCGATACCATATCCATACATTGGCCCATATCTGTAATTTTTTGTTTTTTCTCCAGAGAAAGAATTTCCGCAAATGACCAAATTTTCTAATTCTGAATATTTGTATTCACTTTCATTTAGAATTAAGAAATCTTCTTTAAATGAAATTGTCCCATCAAAATGGCCATTAAGATTTTCAAATTCGGTTATTCTAATAAAATAACTGCTAAAATTTAATAGAAAAATAAGAAGTGCTGGATAATAAGCCCATTGAGGAAATCTATAATCAAAATAATTCTCAATGAATAACATCGGTAATGAATATAGTACTAACACCCCAAGAGAATACCAACAAAGTTTTTTCTGATCTGGTTAAATTAAAACCTTTCGGCTTTTGCGGAATAAAAATAGAAGCGGTAAACGACATTTATTTCTTATAGAAATTATTATGATCAATATATTCCCAAACTTTTGGAGGAAGTAAAGGCTGAATATTTTTACCTTCCTTAATACTGTTTCTGATAAAAGTAGAAGAAATCTCTACAATCGGCGCATCGATTACATGAATTTTTGGATGTGATTTTAATTCAATGTTTTCCGGTTCTTCAGAAATTCTCGGATAAACATAAATAGCATGATTGTCTAAAATAACCTCGTAGTTTTTCCATTTATGAAGCGTTTTCAAATTGTCTTCGCCCATTATCAATGAAAATTCGTTGTTTGGATATTTCTCCTGCAAATGCGCTAATGTAACAACTGTATAATTAGGCTGAGGTAATTTAAACTCAATATCCGAAGGTTTAATTTTCGGATAATCTTCTGTTGCCAGATAAACCATTTGCAAACGATGATGGTCTTCTAATAAAGTCGCTTTCTTTTTTAACGGATTGTGAGGCGTAACGACCATCCAAACCTGATCTAAGTCGGCAAACTCCGCCATGTGATTGGCTATGATCATATGACCAACATGAATGGGATTATATGTTCCGAAATAAAGACCTATTTTCATTTTTGGTTTGTTTCGCAGAGATTCACAGAGTTTTCGCAAAGATTCACAAAGTTATAGTTTAAAACTTTGTGAATCTCTGTGTTTTCTTTGTGAATCTCAGTGTAATAACTATTTATTCACAAAATCCTTTACCAATTGATATGCTTCTTCTTTAGCAGTATCTAAATCGTAGTTTTTAATAATCGTATCAAACTGAGGAGCTGTAGCTAATTCGACAGAAGCTTTTGCAATACGCATATTAATTTTGTCTTCACTTTCGGTAGAGCGTTCTTTTAGTCGGCGTTTTAGTTCGTCAACACTTGGAGGTTTTACAAAAACGGCTAAAGTCTGTTCCGGAAATTTATGTTTGATACGCAGTCCGCCTGAAACATCAATATCAAAAATCACGTTTTTTCCTAAAGCCCAGATACGCTCAATTTCAGCTTTCAATGTACCGTAAAAATTATCACGATATACTTCTTCCCATTCCAGGAAATCTTCAGCTTTAATGTGCTTTTTAAATTCCTCCAGCGAAATAAAATAATAATCTTTTCCGTGTTGTTCCTCTCCGCGTGGGTCGCGAGAAGCCGCTGAGATCGAAAATTCTAAATTTAAATCTTCTTTCCCAAGTAAATGTCTTACTATAGTTGTTTTGCCTGATCCCGAAGGTGCTGAGAAAACAATTAATTTTCCTTTGTTCATTATTTATGCTTTATTTTTTGCTTTAAGCTTTAGGCCGTAAGCTTTAAGCCTTTATTTTTGAAGTCTTCAATTTTGCCTATAGCTTAAAGCGTCTAAAGGACATTCAAAACCTGTTCTTTAATCTTTTCCAATTCATCCTTCATCATCACCACCAATTTCTGCATTTGAGCGTGATTCGATTTAGAACCCATTGTATTGATCTCACGGCCCATTTCCTGCGTAATAAAACCAAGTTTACGGCCATTAGCTTCCGTTCCTTCTATGGTTTCTAGGAAATAGTCTAAATGATTCGTTAAACGCACTTTTTCTTCCGTAATATCCAGTTTTTCTAAATAATAAATCAATTCCTGTTCGAACCGGTTTTCATCGACATTCACCTGCAATTCAGCAATTGCAGTCTGCAAGCGATCTTTAATAGCCTGAACGCGCTCCGGATCAAGTGCCAGCGCATCATTCATATATTGACGGATATTTCCAATTCTAAGATTGAATTCTTTTTCAAGCGATTCACCTTCGTCTTTTCTAAAAGTTAAAATATTTTGTAAAGCTTCTTCAATAATAACCTGAATTTGCTCCCAGTCATTTTCGTCAATTTCCTCGCGTTCTGTTTTTAAAGTGTCCGGCATACGAACGGCCATTTTCATTAACTCCGTTTCATCAGCATCCGGATACACCTCTTTCAGCTGCGCAATATAATTTTTTACAACAGGAACATTTACTTTCGTAGAAGTTTGTTCAGAAGTACTTTCAATGTAAATTCCGAAATCAATCTTTCCTCTCTCTAGTTTCGCGGCAATTTGAGTTCTTAAACCCAGTTCCATTTCGCGATAAAGCGACGGCATTCTAACGTTTAAATCTAAACCTTTACTATTTAAGGATTTTACTTCGACGGTAATTTTTTTTGTAGGCAATTGCAAAGAAGCTTTGCCAAACCCTGTCATAGATTGTATCATATAATTGAGTATAAAGGCGCAAAGATAAATAAAACTTTGCAGTCTTGGGTTGTAAATCGCTAATCTGTTAAAGTCAGCTTTGTATAAAGCTTTTTACCGCAAATTTCACAAATTTCCACAAATTTTTTCCAGGCTAACTTCGAAAATATTTTCAGAATTCAAATTAAAAAAAAATAAAATTTGTCGAAATTTGGGGTTAACTTTTTTGAATCAAAATTCTAATATTTTTTGGGCGTTCCCTACGGTCGGGCTATCCGCTCCCAATCTTTTTTTGAGCAGAAAAAGCTCAAAAAAAGGATTGCCGCTTCTATCCCTAACGCAAACCCTAAATTCATTAGAACTTTTAGGTTATTTCTGTAAAGCCTTCGTAACCTGCAATGTCACAGGCTGTGTATTACCAATGTAAATTTTTTCATCAATAATAAAAACCGGACGGCTGATAAAAGTATAATGTTCTAAAATGTACTTTTTATAATCTTCCTCAGTCAAAGATTTGTTTTTCAAATCCATCGATTTGTACAACTGCGCTTTTTTGCTGAATAACGCTTCATAGCTTCCCGCAAGCTTGTACATCTCGTCAAGTTCCTCCTCCGTAATCGGATTTTGTTTGATATCGTGAAAAACTAAGTTGTTGTCTTTTGGCAGGCTTTTGATGATTTTGCGGCACGTATCGCAAGAAGCCAGGTAATATATCTTGTTCATAATTTTAATTTAAGTGATTGCAAAGAAAATTCATTTGAATGCAAAAATGCCTAATTTTATAAAAAAAATCTATTATGAGTTCAGTTTTTGAAACGCAGAAAACCATTCGTCAAGTTCTTCTAAATATTTTAGATAATTATTCGTTAGAACAACTAAATAAAATCCCTGAGGGTTTTAATAATAATATTATTTGGAATGCTGCACATTGTGTTGCTGTTCAGCAGGCCTTGGTTTATAAACTTTCGGGACTGCCGGCAATGGTTTCTAAAGAGTTTATTCTGAAATATTCAAAAGGAGCAAAGCCGGAAGGAGATGTTTCGCAAGAAGAGTTTGATGAAATTAAAACGTTACTTTCTACGACACTGCACCAGGCACAAGAAGATTACAGTAATGGTATATTTGTTAATTTTCATGAATATACAACCAGTTTAGGAAATACGCTTAAAGATATAAACGGAGCGCTGGCCCTTAATAATTATCACGAAGGAATTCACACAGGCGTGATTATGAGTATTAGAAAATTTGTATAACAAAAAGTCCCGTTAATAACGGGACTTTTTTTATTCTATAATTTTTTCGATTGTCACTTTCATGGCGCCTGCGCCTTTGCTTTTGGTAATTTCCATAAAAGCTCTTTTAGAAAGGTCTAGTTCTCGTGTTTTTACAAATGGGCCGCGATCAGTAATTTTTACAATTACAAATTTTCCGTTTGCTTCATTGGTCACTTTTATTCTGGTGCCAAAAGGAAGTTTTTTATGTGCAGCGGTATATTTGTTATTGTCAAATCTGCTACCGTCTGCGGTTTTTCGTCCGGTAAATTTATCCGCATAGTACGAGGCGTGTGCGTTTGTTTTATATGATTTTAATCTTAATCCTTTGTCTGTAAAAATAGAATCGGTAGGTAATGCGACTATATTGGGTTTTACAGTTTTTACGGTGTCTTGAGCAACTTTAGGTTCGGTTACTGGCTTCGTTTGACTGATGACATACGTAAAACAGCTTAATAAAGTTAGTGTGAATCCACTAACTATGATGTTTTTTTTAATTCTCATGGGTTATTTTTTTTCAGACTTGGGGAGTTTGTACAAATAATATGCCGAGATAAAAAAAACCCTACAAATTTAGGGTTTTTTCTGGTTTTTTAGAACCATAGATTCCAGGGTATCCTACTTAAAATAAGCAATAACCCTAATCCGTAAAAAGCAGCAAAAGTTTTGAATTTTGCTTCGCTATTGATTAGTTTTTTATGTTTAGACCATCCGATAGTAATTAAAACAATGGCGATAAGATTAACTAATGGATGCTCTAATGAAGTTAGTCTAAGTTCAGCATTAGACATTTGTCCAAACGCAGCTTTTCCTAATGGAGATACAAAATAAAGTATTAAACCAATCAATAATTGTGTGTGTGTTCCGATTAAGGCAAAAAGAGCAATTTTGCGGTCTTTGGCTGTAAATTCTTTTTTAGAAGTCAAACCAATAATAGCATTTACAACTGCGGCTAATAAAAGAACTAATGCCAAATAAGCCCAGCCAGAATGGAATTTTTGTAAAAAATGGTACATAAATAATAATTTTTATTAAAACAAATATAGCAAAAAAGGGCATAAAAAAACGGCATTAAACTAAAAGTCAATGCCGTTTTTATTATTTATTTTGGTTCTTATTAGTTGAAAGAATATCTCGCTCCAACTTGCATCTGCCATCTTGCTGATTGTAAACCAACATCATCGATTTGGTTAACACTATTAGCTACAGCCGGATTAAAGTTAAATGTTGGAGTTGTTCCATTCGCTAAGAAACCTACCTGGTTAAGTAACAATACCTGATCATTTGTTGCAAAGTATCTTCTTCCCCAGTTTTTGTTGATTAAGTTAGTGAAGTTAAAAACGTCAGCAGTAAACTCTAATTTATGACTTTTATTACCTACGTTAATTTTAAATTCCTGTGCTAATTTTAAGTCAACAACATGGTTCCAGTCTAAACGATCTCCGTTACGTTCTGCATATTTACCTCTTCTGCTGTTTAAGTACTCATTGCTTGAGATGTAAGCATCAAGAGCTGCCCATTGCTGGTCTACAGTTAAAGCTGGAGTTGCAACTAAGTTAATGTCACTTCTTTTAGCTGGTACAAAAACTAAAGCAGAGTTTTGGTTACTGTCTTTCATGATTCGTCCTAAATCATTATAAACATAACTAATTGGTGTTCCTTGAGCACCTTCATAGTATAAACCAATTGTAGTTTTTATGTGGTTATTCCATTTGAATTTAATAGAAGAGTTAGCCATAACTCTTGATCCCTGATCAAAATCAGATCTTGAAACTCCAGAAATTGCATTAGAACCGTTAACAGTTTCCATGTATTGCCATTGAGAGCTGTTTTGAGAACTTGTAGCATCCATCCAAACATTAGATTCTCCGTAAGAATATGTGGCAGAAATATTGGCATCAATAAAATCTGATTGGAAATATTTTGTCAATGTTAAGTTCGTATTCCAAGCGCTTCCTGCTTTTTTGTTTGAACCTAAATAAATACCTGAATATGTTTTATCAACAAGTACGTTATTGTACATTGGTCTAACGTCAGCACCAGTAGTGTAAGTTTGAGGACCTGCAAGGTTTAAGTTTTGGTATTGAATTGAGTTTAGGTTTTCGTTCCAGATCGCCTCAGCTGTCAATACTAATCCACCAGGAAGTTTACGGTCAAAACCAATACTAGTTTTTAATACTTGTGGTAATTTGAAATCTTTAGCAAATAAGTCAATGTTTCCACCAACTTTTCCACTTCCAGGAGTTGGTCCTAAAGCTACACCATTATAGTAAAGCTGGCTGTCAATAGCTGTATTAGGATTGAAAAGAGGTTTAGTACCACCAAGATTGGTATCAATACTGTTTTGTCCCATTCCGTAGTTGTTATAAGCTCCACCTGGCCATACTAATGGTACTCTTGATGTAAATACACCAATACCACCACGTACCTGAGTTTCTTTATCTCCGTTTACATCATAGTTAAATCCTACTCTAGGAGAGAAATGTACTGTGTTTTTAATTGGCTGACCAACTTTTGCACCTTTAAGATCTTTTCCTGCAGCTTCCAATAATGGAATAGTTCTGTCGTTAAAATCTGAATTTACAGTTCCATCTTCCCAAACTGGCATATCAGCACGTAATCCGATAGAAACTCTAAAGTTGTCAGAAACTCTAATGTTATCCTGAACATATAATCCAAATTGATTCATGTTGAATTCAGCAGCTCCTTGAGAGTCATCTCCTGAACCTCCAATTAAAGAGTATCCTAAACGAAATCTTGCTGGCGCAACATTGTTCATGAAATCATTATAACTGTTGTAGTTGTATGCACCAAAGTTTCTTGAAATAAATACGTTTTTAGCGTAAGTTAATTCATTGTGAGTACCAATTAAGATATTGTGCTTTCCAGCATTAATCTCGAAGTTGTCAGTAATTGTTAAAGTTCTTTGGTTTAATAAGTTTGCTGTTGAGCTTGCTTCAGCTCCAAAGTAAATTGTTCCTGAACCATCTCTGATCTCAACAGTAGGGAAAGGATTTCCTGCTGCATCTCTGTCATCATTTACAAATGTGTAACCAATTACAAGGTTGTTTGAGAATTTGTTGCTAAATCTTGTATTTAACTCTAAAGAGCTCGAGTTTGTTGTAGATACAAATTCCTGTGCACCATTTATAAAGTTGATTGCTGTTGCTGATGAACGGTATGGTGAGAAGTTTGTTGCTTTAACGTAACTGTTTTTAACAGAAAGTTTGTTGTTATCGTTAATGTTCCAGTCTACTTTAGCAATGAATTTATCACTTACTAATGTGCTTGTGTTATTGTTGTAAGTACCAGGATCGTAACCGTAAACAGTTTTTAAACGATCTGTCAAAGCGTCAATTCTTGTTTGAGCAAGAGCGCCGCTATATGGTGCTGTACCATTAACTCCTATTGCACCAGTGTAATTGTTGATGTCAAAAAGAGCAGGTGTTTCGTTATCTTGTCTTTCGTAGTTAACGAAATAGAATAATTTGTCTTTTGTAATTGCTCCTGCAGCTCTTACACCATATGTTTGAGCAGAAAAGTCAGATAATTTTTTTCTTTCTGCAGTAGCGCTAGCTTTTTGTGGAGTTTTTCCAGCTAAAGATTCGTCTCTGTATAAGTAGTAAGCAGAACCATCAAAGTTATTTGTTCCTGAACGAGTAATTGCACTAATTGCTCCTCCGGCAAATCCTGATAATTTTACATCATAAGGAGATACACTCACCTGAAATTGCTCAATTGCATCTAATGAAATCGGGCTTACTCCAGTTTGTCCACCATTTGTACCATTTGAAGCTAATCCGAAAACGTCATTGTTTACAGCTCCGTCAATGTAAATTGCATTAAATCTGTTGTTTTGACCGCCAATTGAAATAACATCATCTGAACGCATTTGCGCTTGTGGTGTCAGTCTTGCAAAGTCAGCAATATTTCTTGATAATGAAGGTAATTCGTTGATTTTGTCGTGATCGATTACGGTTTGAGATCCAGTTTTTTTAGAGTTAAAAGTTGGATCTTTTTTTCCTACGACAACAACTTCACTAAGTTGGTTAGTTTCGTCTTTAAGAATAATTTTTAAGTTTTTGGAATCTCCAAGTTGTAGGTAAACTCCCGTTTCAGTATAGGTAGTAAAACCTATGTACGTAACTTCGATTTTGTAAGGACCTCCAACACGCATGTTAGAAATTCTAAAATGTCCATCAAAATCCGTAGTTGTAGAGTAACGGCTGCCTGAAGCTTCGTGAACCGCAAGAATCGTTGCCCCCGGAAGTGATTTGTTTTGCGAATCGTTGATAACACCATTGATAGAAGATGTTGTGTTACCTTGCGCATAAATATCTCCTGCATAAATAAATGCTAAAAGCACTAAGAGAAACTTTGACAATTTTTTCATCTGTTTTTGTTATTTGTTTTTGGCAAAATTATAACATTAAAATCAGATAATGTTATCAAAATGTTAAGAAAAGAAAGTTTTGTTTAATGTGCTGCGCATTAAAATGATTTTTTCTTTTTTCCTTAAATAAAATAATGATTCTTTGAATTTACAATGCTATATTTTGTTAAAATCATAATGATTTGCATAATCATGTAATGCTGTACTTACAATAAAGGGTTTTTTTAACGTATTAACTGCTTTTTTTATAAGAAAAAACGCCTTAATGTTTGTTAAATCAAGGCGTTTCAGTTTGTTGTGATAAACATTTAACAAAGTGTCTACTTCTTTTTCAAAAAGTGATTTAGTAAAAATGAAGTTGAACTATCATGATTATTTACTGTTTTAGTATTTATTTCATCTAAAATAGAGTTCGCAAGCTGCTTTCCTAACTCTACTCCCCACTGGTCATAACTAAAAATATTCCAGATAATTCCCTGAACAAAAATCTTATGCTCATACAAAGCAATTAATGATCCCAGCGTTTTTGGAGTCAGCTTTTGAATTAAAATAGTATTGGTAGGTTTGTTTCCTGTAAAAACTTTAAACGGCAGTAAATACGATGCTTTATCTGCGGTAAGTCCTTGTTTGTCAAATTCTGCCTGAACTTGCGCTTCACTTTTTCCGTTTAACAATGCTTCTGTCTGGGCAAAAAAGTTAGACATTAATTTATTGTGATGATCTTCATTTCCGTACAACGGTTTTACAAATCCAATAAAATCAGTTGGGATCAATTTTGTTCCCTGATGAATTAACTGAAAGAACGCGTGCTGCGAATTTGTTCCGGGTTCTCCCCAAATAATAGTTCCGGTTTGGTAGTTAACAGGTTTTCCGTCACGGCCAACGCTTTTTCCGTTACTTTCCATCGTTGCTTGCTGCAAATAGGGAGCCAGTTTTGATAAATATTGAGTGTACGGAATTAAAGCTTCACTTTCGGCACCAAAGAAATTGTTGTACCAGACACTTAATAAAGCTAAAATTACCGGAATATTTTCGTCAAATGCTGCCGATTTGAAATGCTCGTCCATTTCATTAGCGCCTTTCAATAATTCATTGTAATTATCAAAACCAACAGCTAAACTAATGCTTAAACCAACAGCGCTCCATAAAGAAAAACGGCCTCCAACCCAATCCCACATCGGGAAAACATTGTCCGGATTGATTCCGAATTCTGTTACTTTTTGAATATTAGTTGAAACTGCCACAAAGTGTTTTGCAATGTCTTCTTGTGAAGCCGATTTCAAAAACCATTCTTTGATCGTTTCAGAGTTGGATAAGGTTTCCTGAGTGGTAAATGTTTTAGAAACAATTAAGAAGAGTGTTGTTTCAGGATTTAATTTTTTGATTATTTCGTTTACGTGGTCGCCGTCAACATTCGAAACGAAATGAGTGTTAAGGTGATTTTTGTAGAATTGTAAAGCCTCAACAGCCATAACAGGGCCAAGATCTGAACCTCCAATTCCGATATTTACAATATCAGTAAAAGCTTTTCCGGTAAATCCTTTTCTTTCACCCGAAATAACTTCCTCAGTAAATTTTTTGATTTTATTTTTTACGTCATAAACTTCCGGAATTACATTCTCTCCGTCCACTTTTATTACTGCCGATTCAGGAGCGCGCAAAGCCGTATGTAAAACAGCACGATTCTCTGTCTGGTTGATTATTGCGCCGCCAAAATATTGCGAAATTGCCTCTTTTAATCCAATAGAATTTGCTAATTCCAGTAAAAGAGAAACGGTTTCCTGACTGATATTGTTTTTAGAATAATCGACTAAAAAGTCATTCCATTGTAAATTGAATTTTTCAACACGGGCATTATCCTGTTGAAACAATTCTTGTATCGTAGTTTCGTGAATTGCGTTATAGTGATTTTGCAGATTTTTCCACGCTTCAGTCCCGGTTGGGTTTGTTGTGTTTAAAGCCATTTGTATTTTTTTGAAGATTTAGTTTTTTTTAGAATCACAAAAATACTGAAATAACTTTTAATAGGGTATTCGTTCGTAATTATATAACAATTAGTTACGAAAACGTTTTATGGGTTGTTGGTCTGAATTTTTGTTGTTATAATGATCGCGCCATCATTTTCTTTTTCATTATATATGATACGACTACTGTTTTGGTTTAAAAATTCTAAACTAATAAGGTCTGATTTTTTTAAAGGCAATATAATGGTGTCTCGCTTTTTGTCGTATCTAAAAGGAATTCCGTTAATCACAATTAATGGATATTGTGCAATTTGGTTTTTCTCAAACGCATTTATCAACTCTACTACAAAATATCTGTTTTCTCCTTCATCACGTAAAATAAAAGCTTTCGAATGAGAACATCCAATACATAATGTTGACAAAAGTATTAATAAGGCTCTTTTCATTTACCAAAATTGCTGTCGCAGGATCAATCGTTATCTATCTGAGAAACTTTCACTGAAATTGCTGTAAGCAGCGCATTTTTATTTCTGTTACTTGCATTTTATTGTAACTAAGAATAGGTGGAATTTTAAAATGTTCTCCAAGATTTTCCGCTTTAAGATGACAGCAAAATGATCTTACAATTTCATTGAGGAGCTTAATTACAAATTTCCAATACTGTCTAATTCTCTTTTCAACGGTTCAATTTGTTTCGCAAAACGTGTTTTATCGCTTCCTGTCAAAGATTCTCCTGTTGGAAGGTTAAGTCGAAGTGCATCAACCTGAATGCCGTTTTTCCAGAAACGGTAGCAAACGTGAGGTCCGGAAGCGAGTCCTGTACTTCCTACTAATCCTATGGTTTGGCCTTGTGTTACACGCTGTCCGCGTTTTACTAAAATTCTGGACATGTGTAAATATTGCGTAGAGTAGGTGGCGTTATGTTTTACTTTTACAAAATTTCCGTTTCCGGCTGTATATCCCGTAGCTTCTACAACTCCCGAAGCCGTTGTGGATATTGGAGTTCCGGTTGGTGCGGCATAATCTGTTCCTTTGTGTGCTTTCCAGGTGTGCTGTACCGGATGAAATCTGTTCATTGTAAATCTTGACGTAATACGGCTGAATTTAATCGGGGTTTTTAAGAAAAAGTTTTTCAGGGTTTTGCCTTCATCATCATAATATTCTACTTTTCCTGAAATAGTATCTTTTTCAAACGGAAAGGCATAAATGATTTTTCCTTTATATTCAAAAAAAGCAGCTTCGAGCTCTTCAACACCGTCATACGTTTTGCCGTTTATAAAACGTTCGGTAAAGATTAAACCGTATCGGTCTCCTTTTTTAAGTTTAAAAAAGTCAATTGACCATGAAAATACTTTTGTAATTCTGCTGGCAAGAGCAGTTTCTACGCTTTCGTTGCCCAAAGTTTCAGATAATGAGCTTTTTAAAACGCCTCCAATAATTTTGCGTTTTAATGTTACCGGTTTTACTTTTTTATAGGCCTTTGCAATGCTGTCCCTAAAATCTACCACATAGTATGTTAATGCATCCGGTTGATAAATAAAAACCTCTAATTTATTGGTTTTATTTTTTGATCTAAGAATGGTATACGGCTTATTGTAGCGAATGCTTCTTACATTAAAGGAATCTTTTACTTGCTCAACAATACTATAAACTTGTTTATTTCCAATATTTTGACCCTCGATGATCGACCCAAAAGAATCTCCCTTTTTTATAGTGTCCTGAAGAATATTAAAATCAGCGTAATTAAAACCAAACTCTACTTTTTTAGCTTTTGGTTTTACAATTTTCGTTGCTACTATCTCTTGCTCGTCTTTTTTACACGAAAATATTGAAAATAGTACTATTATAATTACGAATGCTTTTTTCAAACTTTTAAATTTTATGTAGGAAATTAAGTGGTTGGTTCATTTCCCCAATTGGACAATTCATCTTCGGTCCACAATTTAGGAAAAAAGATGCGTCTTTGGTATCTTGGATGCATATATTTTTGCCAGTCACTGCCTCCGGTCGCTTCACCATTGCCTTTGCCGCTTTCTAAAATGTATTTTCTTGCTGTATTCAAGTGCTGCATGACCCAAGTAATGTTCACTGTTTTGTCGTAATGACGCATTGCATCAATTAACTCAGTATTTTGCTGGTCTTCAAGAGGAAGCTGTGTGAATTTCTGCCAGATATTTTTTGTTTTAAACGAAGCCATCTGTCGCAAAAACTGCTCTTTGTATTTCTTTTCAAACTCATTAAGTAAGTATGATTTTTCACCGGTATGATAATCTTTTCCTGCAGCCTGCCAATACAAATGTTCAAAACTGGTTTCTAAATCTGTATTTTCATCAAAGCCATCCTTGTATCTTCGATCTGTTAAATTAATTACATCTGTCGAAGCAAATTCGATTAATCGATATTGTGCGCTTTGAAAACCACTTGCCGGAGTCAGTGTGTTTCTGAATTTCATGTATTGATCAATGTCCATCCCGTTTTCCATTATGCTGAAAGAGTTGGTCAGCATATCGAAATAACGTGTAACTCTGGATAATCTTTCGCTGAAAAAAGCAGCCTGAATATTTTGTGTGTCAGCGATTTGATCTATTTCCCACAAAATCATTTTAAATAGTAGTTCGTTTACCTGATGGTACATAATGAAAACCATTTCATCAGGCAGTGTTGTGCGTTGTATTTGTAGATTTAAAAGAGCATCAGTTTGAATATAATCCCAATAAGTAATTGGTTTTGACCAAAGTAATCCTTCTAACTGAACTTCAGTTTTTTGGTTTATAGCTTGGAATTTTAAGTCAATTTCTTTTAGAATTGATTCTGAATGATCAGTAAGGTTCATTATTTTTTTACTTTAAATGGATATTTTAATCCTTTATATTCGTCGAGATCTGCCTTTAATGATCCAACGGCAAGATCCGCCTTTATTCTAACCGGAACTTTGTTATTGTCGTCTGTTATCCACAGAGTTACGCTTTCTTTTTCTTTAAAAACTCTTCCTGTTTGTACCAATGGCTTAAAGACCATTGTAGAAACGGTTCCAAATTTAGTTGTAATATCTTGACGGCCTATATATTTTAACTTAAATTTTGTGATTTCTTCGTCAAAAAACATGTCGATTGTAATGGCGTCTCCTGATTTAAGTTTGTCAATATTAGGATGATTTCTCAGATAGTAAAAAGACGAAATAATATCCTGAACATTGTCTGTAATAACAATTGTTTTTTCGGTTTTACGTTTATAATCTTTTACCAAAACCCTGTTTTCATTTTGGTTAAAAATTCCCTCCTGATTTTTGGTGTAACCGCCTTCGTCAATTTTTCTGATATATCTGTACGGACTTCCGGTTTCTTTGTCAAAATAACTTTCGTACAAATCTTCTACTTTAAAAAAGAATTTAGACATTCCGGTTGTATAGCCCTTACCCACAGCATGATGCACTTTTTTGTTGTTGATTGTGGCATCTTTAATTTCGAGGGTGGCGTAACCGGCATTTACGATTCCGTAATGAATTCTAAATTTAAAGTATTCTCCAGTTCCAAAAGCGTCTTCTTTTTGAGTGTCGAAACTAAATGAAGTGAGAATTATTATGATGAGGATGATTTTTTTCATAGTACAATTTTTACATTCTTTTATAAAGATAAATAAATGCAAATTCTATTCCAAATGTACTAAAACAAAAAAACTCAGTCAAGAATGACTGAGTTTTTATGCTATTAACTAACCAAAAAACTATAAATTATGAAATTTATATCAATTCAGAAGGAAACCACCCCTTCCTGATTTGCGAGTGCAAAGATATATAGAAAGTTCAAAAAACAAATAGCAAAAGGCAAGTTTAACATAACATTTGCATAAAAAGCACTCATTTACAGAGAATTCATCGATTTTATGCAGAAATATTGCGTTTTTATAATGTTCCTCTCAATTCCTGTTCTCTCTCAATTGACTCAAAAAGGGCTTTAAAGTTACCAGCACCAAAGCCTTTTGCACCCATTCTTTGAATAATTTCGAAGAAAAGTGTGGGTCTGTCCTGAACGGGCTTTGTAAAAATTTGTAACAAGTAACCGTCTTCATCGGCATCGACCATGATCGCTAATTTTTCAATTTCGTTCAAATCTTCTTTCATCATATCCATATGTACGCCTAATCTTTCAGGAATGGCCTGATAATACGTATGAGGAGGAGCAGATAAAAATTCAACACCACGTGATTTTAGGTCAGAAACGGTTTTAATAATATCATCTGTCGCAATAGCGATGTGCTGAATTCCGGGGCCTCCGTAAAAATCTAAATATTCTTCAATTTGAGATTTTTTCTTTCCTTCTGCCGGTTCGTTGATGGGGAATTTAATTCTTCCGTTTCCGTTTGACATAACTTTACTCATCAAAGCAGAATATTCAGTATTGATTTGTTTGTCATCAAATGAAAGGAAATTTACGAATCCCATTACTTCTTCGTAGAATTTAACCCAAGTGTTCATTTCGTTCCAACCCACATTTCCCACCATGTGATCAATATATTTTAATCCGGTCGGTGTTGGATTGTAATCTGATTTCCATTCTTTGTAACCTGGCAGAAAAACGCCGTTGTAGTTTTTTCTTTCTACAAAAATGTGAACGGTTTCTCCGTAAGTGTAAATTCCGGAACGAACCACTTCTCCAAATTCGTCAGATTCTACAGTGGGTTCCATAAACGAGCGAGCACCGCGTTTTATAGTTTCTTCGTAAGCACTTCTGGCATCTTCGACCCAAAGTGCCGCCACTTTTACACCGTCGCCATGTTTTTGAAGGTGTGCATGAATTGGAGAATCCTGAGTTAAAGGCGTCGTCAAAACAATTCTGATTTTATCTTGTTTCAAAACATAAGATGCTTTGTCTCTAACTCCGGTTTCTAATCCGGCGTACGCCAAAGATTGATAACCAAAAGCTGTTTTATAATAATGTGCAGATTGTTTTGCATTCCCTACATAAAATTCTACATAATCTGTTCCTAATAATGGAAGGAAATCCTGCGCTCCTTCAAATATTTTTTCTAATCCGTATTCTACTGATTTTACTTCTTTCATAATTAGATAATTTGATAATGAGAAAATGAGATAATTTTTGAAATGCTCTATTGAATTAATTTTCTAATTCACACATTTTCTAATTTTCTAATTCCTCTTTGATGTTGATATTATTTTATTTAAAATTTTTAAAATTTCTGATAGATCATTTAGTAAAACAGAACAATTTGGTACTCTTTGTGTGCATCACATAAAAACAACCAATATTCTGTTTCGTCTGCTTCTTTAATTGCAATTTTTAGTTTATGAATAAAATCTGCTTTACTTTCTGCATTTTGTGATTCTTTTGAATTTGCTCCAATTGATGTTCCACTTTTTAATAATTGATTGGCAATTACGAATTTCTTTTGTTCTTGAAGTTCGGTTGTGTAGTCAATTATATTTAATGCAAAATTGAATGTTTTAATTAAAAGAGCGTTGTCTTTATACTTCTCGTTGAAAGTCATTTCTTGAATTAGTTAATTAGAAAATTTGATAATGAGATAATTTATTCTGTAAGTTTAAAATTACAAATTAATTATTTGAATTTTCTCATTTATGCGGTTTTAAAACCATTTTCTAATTTTCTAATTGACATATTGCCACATTAAAAAATTACTCTACCCAAGATTTGTAATACTGTCCATCATCCAATCCCATAGCTTCTTCAGTTACCATCAAAGGCCTGAAAGTATCAACCATAACAGCTAATTCCTGAGTTTCTGTATGACCTATGCTGCGTTCCATGGCGCCTGGTGCGGGACCATGCGGAATTCCTTTTGGGTGTAAAGTAATATGCCCCTGTTCAATATTGTTACGGCTCATAAAATCGCCATCTACATAATAGAGTACTTCGTCAGAATCTATATTGCTGTGATTGTATGGTGCCGGAATTGCTTTCGGATGATAATCGTAAAGTCTCGGGCAGAATGAACAAACGACAAAAGTTGCCGTTTCAAAAGTTTGATGTACTGGCGGCGGCTGGTGCACACGTCCCGTTATAGGTTCGAAATTATGAATGGAAAATCCGTATGGGAAATTATAACCGTCCCAACCCACAACGTCAAAAGGATGTGTGGCGTAAACTACTTCGTGAAGCATGCCTTCTTTTTTGATTTTAATTAAAAAATCGCCTTTTTCGTCGTGCGTTTCCAATTCGTTTGGCAAAATAAAATCGCGTTCGCAAAATGGAGAATGCTCTAAATGCTGGCCCGATTGATTTTTATAACGTTTTGGAGTATAAAAAGGAGCATAGGATTCGACGTAAAATAGTCGGTTTTCTTCAGTCTCAAATTCGATTTGGTAAATAATGCCTCTCGGAATAATTAAATAATCGCCATATTCAAACGGAATATTCCCTAACATGGTTCTTAATTTTCCTTTTCCCTTGTGGATGAAAAGCATTTCATCGGCATCGGCATTTTTATAGAAATAATTTCGAAGTGATTCTTTTGGAGCGGCTAAACCAATGATACAGTCTTTATTGACCAACATTGCTTTGCGGCTGTCTAAGAAGTCATTTTCCGGTTTTAATTCAAAACCTTTAAAAAGTAATGATTTTATATTTTTTCCGATTGCAATTTTGGGTTCAACCGAATAAGAGTTTAAAATTTCTTTAACCTGCGTAGGTCTGTGAACATGATAAGATAATGACGAATGTCCGTGAAAACCTTCGGTACCAAACAATTGTTCGTAGTAGAAACCTCCGTTTGGTTTTTCGAATTGGGTGTGTCTTTTTTGAGGAAAATCTCCAAGTTTATGATATAATGGCATGGCTTTTCAATTAGATAATTTGTAAATTAGATAATTCGAAAATTTGAATTGTGTGAACAGATAATCAGCTCAATTTAAAATTGACTAATCATCTCAATTCGGTCGGTTTCACTCAGGATTTCTCTTGATGAGGAATTGAAGATACTCTAATAAACCTGTCCATTTTGTTTTCATTATAACAAATGTCGTAATTTTTATTGATTAATATAACAAATTATATCATTTATAAGTAAAAATTACTGCAATTTTTTTTTGATAATGCCATTATAGTATTAAAATGCATTTTTGAACTCATAATTTACAACTGGCATTAAAATGAAAATCCAATACTAAACCATGTATAACTTTTTGATGTTTCCGGAGACCATGATTGTTTGATCTCGATAGGGCCGATAATAGTTTCTAATCCGTAACCAATGGCGTAGCCGGAATATTTTGGCATAGAAATCCAGTCGACAGTAGTAAATATATCATCGCCTAAGTTGGCATAATTTGCAGAGAAATTAACGTGATTTTTTTTGAAAATCTCATAATCTAAAGTAATCGCCGTTTTTATAAAGCTGTTTCCGGCAACACTTAGAAAATCGTATCCGTAGAAATAATTGAAATTGTTGATTTTATTGTAGCCATAACCTCCAAATATAAAATCAAAAAAAGGAACGCTGTCACTGCCAATATTAAATCCGGCATCTGCTCCAATTTTTACGGTTGCTTTTCTAAATATGGTTTTAGCAAAAGCAACTTCTGCCTTTGCGATTGAGAAAGGTTTAAATTGATTGGTGTAATCAGACGAAGCTAAAAAAGTCTGCACATCTGACGAAAAATACAATCCTGAATGTGGAAAGCTTCTGTTGTCGAATGAGTCGTATTTTAAATATCCAAATACACTCATATAGTTGCTTTTATCAATTATATTTTCGGTATTAGAAAGGGTAGGCGAATTTATTTTCAGATATTTATATTCAAGACCGCCGCCCATTAAAAATTTTTGTACAAAAATGGTTTGAAAATAAGCTTGATTTGTTACATCCATAAAATCGACATTGATCAAATTTACGTTAGAATTTTCTCCACCCAGATTGCTAATACTGGTGGTCACATTTCGGTTAAACTGATTTAATCTCGAACGAAATCCGAAGCTGATATTAAAACCGTTTTCGACATAATAATTAAAATCGTATCTAAAATTATCTCCTAAAATAATATCCAATGAAGTAATATCATTTTTTAGAAACGTTTTTTTGTGTGTAAGATTTAATAAAATAGCACTTTTATAAAGTCCGTCATAATGAAGACCAAGCTTCAAATACGTCTGGGTTGGATTTTCTTTCAAAACCAAATCTAAATCGTCTTGTTTGCCGTCTGGCTGTAAGCAATATGAAATGGTACTAAAGTTTTGAGTAGCATTTAAGTTGTTTATTCCGGTTTTAAGATCCTCATACGTGATCGTGCTTCCGGGTTTAAAACGCAGTTTTCCGCGAATGTATTCTTTCGTAAAATTGTCTAGTTTGTCGCTGTTGATTTTTTTTATCTGAATCGTATCTGAAGCAATTTTTAATCTTGGTTTTTTATAAAAATTATCTTCGTTGACCAATGATTTTATTTTTTCGTAAACGGCAAAAGCAGCTTCTTCACCTTTTCTGATGATTTCTTCTCCTTTATCAAATGAAATTACGCCAAAGTCACGAATGTCTGGTTTGATGTAAACATCGGTATCTTTTATTTTGCTTTTCATTTTATCAATCGACTGAAGATTGGTAATCTGAACCAGAATTCTGGTCGCGTTTTTCAGACTTTTACGTTTCATTAAATCGTCCTGAACATCAACTCCAATAATAATATCTGCACCTAGATTGCGAACTTCCTGAATTGGATAGTTGTTGACAACCCCGCCGTCGACCAATAAATTCCCGTCAATTTCTACGGGAGTAAATAAGGAAGGAAACGCAGCACTGGCCATCATGGCCTGAACAAGATTTCCTTTGTTCAGTAACACTTCTTCGCCGGTTTCGATGTTGGTTCCAATACATAAAAATGGGGTTGGCAATTTATTGAAATCGCGAATGTGACGCACATTTCGAGTCAGACTGCTCAATAAATTATAATTGTACATTCCTTTTGAAAGTGCTTCGGGAATACCAACTTTAAAATTACTGAAGGGTAACACAATCGCGTATAATTCGTCGTTCTTTTTTCCGTAAAAATTTTTAGACGAACGCGGAATATAATCATTGATAAGTTCGTCAAAATTAGTTTTTTTAAAGATCGAATCAATTTGGGAAGCGTTATATCCTGAAGCATAAAGTCCGCCAATGATAGATCCCATACTCGTTCCGCCAATGTAATCGATTTTGATTCCGGCTTCTTCGAGAACTTTCAGAACACCAATATGTGCAAATCCTTTGGCACCGCCGCCACTTAAAACCAATCCGATTTTTGGTCTCTTCGAGTCGTCTTTTTTTATTTCCTGTGAAAATGATTTTTCAGGAAAAAGTACTAAAAGTGTAAAAAGCACTGATGTCACGCCCCAGATGGAAATGGAAAACTGCGAGAGGCAAAGCGATATTTTTTCCTGTAAAAAAAGAGCGACTTTAGAAGCTCCTTTTTTTATAGTAGAAAAAAATCGTTTTGACCGAGTATTTGAAATGGACAGCTGGATTGGGCGCATAAAAAATAGCTAGTTGGTTTTGTAAAAGTCGACAATTTTTTTGGCTTTTGATACTCCTATAACATCAGATATTTCTTTTTCAGTAGCCAGCTTTAATCTTTTAACACTTTTGAAATGTTGAATTAACGTAAGCATTGTTTTTTCGCCAATGCCAGGAATACTTTCTACAGACGAATTAAGCGCGGCTTTGCTGCGTTTGTCGCGGTGAAAAGTAATACCGAATCGGTGTGCTTCATTTCGCAATTGCTGAATCACTTTTAGCGTTTCAGATTTTTTATCCAGATATAACGGAATAGAATCGCCGGGATAAAACAGCTCTTCCAGACGTTTTGCGATGCCAATAATGGCAATTTTTCCTCGTAATTCTAATGCGTCAATACTTTTTAATGCGGCAGATAATTGTCCTTTTCCTCCGTCAATAATAATTAATTGCGGCAGTGGTTCATTTTCATCTAATAATCTTTTGTAGCGGCGGTAGACAATTTCTGTCATCGAGGCAAAATCGTCTGGACCTTCGACCGTTTTTACGTTAAAATGGCGATAGTCTTTTTTGCTTGCTTTTCCGTCTTTAAAAACGACACAAGCTGCAACGGGATTTGTTCCCTGAATATTCGAGTTATCAAAACATTCGATATGGCGCGGTTCTGACGGAAGACGTAAATCTTTCTGCATCTGCGCCATAATTCTGTTAGTATGTCGGTCAGGATCTACAATCTGCAATTGTTTCAGTTGTTCAATTCGGTAAAACTTGGCATTTCGAATCGATAAATCTAAGATTTGTTTTTTATCTCCAAGTTGCGGCACCGTTGTTTTGATGTTTTCTCCCAAATCAATTTCAAACGGAACGATTATTTCTTTTGATAATAAATTGAAACGCTCGCGAAGTTCAATAATTGCTAATTCTAATAATTCTTCGTCGCTTTCGTCTAATTTTTTCTTGATTTCTAATGTATGCGAACGAATGATCGATCCGTGAGAAATCTGCAGGAAGTTGACATAGGCAGCACTTTCATCAGATACAATCGAAAACACATCAATATTGGTGATTTTCGGGTTAACAATTGTCGATCTCGATTGATAATTCTCGAGAATTTCAATTTTTTCCTTGATTTTCTGCGCTTCCTCAAAACGTAAATCCTGTGCATATTGATTCATCAAGCGCTTGAAATCTTTCATGCTTTCTTTAAAATTACCTTTGAGGATTTCCCGAATCGCATCAACCTGACGCTGATATTCTTCTAAAGGCACAATGCCTTCGCACGGACCTTTGCAATTGCCAATATGATATTCCAGGCAAACTTTAAATTTTCCAGCATCGATGTTAGATTTACTTAAGTCGTAATTGCAGGTTCGCAGCGGATACAATTCTTTAATTAAATCGAGAATTGTGTACACCATTTTGAAATTAGTATACGGGCCAAAATATTCAGATCCGTCTTTGACCATTCTTCGGGTTAAAAATATTCTCGAAAAAGGTTCTTTTTTTATACAGATCCAAGGGTAGCTTTTATCATCGCGAAGCAGTACATTATAACGTGGCTGCAAGGTTTTGATCAAGTTGTTTTCTAATAAAAGCGCATCGGTTTCGGTAGGAACGACGATGTGTTTTATGGTCACGATTTTACGGACTAATACATTGGTTTTTCTGGTATCGTGAATTTTATTAAAATAAGAGGAAACCCTTTTTTTTAAGTTTTTGGCTTTTCCAACATACAAGATCTTGCCATCTTTATCATAATATTGATACACACCGGGGTTGTCCGGCAAGGTGAGAATTTGAAGATCTAAAGATGGTGTTTGCATTCTAATTTGTTTCTGAAGATAGCTGAAAAACCTTTTCAAAAATCATTCCGATTTTCATTTAAAGCTTAACACTGATTTAGTTCCAAATTTACGAAATCAAAAGAATAATTTCTATATTTAGATTTTATAATTCTATATGAAAAATAGTAAGCCCTTGGTTATTTTTGGCGAATCGGTTTTGCCAGGAGAAAATAAGACAATAAACGTCGAAATTGCTAGGCTGCACACTACCACAAAGCTTAATATTCCGGTTATTGTTCGACGTTCAAAGCTGGAAGGTCCGGTGGTTTTGTTCTCGGCCGGAATTCACGGAGATGAAATAAACGGAGTCGAAATCGTCCGCCAGATCATCAGCAAAAAAATAAATCGTCCGTTAAAAGGAACCATTATCTGCATTCCTATTATTAATATGTACGGTTTTGTCAACAAATCACGCGAGTTTCCGGACGGGCGCGATCTTAATCGTGTGTTTCCAGGAAGTAAAAAAGGTTCTTTAGCAAGTCGTTTTGCGTATCATATTGTGGCAGAAGTTTTGCCTATCGTCGATTACGCTGTCGATTTTCATGCCGGAGGCGCGAGTCGTTTTAACGCACCGCAAATCAGAATTACTGATTATAATCCCGAATTGAAGCTTTTGGCTGATGTGTTTAATGCGCCGTTTACGCTGTATTCAAAAAACATAAATGGATCTTTTAGAAATACGTGTGAAAAAGCAAATGTAAAAATGCTGCTTTTTGAAGGCGGGAAATCATTAGATATTAATAATTTGATTGCTAATGAAGGGGTAATGGGAACCAAACGTTTACTGCATTATCTGAACATGCTCGATCCCAAACAAGTGGTAGAGCCCGCCAAAGAACCATCAATTAATATTCGGAATTCGGTTTGGCTTCGCGCCAAATGTTCCGGTTTGCTCCACGATTATAATTTGATTGGAAAGTTTGTCACTAAAGGAACTATTCTGGCGATAATTACAGATCCGTTTGGTAAATTTGAGCAAAAGGTAAAAGCACCTCATGAAGGTTTCGTGATCAACGCCAACCATTCGCCTATTGTTTACGAAGGCGATGCTATTTATCATATGTCTAAAACGTTTCCTGAAAATTTTCCCGAGAATGTCAACGAATAAAAAAGAATTGCGATTGCAGTATAAAAATCTTCGAAAAGCACTTACGCTTGATGAAATCGAGGAAAAAAGTCTGGCTATAGCCAATAATTTAATCCAATTGCCCATTTGGGATAAAACCTATTTTCATCTTTTTCTTCCTATTGAAGAGCAGAAAGAGGTGAATACAGAATATGTTTTGCATTTGCTTTCAGGAAAAGACAAAGAAATTGTAGTTTCTAAAAGTGATTTTGAAACTAGAATTATGACTCATTTTTTATTGACGGATAACACTAAAATCAAAAAAAACGAATACAATATTCCGGAACCTGTAAATGGTCTGCCAGTTCCAACTGAAACTATAGATGTGGTTTTTGTACCGCTTTTAGCTTTTGATGTTTTAGGAAACCGTGTTGGGTACGGAAAAGGTTTTTACGATAAATTTTTATCCGAATGTAAACCTGAAACCATCAAAATTGGCCTGTCTTTTTTTGAAGCTGAAGACCAAATCGAAGATATTTTTGAATTGGATATACAACTGGATTACTGCGTAACGCCTGAGAAAGTATATGAGTTTTAATTTTACCGCAAATTTTGCGAAGTAAATATATTTGGCATCGCACCGAATTTTAAGTTCGCGAAATGGTATCACTTTAGTCATTTCAGTGTTTTAATGAACTTATATCACTATACGGTTTTAAAAAAATCAGATTATATAAAAATTACTTCGATGGCAGCCCTCCAAAATGGGGGCTTTTTAATTTTTTAGATTTTATTTTTCTTTCAACCAGAATTTTAAAAGATTCTTGGCATGTAATTTGGATTGTGCGAAATCGCAAATATCTTAACTGGTACATCCGGAATGCTGGTCGTTATTTGAAAAAAATAATACTAATCCTTTAAAATTTATTTGAAATGAAAAATAAACATTTGTATCTAATGGCATTCCTCGTTCTCGTTTTGTTTAGTTGTAAAAAAGCCTATCAGGAAGATGCCGCAGTAGAATCAATTGATATGACCGCTGTTACCACAGACGAAATTCCTGAAGAAAATATTTCAGATCCTAATACTGAAAGCTACGCCGGACTTGAAGAAAATCCTTTCGAGTCGCCTCAAAAATCTCCTCTTTCTACTTTTTCTATAGATGTCGATAATGCATCTTATACCAATATCAGACGTTTTATTAATGAAGGTCAAAAAGTTCCTAAAGATGCCGTTCGTATCGAAGAAATGATGAACTTCTTTAAATACAATTATCCACAGCCCGAAGGACAGCATCCGTTTTCGATCAATACGGAATTAAGTGATGCTCCGTGGAATAAAAATTCTCAATTATTGAAAATTGGTATACAGGGAAAAAATATTCCAATGACAAATCTTCCTGCCTCTAATCTTGTTTTTTTAATTGATGTTTCCGGTTCAATGAGCGACGCTAATAAACTGCCGTTATTAAAAGAATCCATGAAAATTTTGGTAAAAGAACTTCGTCCGCAGGATAAAGTTTCAATTGTGGTTTATGCAGGTTCTGCAGGCGTTGTACTGCCTCCAACATCCGGAGATGAAAAAGACGAAATTATGGATGCTTTTGATGATTTGAGTGCCGGCGGAAGTACGGCGGGAGGAGAAGGAATCGAATTGGCTTATAAATTGGCACAGGAAAACTTTATTAAAGAAGGCAATAACAGAGTGGTAATTGCAACAGACGGTGATTTTAACGTTGGAGCATCAACAGATGACGACATGGTGAAATTAATTGAAGAGAAAAGAAAATCAGGTGTTTTCTTGACGGTTTTAGGTTTTGGAATGGGAAATTATAAAGACAGCAAAATGGAAATTTTAGCCGATAAAGGAAACGGAAATTATGCTTATATCGATAACATTCAGGAAGCGAGTCGTTTTTTAGGAAAAGAATTCAAAGGTTCGATGTTTGCTATTGCAAAAGATGTCAAAATCCAAATCGAATTCAATCCAAAACATGTTCAGGCATACCGATTAATTGGCTATGAAAACCGAAAATTAAAAGACGAGGATTTTAAAAATGATGCTGTTGATGCAGGAGAATTAGGAAGCGGGCATACAGTTACTGCGCTATACGAAATTATCCCAACCGGCGTTGAAAGTAATTATACCACTTCTGATTTAAAATATACGAAAGTAAAAAAAGACGAATCTGATTACAGCGATGAATTGGCGACTATTAAATTTCGATATAAAAAGCCTGATGGCGATAAAAGTATCGAAATAATCAATACGATTCCGAATAGAAAAACAGCGTTAGACAATAGTTCTTCTGATTTTAAATTTACAACCGCCGTTGCCTGGTTCGGATTAAAATTAAGAGACTCTAAATTCATCTCAAACAGTTCAAGTTCTGATATAAAAACACTGGCAAAAGCCGGACTGGCTAATGACAATGAAGGCTACAGGGCTGAATTTGTAAGGCTTGTTGATGCAGTGAACTAGAGAAATCACAAAATAAAAATCCCAAATTCCAATTAATATTCTGGAATTTGGGATTTTTTATTTTCAGTATTTAAAAACTATTTCACTTCCTTAATAGTAGTACCATCAATCCAGCCTTCAGTTCCATCAGTCAATTCGATTTTTTTCCATTTTCCAAGCGTTTCGGTAACATACACTTTGGCGCCTTCGTGGAGTAAGAAAATAGCAGCGCCAGCTTTTTGCGGTTCACTTCTCACTTCACTTAATTCGGCAAAAACAATAGCAGGACGATTATTATCGAAGTGATTTTTTTCAGACATTCCCGAGGCAACACTTAAAACTAAAGCCAATAAAAGAACAAACATACCAATGAAATAGATTCTTTTGGTAAGCGTAAGCTGCGAAAAATAATACCCGATAAAACTCAATAAAAAGGCAAAAGAAATTCCAACAGAAATTTTAGCCCAGGTATTATAGTCAAAAATAGATGTAAAGCTCTGAATGAGCCTTGCAAAACCTACTTTCGGAACTTCTTTAATTTCATCGATCGTTAGTTTTTTGGCAAACTTTAAATTGTTCAGAGCTGCAGCATCTCCCGGTTTTAAAACCAAAGCTTTCTCGTAATTATATATCGAAGGAGCCACTTTGTTGAGTTTGTAATAGGAATTTGCTAAGTTAAAATACAACTCCGCAGATTGCTGCCTGTCTTCTTTAATAATACTTTCATAAGTCTGAACAGCTTCCTGATATTGTCCCTTTTGGTACAAAGCATTTCCTTTTTCGAAGCTGCTTTGAGCAAAGAAAACCTGAGAAATTAATAGAAAGAGATATAATATGTTTTTCATTTTCTTGATATAATATAATTTCAACTGTCGGCGAAAGCCAAATTATTTCGTAGCGCGCTTTGCGGTTAAAAAACTAGACAATCTGTTTTTCCAGTTCCGAAATAATCAAAACAGCTTTGTCATAATCCTGCTGAATCGAAGCGCTCGATGCCGGAGCATAACGCGCGAACTCACAGTTTTCTGTCAAATTAATAAAGCTCTGCACAGATTCCGGATTTGCATTTCTTGAAAGCAATAATTCTCTAATATTATCCTTGCTCATTTCTGAGGTTTCGATATGCAGTTTTGCTTTCAGGAAATTATGCATTGCTTTTTCCAAAGCAATATAAAAGGGCTCCTTATTGTTCAGTTGTTTTCTGGCTTCAGAAAGATATTTTTTTGCCAGTTTATTGTTCATTTTGATTCGGTTTCCTGTAATGTCCCCATCAATTGCTTCTTTTTTCTTCTTAGCCAAAACAATAATAGGCAGTATTACAAAAGGCAGGAACAACAACGTAATATACAAAGGCGAATCGTAAAAATCTTTCTTTTCAATTGCCGTTAAAGTTGTTTTCGGCTTGATGTATTTAAACTGTTCTGTTTTTGTAATCACATTTTTAGAGGCATTTGCTGTCGTATTAGCTTCTGCCTGCATTGGTCCATCTAAAACATCTACCATAATTTCAGGAGAAGTTATTGTTTTATAAGACCCTGAACCCAAATCGAAATAAGAAAACTGCATTGGTTTGATCGCATATTTTCCTTTGTACTGCGGAATTATAGTGTATTTGTCCGTCACTTTTCCTGACATTCCAGACAAGGAAGTAGTTACTTTTTCGTCGTGAACCGGATCGTACATTTCTAATGCGTTAGGTACAACGGGTTTTGGTAGAGTAAACAATTTCATGTTTCCGGTTCCTGTCGCGCTTACAATTAAATCCAGGCTTTCTCCATTTTTTAAAGTCGTTTTAGAAGGGGTAACCGTAAAATTAAATTTACCCACTGCTCCGCCAAAACCTTCTGGTTTATTAGCTTCCGGAAGCGCTCTTACATTAATGGTTTTTGCTCCGGCAGAAACAACTTTGTTGTCATCAGTCACAATCATCTGCCCAAACATATCGCGTCGATTGCTTGGCAATTGCACGCCAATATCTAAGGAAAGTGGTTCAATAGTAAGTCTTCCTGATTTTTGTGGATATAAAATGGTCTTTTTTAAGACCACAAAATAGCATCTTTCTCCCTGATAACTTCCCTGTTCTACAGACAATTGTTTAATATCAATATTCTGATTCCAGAAATCATTGTATTTAGGTTTTGCCAGTTCTTTAAAGCCTGTTACGTTAATATTATTGAAATACAGTTTGTAAACTACAGTAATAGGCTCATTCAAATACGGATTTGTTTTTGAAATTTCGGCTGCGAGATTTAGCATTTCACTGCCGCCTCCCTGCGGCCTGTCGTTAGGATCTCTTTCTTGCGCAACAGCATTGGTAACCACAATTTTTATAGGAGCGGTTTTGTAAACCTGTCCATTATATTCTATTGCTGCTTGTTTGATCGTAACATTCCCTTTTTGGGCCGGTTGTAAAATGTAAGAGTATATTTTCTGAAAAGAACTACGTCCGTTTACCCAGGACTGACTTATTTGCTGGCTTGGTCCCGCAACAAGTCTAAATCCGTCAAATGAAGGCTGTTCGAAGTTATCTCCGTCAACATTCATGATGAAGTCAACACGAAGTCTTTCGTTTAGTCCAAGCGTATTTTTGCTTACTCTGGCTTCAAATTGAACTTGAGCCAAAAGCCCCTGAAAAGTGAACAGTAATAGAATTAAATATCTTTTCATTAATTGTTTCAGTTTTGTTTAACTGTTTAATTGTTAATTTGCTTAATAGGTTTTTTTAAAGTTTTATTGTTCATTCGAATAAACAGTTAAACGAACAAACGATTGACCCAAAATTTTACCAGTCTTTTTCGTTTTTCTTCGGATTTCCTTTTACTTTTTGAGCATTTACTTTATCCTGAATTTTCTTTTCCTCGTTGTTTACGGCATCTAATAAATTCTGAACACGTTCTTTTGAGATTCCTCCTGGCTGTGGTTTTGGTTCTCCTTTATTATCAGATTTGTCATCTTTTTTAGGATCATTTTTACCATCTTTTTTGTCTTTGTCTTTATCGCCTTTGTCGTCTTTTTTATCTTTGTCCTGATCTTTATTTTTATCCTTATCCTTGTCTTTATCTTTGTTTTTATCCTTGTCCTTGTCTTTATCCTTATCTTTGTTTTTATCGTTTTTAGGAGGATTTTCTTTTAGCTTTTGTTTGGCGTATGCATAATTGTACCGCGTTTCATCATCTGTAGGATCGTTGCGTAAAGCTTGTTTGTAAGCTTCGACTGCCTGCGTATAATCTTTCTCTTTCATAAAAACGTTTCCAAGATTATGGAAGGCCTTGTGTTTCTCAGGTCTTGTTTTAGCGTTTTTTATGGCCTTCGCGTAAGCAAATTTAGCTTCAGAAGCCTGATTTTGTCTATAAATTGTGTTTCCTAGATTATAAGGCGCAACGGCGCGTTTTGGAAACTTAGATTCTGAAATTCTGTAGTTGGCCTCAGCATCAACAAATTTATTCTGCTTATATTCTTCATTGGCATCAGGCAATGTCTTGTCTTTCTTTTGTGCGGTTACCGCCAAAGAAAACGTTAGTAAAATATAAAGAAGTAAATTTTTCATTCTAATTTTTTATGTTTTTTTGTTCCGAATTAATGGAGAACAATTATTTTTTTTCGTTAAATAAATTCAACTCTTTTATCCAATTTGTTTTTCTTTCTAAAAGGAAAATGTCGAGAAACAGTAAGAGAAATGCAAAACCAATGAACCATTGAAATTGTGATTGAAAATCGGCCATTTGTGTCGCTTCAAACTCTGTTTTCTGAATGTTGTTCAAAGCATTTTTTACATAATCTAAAACTTCTTTTGTACTGCCTCCATACACATATCCTCCTTTGGTCGCCTTTGCAATTGCTTTTAGTCCTTCCTGATTTAGTTTTGTAATAACAGTCTGCCCGTTTTGGTCTTGCTGATAACTTTTGACAACACCATTTTCTTTTAACGGAATTGTGCCTCCTTTTTCAGTTCCGACACCAATAGTGATGATTTTCATTCCAATTTTATTGGCTTCTTCTGCAGCGACTGAAGCTCCTTCAGAATGATCTTCTCCGTCAGAAATCAAAATCAATAATTTGCTTGTTTTGCTTTTTTCATCAAAATAAGTCGATGATAATTTTATTGCTTCGTCAAGAGAAGTTCCCTGCGATGAAACCATATCCGGAGTCATACTTTGCAAGAACATTTTGGCAACACTATAATCAGTGGTAATGGGCAAAACCGGGAAAGCACTTCCTGCGTAAGCCACAATTCCAATTCGGTCACTTCCTAAATTATTGATAATCTGCGAAACCAATTGTTTGCTTTTTTCTAAACGACTTGGTGCCACATCTTCGGCAAGCATACTTTTAGAAACGTCAACAGCAAAAACAATGTCGATCCCTTCGCGTTTTACAGTTTCCATTTTTGTACCAATCTTCGGATTTACTAATCCGATAATTAAACACGCAAGCGCTAAAAGCAATACGGATAATTTTAATACGGGCTTAAAAACAGATCGCTCCGGGCTCAGTTTTTTTACCATTTCCAAATCACCAAATTCGCGTTGTTTTTTTCTTTTCCAATACATATTGAAAAGGAAAACACACACCACAATTGGGAGTAATAATAAAAGGTAAAAATATTTTTTTTCGTCTAATTCCATATAATTTTTAAAATTCCAATCCCGAACGTCAGGATAAATTCCAAATTCCAATTTATGTTTTGCTTATTTGTAAAAGCTAATTTTAAATTCTAAACTCAAATTTCAAATTTTGTTATTTGAATTTCTTAATTTGAAAAAAATTAAATAAAGCTTCTGTACACCGTATTTCGTAAACCAACTTCTAACAATAATAAAAAGGCTGCAAGTAAAACGAAAGCTCTGTATTTTTCGTCGTAGTCATAGAATTTTAATTCCTCTATTTCAGTTGTTTCTAATTTGTTAATCGATTTGTATATTTCGGCTAATTTATCGTTGCTTGTTGCTCTAAAATAAGTTCCGTCTGTTTTGCGGGCAATGCTTTTCATTAACTGCTCGTCGATTTCTACTTTCTGCATTTTAAATAAAAATCCTCCATTTGGAGCGTAGGCGTAAGGAGATGCTGCCATTCCGTTACTGCCAAGTCCAATGGTATACACTTTAATTCCATATTGCTTTGCAATATCCGATGCCGTTTCCGGTTCTATAAATCCGGCATTATTTACACCATCAGTAAGCAGAATAATTACCCTGCTTTTTGCTTTACTGTCTTTAAGACGGTTTACGGCCGTTGCCAGTCCCATTCCAATTCCGGTTCCGTCTTGTAAAGCCGTATCGTATTTAATTTCTTTTATAGCTTCTAAAATAATTGCTTTATCACTTGTAACAGGAGTTTTAGTGTATGCCTCAGAAGCGTATAATACCAATCCGATTCTGTCATTTGGCCTTTCTTCAACAAAATCTGCCGCAACTCTTTTTAAAGCTTCCATTCGGTTGGGCTTCAAATCTTTTGCCAGCATACTTCCTGAAACGTCAATTGCCATTACGATATCAATTCCTTTTGTCGTTTTGGTCTGGTTGCTGATGTCTACGGTTCTTGGCCTTGCCAAAGCAATAATTAAAGAGCTTAGAGCAATAATCCTAAAAACATATAAGCAAGGTTTAAATTTTGTCCAAAACGATTCGCTGTTTTTAAAACCTGCCGTCGAACTCATTTTTAAAGTTGCCGACTGCTGGTTTCTTTTCCAGAAAAACCATGCGACTGCAATTGGAATCAAAAGAAAGAGCCAAAAAAATTCTGGATTTAAAAAAGTTAATTTTCCCATTAGTTGCTTGCTTTTTTAAGTTCAACAGAATTTAAAATTCGCGCTGTAATGTCATTCGCATAGGTGTCTCCTTCTTCGTGTAAAATCATAATCTGCTGTAATCCCTGGTCTTGTTTAAAAAGCAGGATTTCGTAATAGGCTTTTGTGCTGGTTTTATCAGTTGGGTTCAACACTGTCATTGTTCCGTAACCTTTCAATCCCTGAATGCCCTGATTGGTCTGAAAATCTTCTTGTTTTACAATAATATTCTGACCTCCTTGTGCTTCAACTACTTTTAAAGATCCTTCTAAAGCTTTTGCTAAATCAATATCTACAGGGTTTTTGAATTTACTTGTAGATACTGTTACATAAAAGTGATCGATCATGCTTCCGTATACAAAAAGCTGCATTTCCTTGATCAAAGCCATCGTTTCTTTTGGCAGCACTTTTTGTGTATCCATACGTTTTAAAACCTTTGGGGTTTCAATTAAAATGCCTGGATTTCCGTATTCACTTTTTACCCATTCGCCTTCTAATAATTCTTTAGTCGGATGTCCGATAAGATTATCTTTTACGTATTTAAAACCTTTTGTTACAATAAAAAATGTTGTCGTGGCAGCCAATAAAAAGACAACTGTACCCACAGCAACTGCAATACGGTTGTTGCGTTTTTTTCGTAATTGAAGCTGAATTTGTTTTTGTTTCTGAGCTTCGTTCAACAATTGGTCTTCTTCTTCAGCCGGAACTTCAGTTGGAATCGCATTGTCAAGCGTTAAGATTACTCTTTGAATTTTATTACGGTCTTCAGTAATTTCAAAATCCAAAGGCTTCGATTTTGCAAATTTCACTAAATCCGCCTGACGCAAAACACGTTCTAAATTTTCAACGGTTTCAGGAGTTAAAGTCATTTTCTTTTTAACAGAAGCCGTTCTGATTCCCTGAATTAATTCAGACGTTGTGCTTTCCATTGCCGGAATCTGAATTGCTTCTTCAATATAATTACGGGCAATATCCGTCAATTCACTATAATATTCCTTAATCTCGCCTTTTTGAACAAGTTCTCTTTGCTCTAAATTATTTAAAAGACTTGTTGCTTTTTCGATTGGAGTTTTATAAACCTCTTCTGCAATTTTTTTATGCTGGCGTTTCTTGATAAACCAATAAACAAAAACACCAATGCCGATAATAACGGCTAAAATCAAAACATAAATCCACCAGTCGTTATTGCTTTCGACGCTGGAAATATCTTTGATGTCGTACATTTTTTGCTGCAGTGTGTCAACTTTAACATTTGCCACTTCAACTTTAATCGAGTCTGTTAAGTATTCTTTTTTGTCAATTAAAATCTTGATGCCCGGAATCGTATATTGTCCTGAATCAAATTGCGTTAAGCCATATTTTTTGATCAATTCATAAGTGTCGTCTTTCTTAACAGTATCAATTGGGTACGATTGAATTACTTCTAAAGGACCAATGTTTTTAAGTTTAGGAAAAACAACTTTCGATTTTGAGCTTACCACCGTTTTAACGGTTAACTTAAACTCGGCTCCAATTTTATTTTTTGTAGTATCAATGCTCGTCTCAACTTGTTTTTGCTGCGCAAAAATAGCCGAGGAAAGTAAAAATAAAAATATGTAAAATTTTAATTTCATTATGATTAACGATTGAAGATTAACGATTTTTAATTTCAGATTTGTTGCGAAACTTAAAATATTAATCTTTGTTCTTTTATGAATTGTTTTTTGATGTTTTATTGCTGGATACAAAAATTGAGATTAATTGATTAGCTTCTGTTTTTGCTCATTAAACTTTCTTGATCTGTTGAAATATTTGCTTTTTCTATTATTTTTAAACAAACAAATGTTTCTCTTAATTCTTTCAGGCAAATTCCCATTTTATGGATAAAATCTTTTTTACTTTCTGCACTTTGCGCTTCGCCATAATTTAAAGCAGGTGATGTGCTAGAACGAGTTATCTGACCTAATAAATGATTTCCAGCGTAATTTTTTTCAAATGTTATTGTTAGTAATATTATGCTCGCAGCAAAATCAATCAATCTATTTTCTAATTCTTGTTTAGTCATTCTTTAAATCTTTCTTTTAACCATAAATCAAACATATCATAAATCAAAAATCGTTAATCAAAAATCTTAAATCTTTACCTCGATTTGAAATATCCAAGCAATTTAGTTACGTAATTTTCGTCGACTCTGGTGTTGACAACACCAGCACCGGATTTACTGAAAATTTCTTTGAAATAATTGACTCTTTCCTGATAATGCTTTTCATAATTCATTCTCACTGTTTTTGAGCCGGTATCGACCAATTGAATTTTCCCGGTTTCAGCATCCAGCATGGTTACCATTCCTAAATTCGGGATTTTTTCTTCGCGGATATCGTATACACGAACACCTGTAATGTCATGTTTTTTAGAAGCAATTTTTAAAGTCTGCTCGTAATTTTCAGACATGAAATCTGAAATTACAAAAACAATTGCTTTCTTTTTTTGAGTTCCGGATAAAAATTTCAGTGCTTGGGCGATATCAGTTTTTTGGCTTTTCGGTTCAAATTCTATTAGTTCGCGAATGATTCTCAAAACATGCGAACGCCCCTTTTTTGGCGGAATATACAATTCGACATTATCAGAGAATAATATCAAGCCAATCTTGTCATTGTTTTGTGTAGCCGAAAAAGCCATCGTTGCCGCAATTTCGGTGACGATGTCTTTTTTGAATTGACTTTTTGAACCAAATA
>Ga0247811_1000030_pt1 | contig 58930 bp, 38 predicted proteins | sample UWRJL134311R1_FD_189018 | JGI IMG/M metagenome (GOLD analysis project Ga0247811, IMG submission 189018) | Plant litter microbial communities from Arlington Agricultural Research Station in Wisconsin, United States - UWRJ-L134-311R-1 | ecosystem: Environmental > Terrestrial > Plant litter >...
TGAACGTAAAGTTGCAGCTTTCCTGCAGGATCGTGTTGGACCAAACCGTGCCGGATGGGGAGGATTATTACAGCCTCTTGCTGATGGTATGAAATTATTCTCAAAAGAGGAATTTTTTCCAAATACGCCTAACAAATTTTTATTTGTTGTAGGTCCGGCAATTGCCATGAGTACTGCTTTAATGACAAGTGCGGTAATTCCCTGGGGAGACCGGCTTCATGTTTTTGGAAGAGATGTTATTCTTCAGGCAACTGATATTAATATTGCTTTATTATACATTTTTGGAGTTCTTTCTGTTGGAGTATACGGCATCATGATTGGTGGATGGGCTTCTAACAATAAATTCTCTTTAATGGGAGCGGTGCGTGCAGCGTCTCAAATGGTTTCTTATGAAGTGGCAATGGGATTATCCATGATTGCTTTGTTGATGATGACCGGAACAATGAGTTTAAAAGTAATGTCTGAGCAACAAGCCGGAATGAACTGGAATGTTTTTTATCAGCCGTTATCTTTTTTGATTTTCTTAATTTGTTCGTTTGCAGAAACTAACAGAACTCCTTTTGATTTGGCTGAATGTGAATCTGAATTAATTGGAGGTTACCATACAGAATATTCATCGATGAAAATGGGATTCTACTTATTTGCTGAATATGCAAGTATGTTTACTTCTGCAACTATTATTTCTGTATTGTTTTTTGGAGGATATAATTACCCGGGAATGAGCTGGATGGTAGAAAATGCCGGAGTAAATTTAGCTAATGTTCTAGGAATCGCAGTACTGTTTGCAAAAATATGTTTCTTCATATTTTTCTACATGTGGGTTCGTTGGACTATTCCAAGATTTAGATACGATCAATTAATGAATTTAGGATGGAGGATTTTGATTCCGCTTTCGATTATTAATATCATGATTACGGGTGTTGTTATTTTACGACATGATATCGCGGCTTATTTAGGATTTTAATTTTTGAAAGATGTCGCAAAATGCGATAGTTTCAAAACAAAATCCTGAAGATTCATATAATTTGAATTTAAAATTAGAAGTTGATATGATTAGGGAGAACTACTTAATCATGACAAAAACATCGAATTGTTCTTCAGTTATTTAGACGAGTTGATTGAGAAAAAAGAGAATACGATTGAAAGAACTAAAATTGGTTATAAAAAATAAATTTCATTAATACCAAAATGTCCTAGCCCTGATAGAAGCTACATCCTTTTATTTTTTTCTTTAAAAAATAAAAGATATAGCGGATAGCAGGATTAAGCTTCAAAATAAAAATTAAGAAAATGTCAATAGAAACTATATCATTATCGGGTAGAAAAAAGATGGTCTCTAATAAAGAGATGACTTTTTTAGAGCGAATGTATCTTGTGGCGATTGTTAAAGGATTGTTTATTACGGTTAAACACTTATTCAGAAAAAAAGTGACGATTCATTATCCTGAGCAAGTGCGTGAAATGAGTCCTGTTTATCGTGGTCAGCACCAGTTGAAACGCGATGAGCAAGGCCGTGAAAATTGTACTGCCTGCGGATTATGTGCTTTGTCTTGTCCTGCAGAGGCTATTACCATGAAAGCTGCCGAGCGTAAAGCAGATGAAAAGCATTTGTACCGAGAAGAAAAATATGCTTCGATTTATGAAATCAATATGTTAAGATGTATTTTTTGCGGTTTATGCGAAGAGGCCTGCCCGAAAGATGCTATTTACCTTACTACATCAAAAGTATTGGTTCCAGCCAGTTATGAAAGAGAAGATTTCATCTTTGGAAAAGATAAGTTAGTGATGCCACTAGATGTGGCTTTGAAAAATGCTCAACTTAAAAACGCTAATTAAATGATACATATTCCTGATTTTACACACGCAACTACTGTACAAATTATATTTTGTTTCTTAGCGTTTATAACGGTAATGACTGCTTTCCTGACTATTTTTAGTAGAAACCCGATTCACAGCGCTATTTATTTGGTTATTTGTTTCTTTTCGATTGCGGGTCATTATTTATTATTAAACTCTCAATTTTTAGCTATTGTTCACATTATAGTGTATTCGGGAGCCATTATGATTCTGTTCCTGTTTACGATTATGTTAATGAATCTTAATGAACAGAAAGATGTTCACCGACCAAGAATTACGCGTTTGGGAGCTATTGTTTCTTTCTGTTTGATATGTATTGTATTGATTACAATTTTTATCAATTCCAAACCAATTGTTGGCGGATATGATTCTACTGGAGAGGATTTTCAATCGATTCAGGTTTTGGGTAAAATATTATTGAACGAATATATGGTTCCTTTTGAATTTGCTTCCATTTTGCTTTTAGTAGCGATGATTGGAACTGTATTATTGTCTAAAAAAGAAAAATTAAATAAATAATGGGTAATATATTAAATCAAATAGGTATTGAAAATTACATCTTTTTAAGTGTTGTACTTTTTTGTATTGGTGTTTTTGGTGTATTGTACAGACGAAATGCTATCATCGTTTTCATGTCTATCGAAATCATGCTGAACGCGGTTAACCTTTTATTTGTTGCTTTCTCAACGTATCATCAAGATGCACAAGGACAAGTTTTTGTGTTCTTTTCGATGGCGGTTGCTGCAGCTGAAGTTGCGGTAGGATTGGCTATTTTAGTTTCTATATTTAGAAATTTAGGCTCAATTAGTATCGATAATTTAAAAAATTTAAAAGGATAAATGGAAATGGATACCAATTTAGCTTTAGTTTTAGTTTTAGCTCCTTTTTTAGGATTTTTAATCAATGTTTTTTTTGGAAAAAGCTTAGGAAAAACAGTTTCCGGAATCATCGGTACCGCTGCTGTTGTAGTTTCTTTTATAGTTACTCTTATTTTCTTTAATCAAATTACTCAAACTCAGAAAGCCATTCAAGTAACTTTATTTGACTGGATTCAAATCAGTAATCTTAAAATCAATCTTGGATTTTTATTAGATCAATTGTCTGTTCTATGGCTGCTTTTTGTAACCGGAATTGGATCTTTAATTCACCTATACTCTATCAGCTACATGCATGATGACGAAAACATGCACAAATTCTTCTCTTATTTGAATTTGTTCGTTTTCTTCATGATTACCCTTGTAATTGGCAGCAACTTGTTAGTACTATTTATAGGATGGGAAGGCGTTGGGCTTTGCTCTTATTTGCTTATCGGATTTTGGCATAAAAACCAGGATTATAACGATGCAGCAAAAAAGGCTTTTATTATGAACAGAATTGGAGATTTAGGTCTCTTAATTGGTATGTTCATTATTGGTTCGATGTTCTCCACTTTAGATTATGCAACTTTAAAAACCGCTATTGCCGGAGCATCGAACTTAAATATTCCGTTGCTTTCACTAGCTGCCTTATGTTTATTTATTGGAGCTTGTGGTAAATCAGCGCAAATTCCGTTATACACTTGGCTGCCTGACGCGATGGCCGGACCAACGCCTGTTTCTGCATTGATTCACGCAGCAACCATGGTTACTGCCGGTATTTTTATGGTAACGCGATTAAATTTTGTTTTTGATTTAGCACCAGACGTTCAAAATGTTATTGCTATTGTTGGAGCAATTACTTCTTTAGTAGCAGCAACGATTGGTTTGGTTCAGACAGATATTAAAAAAGTATTGGCTTACTCTACCGTTTCTCAATTAGGCTTGATGTTTTTAGCCTTAGGATTCGGTGCTTATGAAGTAGCAGTTTTTCACGTAATCACACACGCTTTTTTCAAAGCTTGTTTGTTCTTAGGTTCAGGTTCTGTAATTCACGGTTTACATGGTGAGCAGGATATGCGTAAAATGGGTGGACTGCGTAAAGCAATGCCAATCACTTTCTGGACGATGTTAATTTCATCATTAGCCATTTCAGGAGTTCCGTTTTTCTCAGGTTTTTTCTCTAAAGATGAAATCTTAATGACGGCTTTCCACCATAGTAAAGCATTATATATCATAGGATCTGTTGCCTCTATTATGACAGCATTTTATATGTTTAGATTAATGTTCCTTACTTTCTTTAAAGACTTTAGAGGAACTGAAGAGCAAAAACATCACTTACATGAAAGTGACGGTTTGATCACGTTCCCTCTTATGATTTTAGCACTTTTGGCCACTTTTGGAGGTTTAATAAGTTTGCCGGGAAATAGCTGGCTGAATGAATATCTTGCTCCCCTTTTCACGAAAGTGGCGGGAGAAGAGCATCATTTAGGTGCAACAGAATATACTTTGATGGGAGTTGCTGTTTTAGGAGGATTATTAGGAATTCTAATTGCCTACATCAAATATTTCAAACAAGATAATGTTCCCGAAGAAGACGAAAACATTACAGGTTTAACTAAAGTTTTATACAACAAATATTATGTAGATGAAATTTACGACGCCATATTTGTACGCTCTATAAACGGATTGTCAAAATTCTTTAGAGATACTGTTGAAACCGGTTTATCTGCACTTGTTTTTGGATTAGGAAAAGTAACCAATGAAATAGGTTTTCAGGGTAGAAAATTACAAAGCGGCAGCATCGGATTATATCTATTTGCTTTTGTTTTAGGTCTTTGCGCCATTGTTTCCTATATATTTTTAGCTCAATAATTTTATAACTATGAACGTTTCTCTTATATTAATTATTCTTTTAATTGGTGCATTTGTCACTTATTTTGCCGGTGATAAACTTGCATCAAAAGCAGCTTTGTTCTTTAGTTTGGCGGCTTTGGGCTGTTCGGTTGTATTATTAAATCATTTCTGGGCTGGTGAAAACATCAGCGTAGTCAATGCCTGGATTACACAACCTGAAATTTCATTTGCGCTAAATGCAGATGGATTGGCAATTGCCATGCTTTTGCTGACTGTCTCTTTAACACCTATTATTATATTCTCTTCTTTTGGGAATGAATATAAAAATGCAAAAGGTTTTTATGCTTTAATCTTATTTATGGCTTTCGCAATGACAGGAACTTTCCTGGCGGCAGATGGTCTTTTATATTATATTTTTTGGGAATTGGCTTTAATTCCAATCTACTTTATTGCTCTTATCTGGGGCAATGGAGATGCGGAAGAACGCCGAAAAGCGGTAGTTAAATTTTTTATTTATACACTTGCAGGATCATTATTCATGCTGGTAGCTTTTATCTACTTGTATACAAAAGCAGGCAGTTTCTTAATCGAAGATTTATACAAATTAAATTTATCTGCTGACGAACAGCTTTGGATTTTCCTCGCTTTCTTTTTAGCTTACGCTATTAAAATTCCAATTATTCCGTTTCATACATGGCAGGCAAATGTCTACCAAAAAGCACCAACTGTTGGGACGATGCTTTTATCTGGTATTATGCTTAAAATGGGATTGTACAGTGTGATTCGCTGGCAATTGCCAATTGCGCCACTTGCTGCAAAAGAATACATGAATATTTTCATCGCTCTAGGTATTGCAGGAGTTATTTACGGATCAATCGTAGCTTTGAGACAAAAAGATTTAAAGAAATTATTGGCGTATTCTTCACTAGCACACGTTGGATTAATTGCTGCAGGATCTTATACCTTAACAATTGATGGTTTACGCGGCTCTGTTTTACAAATGATTGCTCACGGTTTTGTTGTGGTAGGATTATTTTATGCTGCAGAAATTATCTTTAGAAGATATGAAACAAGAGAAATTGGTGCGCTTGGCGGTATCCGTACGCAGTCACCAAAATTTACTTCAATGTTTTTAATTTTAGTATTGGCATCGGTTGCTTTGCCAAGTACTTTTAATTTTGTTGGAGAGTTCACAGTATTATATAGTTTATCTCAAATTAATATCTGGTTTGCTGTTTTAGGCGGTACTACTATTATTTTAGGAGCTTATTATATGCTTAAAATGTTTCAAAATGTGATGTTGGGAGAAACCAATTCGAAAACTTTTGCAGATGTTACCATCAATGAAGGAATTTCACTAGTCGTAATTATTGCAGTATTAATATTTTTCGGATTTTATCCAAAACCAATTACAGATTTGATTACACCAAGTTTAGAAAGCATTTTGAACGTTATCAATAAGAATTAATATTTTAAATAAAATAAATTAGGGCGTTTTAGATTTCCTAAATCAAAAAAACAAAAATGAATACATTAATAGCTATAACAGGATTGGGTATTTTCTGCCTATTGTTTGAAATTCTTAATTTAAGAAAAGCCATTGTTCCCATAACCATCATCGGATTATTGGGTGTTTTGGCACTTAATTATTATGAATTTGGAGCAACGGCAAGTTATTACAATAATATGATTACGGTGAGCAAATTCTCAACTGCATTCTCGTCATTGTTTATTATTTTGACCATTTTTCTGGTAGCCTTAAGCCATAATTTTTACGAAAATCACCCTACCAAAATCTCCGACTTCGTTGCTATCAAAGTATTTTTATTAGCAGGAGCAGTAGCTATGGTTTCATTTGGCAACTTAGCCATGTTTTTCTTAGGAATTGAAATTTTATCAATCGCTTTATATGTTCTTGCGGCAAGTGACCGATTGAATCTAAAAAGTAATGAAGCTGGTATGAAATACTTTTTGATGGGATCATTCGCATCAGGAATTATTTTATTCGGAATTTGTTTGATTTACGGTGCAATGGGAAGTTTTGACATTGTTGAAATCAGCGAAAGTTCTTTATCTGCCGAATTACCAGTATGGTTTCCAATCGGAATGATATTAATGGTAATCGGAATGTTGTTTAAAGTAGCTGCAGTGCCATTTCATTTTTGGGCTCCAGATGTTTACGAAGGTTCTCCTGCATTAACAACTGCTTTAATGAGCACATTGGCAAAAGTTGTGGCGATTGCAACACTCTATAAATTAATTGCAGAATTAAATTTAGTCCCTTCTTTAGAAAATCAAGGTCTTTTATTCACTTTTGAGAATATTGTAGTTATAATCTCGATTGCTTCTATGACTGTCGGAAACATAATGGCATTACGTCAGGTAAACGTAAAACGTATGCTGGCATTCTCGGGAGTTTCACACGCAGGTTTTATGTTAATGACCTTATTAACCGTGGCTTCTTCAGCCGGAGTTTTATTGTATTATTCTGCTGCTTACGCATTAGCCGGTATTGCTGCTTTTAGTGTTATTTTATACGTTTGCAAAAATCAGGATAACGAAGACATTACGAACTTTCACGGTTTAGGAAAAACAAATCCATTATTGGCTGCTATTCTTACCGGCTCATTATTGTCTATGGCCGGAATTCCAATTTTCTCGGGATTCTTTGCAAAATTATTTTTATTCAATCAAACAATTCAGGCGGGATATATTGCTTTGGTAATTGTGGCTGTGATAAATTCTATCATTAGTGTTGGATATTATTTCAAATTAATTTTAGCTATGTATTCTAAAGAACCAAATCAGGAGCGTACAGGAAAACCTTTTCTTATTTATGCAGTTGCGGTCACCTCAATTGTTCTAAATATAGCGTTAGGTTTATTTCCATCTTTAGTTTTAGATTTATTGAAATAGAATTTCAACCTAAATAAATACAAATCCATCAAGAGTTTCTTTTGATGGATTTTTTATTTTATCAATGGTTTTTTAAAAGAAAATTTCATGTTAAAAATTTTAAATAAACAATTACACTTCAAAAAAACTCCATATATTTGATTACAATTAAATGTATTAAAAATATGAACTTCAATTCAAAAAATCCATTTTTAAGTAACAAGCGTTTTTCATCAAATGCTGTTTCAAAAGCTGAGGAAGTACACGAAGCACAGATTATCGACTATAATCAGGAAATGACTTTGTCTGGTACGATAAATAAAACAGCGATCTTATTTCTGCTATTATCTGCTGGCGCTATTTTGACCTGGTGGATGAATGCTAACGAAATGAACATTATGGTTCCTGCATTTGGCGGTGCTATTGTTGGTTTTATTTTGGTTTTAATTGCAGCTTTCAAACCGCAATATTCTCCTTATTTGGCTCCTGGCTACGCCTTTTTTGAAGGACTTTTTATAGGTGGAATTTCTTCTATTTTTGAAATGAGATTCCCAGGAATTGTAACTAATGCTGTTGGTGCAACTTTGGTAACCTTTTTAGTTTGTTTAGGTTTGTATAAATTTAAAATCGTAAAGGTTACAGAGCAGTTTAAATCAGTCGTTATTGCTGCAACATTAGCAATTGCTACTTATTATTTATTCTCTTGGTTAGCTTCTTTGGTATTTAACTTTACTCCGGTTCACTATGGAAACGGAATGATGAGTATCGGAATTAGTGTTTTCGTGATTGTCATCGCTGCCTTGAATCTATTCTTAGATTTCGATCAAATCGAAAAAGGGGTTCAGGAAAGAATGCCAAAATTTATGGAATGGTATGGTGCAATGGGTTTAATGATTACCCTGGTCTGGCTGTACATTGAATTCTTAAGATTATTATCAAAATTATCAAGCAAAGATTAATTTTCTTTCATAAAAATAATAAAAGCCTTTTTGAATTTCAAAAAGGCTTTTTTATGCAAAAGGCTTCCGCATTTGGAAGCCTTTTATTATTTAATATTAAGATTTACATTTTACAAATCAAATTTAATTCCTTGTGCCAAAGGTAAACTCGTTGTATAATTGATGGTATTGGTCTGACGGCGCATATAGATTTTCCATGCGTCAGATCCTGATTCACGTCCGCCTCCGGTTTCTTTTTCGCCACCAAAAGCACCACCAATCTCAGCACCTGAAGTTCCGATATTTACATTTGCAATTCCGCAGTCAGAACCGACTACAGATAAAAATCTTTCGGCTTCACGAAGATTATTCGTCATAATGGCAGAAGATAATCCCTGAGCAACTCCATTTTGAAGCTCGATAGCATTGTCTACTTCTCCCGAATATTTAATTAGATATAAAACCGGAGCAAATGTTTCGTGCTGCACAATTGCAAACGAGTTTTCAGATTCTGCAATAGCGGGTTTTACATAACAGCCGCTTTCGTAACCTTCGCCGGAAAGTATACCGCCTTCGACTAAAATTTTACCACCTTCTGCAACTACTTTGTTCAAAGCAACCGCGTACATTTCGACAGCATGAGTATCTATAAGTGGTCCAACATGATTATTTTCGTCAAGCGGATTGCCAATACGAAGTTGTTTATACGCAGCCACCAAAGCATCTTTTACTTTATCATAAATACTTTCGTGAATAATTAATCGGCGAGTTGATGTACATCGCTGACCGGCAGTTCCCACAGCACCAAAAACAGCACCGATCACTGTCATTTTTATATCAGCATCCGGCGTTACGATAATGGAGTTATTTCCACCCAATTCTAACAATGATTTACCTAGACGACCCGCAACTGCCTGCGCTACGATTTTTCCCATTCGGGTAGAACCTGTAGCCGAAATTAACGGAATTCTGGTGTCGGCTGTCATTAATTCCCCTATTTTATAATCGCCGTTGATTAAACATGAAATTCCTTCCGGCAAATTATTTTCTTTGATAACCTGCGCAATAATATTTTGGCAGGCAATTCCGCATAAAGGTGTTTTTTCAGAAGGTTTCCAAACGCAGACATCTCCTGAAATCCAGGCTAAAGCGGTATTCCAGGACCAAACTGCAACCGGAAAATTAAAAGCAGAAATAATTCCAACAACTCCTAAGGAATGATACTGTTCGTACATACGATGTCCGGGTCTTTCAGAATGCATGGTTAAACCGTGTAGTTGACGCGATAAACCCACTGCAAAATCGCAGATATCGATCATTTCCTGTACTTCTCCATAACCTTCCTGCAAGGATTTCCCCATTTCATAGGAAACCAATTTACCAAGAGCGTCTTTGTTTTCGCGTAATTTTTGTCCAAACTGACGTACAATTTCTCCACGTTGCGGCGCCGGAATCAAACGAAATGTTTTGAAAGCTTCTGTTGCAGCACGCATCACTTTTTCATAATCTTCAAGTGTTGAAGTTTTTACGGAAGCAATTAATTTTCCGTCAACTGGTGAAAAGCTATCTAAAATTTCTCCTGATGCAAAATTTTGCAAACCAGTTGATGTTCCTTCGTTTATCAATTTGATGCCCAATTTATCCAGAGCCTCATTCATTCCAAATTGCGATGCTATTGTTGTCATTGTAACTTTTTTAGTTAAAATTGTTATATTTTTATGTAAAGATATTATTTAGAGTTGAATTTCAATCGAATTCAACTCTAAAAGATATAAAACTTCACCAACTAATTCCCCTTTTTCTTTATAAATATTGTCAATATCAAAATTAATAAAAGAAGAATAGTTGTTCCTGATAAAACATAAATTACTAAATCTTTTCTTTTTAAACTTTCCCGAAACGAATCTCTAACCAAATCCATTTGATATTGGGTATTATTCTGAAACTTTACAATTCTTATTTCTTTTCTATTTTTATAATCCTCTTTTTGAAGCTTATTTAAAGCAACAAATTCATCATTTGGTACGCCACTTAATAAATTTGTTCTGGAACAAAGGGAACAATTAAGCACCTTGCTGTCTCCTTTAGCATAAATTAAATATTCCTGACCAACATCAAAAATAAAATCACAAGATGCAGTGTCAATGTATAATATCGTTCTGTAAGCTCTCCCTGTATAAACAAATCCTTTATAAGACTTTTTTATTTTCACCGTAAATGAATAGACTTTTTCGCCCCAGGCGCCATAAATTGTGCTGTCTACTTTGATAACTTTACCAATAAAAATTTGATCTGCAAGTTTCCAGCTCTGTATAATAGACGGCTTATCTGCGCAGCTGCAACAATAAACCGGTGCTGTGAATAGCAGTATTAATAAAATCAATATTCTTTTCATTGTAAATTTTTAAAATTAAAGCGAAAGTAAAGTTAGTTTTAATAAAAAAGAATTATAATAATATTCCTTAATTTATTCCAGCTAAATGATGAAATTTGCATTCATAAAATTATTCGATATGTCAGTTTTCAACCGCCTTCTACTTTGTTTCTTTTTAATTTCATTCCCTGCCTTTTCTCAAAAAGAACAAAAACCAGCTTTTCAGGTTGTTCCATTGGGAGTTAAGGGCGGTATTGACGAAAAGAACCTTTCGGCTTATTTAATTGCACCGGTAAATACAAACGATTATATCTGTCTTGACGCAGGAACTGTAAATGCAGGAATCGAAAAAGCGATTGAAAATAAAGTTTTTAAAGTTTCGACCAGCGAAGTTTTGCGAAAATATATAAAGGGATATTTAATTTCTCATGCTCATTTAGATCACGTCTCGGGCTTGATTATCAATTCTCCTGCTGATTCTTCTAAAACCGTTTATGCCACTAGTAAATGCATGGAAATGATGGAAAACCATTATTTTAACGATCAGACCTGGGCAAATTTTGGAGATCAGGGCGTTGGTTTTCCTTTAAAAAAATACCATTTTCAGACTCTTGCAATTGGCGAAGAAACTGCCCTTACCAATACAAAAATGACAGTAAAAGCATTTCCGTTAAGCCATGTCAATCCTTTTGAGAGTACGGCTTTTTTAATTAAAAATGGAAATGATTATGCTTTATACCTAGGAGATACCGGACCGGATGCTGTTGAAAAAAGTAATAATCTTCGAGCGTTATGGACAACAGTTGCACCTCTTGTACAGAACAAGCAATTGAAAGGAATTTTTATTGAAGTTTCTTTTCCGAATGAACAACCGGACCAATTTTTATTTGGTCACTTGACTCCGAATTATCTGATGAAAGAACTTCACATTTTAGCGGAATTGGCTGGAAAAGATGCTTTGCAAGATTTTAAAATTATTATCACGCATTTAAAACCGCCTTTTAAAAATATTCTAAAAATTAAAGAACAATTGAAAGCTCAAAATGATTTAGGTTTGAAGATTATCTATCCTGAACAAGGAAAACGGTTTGGTTTGTAAGTTTATTTTTATAAATTAGCCGAAATAAATTAAAGCACAATAATGAAAATTGTTTGGTCAAATAAAGCTAAATACACTTTTTTTTCATGCCGAAATTATTTAATAGAATATAGAAGTCCCGAAATAGCAGAAAAATTTGCAAATAAAGTGCTGCATATTATTAATTTAATTTCAATAAATCCTCATTTAGGAAAATTTAGAAATGATTTAGAATGTAACGAAATAGTAATTACAAAGTACATCTCATTGTATTATATCATTAACAATAATTTTATTCATCTAATAAGATTTTATGATAATCGTCAACAACCTCTTGACATCTTAAATCTCTAACTAAATTATCTTTTTTCTTTGTAACTCAAGTAACATTTCCTCATGAGTAATAAAATTTCCTTCTTTATACTCTTGTTTAGCTTGTTCAATGTCCGCTCTTAGTTCAATCATAAAATTTTCTTCAGGAGAAAGTATTTTTGCAATCGATAATACTTCATCTGGAGTAAAAGTTTGAGTTTTTAACTTTCGATAAAATGTGGGACTCGGTATACCAATTTGTTTAATAATATAATTTTTTTTAAAAGAAGATTCATTTATAAGAATCTCAATATTATCTAAAATATTTTTATAAGCAATCACTTCTTGTATCATTTTTGATCTATATTTATATCATTAATGAAACAAATATACATCAAAAATGATTGCATATATCTTTTTTGACATCAAATTCATATAAAAAACATTCCAGCTTTATGATATTTTCTTTCGAAAAACACCAAATTGAGAGTATAAATTATTTCTTCGCCACAAACCTCGGATCTGCTTCCATTACGGTACCGCAATTGACGCAGGTTCTTAATTCTTCTGAATTATAGAAGTGTTCAAAATGCGGCAGAAAATCTTTCTCAATATTATGCAGTTCAAAAAAAACTTCATACAATTTATGATTGCAGTTATCACAATGCCAAAGGAGTCCGTCAGTATACCCTTTTCCGGCACGTTTACGTTCGATTACCAAACCAATTGAACCCGCAGAACGTACAGGAGAATGTGGCACTTTTGCAGGATGCAGATACATATCGCCGGCCTGAAGTTCCATTTCTTTGCGTTCACCATCTTCCTGAATTACGACTTTTATACTGCCTTCAAGTTGATAAAAAAGTTCTTCGGTTTCGTTATAATGATAGTCTTTTCGGGCATTTGGCCCCGCGACAATCATGACAATGTAATCTCCGGAATCTACATACAGATTCTTATTACCAACAGGTGGTTTTAATAAATGACGGTTTTCGTCGATCCATTTGGTAAGATTGAAAGGTTTTGCTATGGCCATTTTTTGAAATACTAATTTATATAAATGCTAAGTTAGTAAAAAGTTTTTTTGTAGAGGCGCACGGCAGTACGTGTTTAGTTATCTATTATAATTGTACTGGAGTTGATACGCAGCGTCGCGTAGCCTTACATTTTCATCTCTTTTATCAAATAAATGTAAACCGGAAAATGATCGCTAAAGCCAACTTCGGTCTGACTGTGACGCAAAGGGTAACCTTTGTACTGCCCCGAAGTCTGAATGAGATACGAACGATTAAAAATACCCGCTTTCCAGAATTTGAAACTGGAAAAATCAGGTTTTATAAGCGACTGTGTTATTATGATCTGGTCGAAAATATCCCAGGAATCCCTAAAGGCGATGGTTCCCATTCCTTTATTAGCCATTTCTTCGAACGGATTAAAAACGCCCAATGCTGCAACTTCTGACTTTTTTGCTTTTGCACCAAGTGCTGTTTTTACACTTTTGTTGAATGGCCCGTCATTTAAATCACCCATTGTAATGACCTTAGCATTTGGATTTATTTGCTGCAACGAATCAATGATTCTCCGATTCAGTTTTCCGGCTTCTTCACGAAATTTACTGCTCGCCTTTTCTCCGCCAGATCTTGATGGCCAGTGATTGACAATAATACTTATTTCTTCGCCTTCTAAAAACCCCGTAACTAAAAGCTGATCACGTGTGAAAATTCTATTTTTTTGTGGCACGGTTTCTACCTCTTCATTTTCAAATGCTTCTTTTTTAGTTTCCTTATCTGCACTATTTTTATAGATATATAACGGAATATTAGAAAACGAAGTGGGCTTAAAATATTTCTTCTGATATAATAACGCGACGTCAATACCACGTTTGTCAGGCGAATCAAAATGAATAATTCCGTATTCGAAAGGTGCGAGTTTGGGCTGTTTTACTAAATCTTCCAAAACACCTCGGTTTTCGATTTCAGAACCTGCAATTAAAGTGGGTGCGTTCGGGTTTTCCGGCGTTCCGATATCAGATAAAACTCTGGATAGATTTTTTAATTTCTGCTGGTATTTTTCCTCCGTCCAATGTTGTGCGCCATTTGGTGTCCACTCGTCATCGTTTGTATTGAGATCATCATTGGTGTCAAAGAAATTTTCGAAATTGTAAAATGCAACAGTATGAATTGTATATTTTTTAGACTGCGCCTGCAAAAATGAAATAGTAAAAAGAGCAATCAAATAAAATTGAAATCTAATAATTGACATATTTATTTATTAAAAAAAGTGAATTTACATAATTAATTTATTTGTAGGAAATTTCTAAATTTTTTATTTTTAGTTTTCTTTCTTTTTTCAAAATTGTCTTGTAACTTGCTGACTCTAATTTGTCTTCTTTTACAATGAAAAAAATATTTTGCACTGTTTTATTACTATTGTTTTTTAAAACTTTGTATGCACAAAAAAACAACGCTGCTGCTGAAAGTATTAGAGTAAAATATAATATTCCGGAGTTGAATTATGCCGTTGTTTCCTCAGATTCTATTTTAGAAATTCAGGCTTTGGGTTATCAGCGCATCCATTCAAATTACAAAGCAAAAATTGATGACAAATTTAGATTGGGTTCTCTCACAAAAACAGTCACAAGTTATATTGCCTCGGTTTTGGTGAAAGAAGGAAAAATAAAATGGGATACGAAATTTTTTGATTTGTATCCGGAACTAAAAGCACAAAGCAATCCTAACTTCTATAATTTTACTTTACAAGATTTTATCACTTTTAGAGCGCACCTTGCTACTTGGTCGTACGGAAATGAAACTCCTGCCCAAAACGAAATAAAAGGAAATAAACAGCAGCAACGCTATGAATTTATTGCCTGGTTTTTTAAACAAGATCCGCTTATTTCAGAGAAACAAGATGTTTATTGGTCTAATCCAAGTTATGTTGCAGCTGGACTTATGCTCGAAAAAGCAGCCGGTACATCATATGAAACTTTAGTTCAGGAATTGGGTAAAAGCCTGAATATTAACTTTGATTTTGGACAGCCCAATTTAAATGACATTCACCAGCCTTGGGGACATGACGAAAATTTAAAACCGGAAGCCCCGGCATTAAATTATAAATTAAACTGGCTTTCGTCTGCAGGAAATATCAATGTCAGCCTGCCTGATTATTGCAAATTTATTCAAATGCAGCTTCAGGGTTTACAAGGAAAATCAAAATTATTTAAGGCCGAAGAATTTGATAAAATGCATTTTGGTTTACCCGAATTTTCTTTTGGATGGCAATCGGAATTTGATAAAAAAGGCATCTTGCAATATTCTTTTCATAACGGAAATCCCGGAACTTTTTTAACCAAAGTATATCTTTGCAAATCCATTAATAAAGCTTTTATCATTTTTGCTAATGTACAATCTGAAGAAGCAGACAAAGGATTAATGCTGCTTTTAGAACAGCTTCAAAAAAAATATGGAGGATAATTCTTTATCTTTAAAATAAAATTCAGTTATTGGCGATTTATTATAATACACATTTATATTACTAAGCAAAACAATCATGAACACGAAAAACCTCAATCATCTTAGGAAACACTTTGTTTTTTATAAATTCGTATTTGTTATTTTTGCCTTACAATCATTCACCTGTCAATCTCAACAAAATATGATAACACCGCCTAATTTAAAAAAAGGAGATACAATTGCGATTGTTTCAACAGCCAGAAAAAATATCGACGATAATTTGAAACCTACGTTGGATTTATTGCACAGCTGGGGAATAGAAGCTGTTATTGGAAGCACTATAGGACTTGATGTCAACCAATTGGCCGGAACTGACGAACAGCGTGCCGCTGATTTTCAACATCAATTAGATAATCCGAATATTAAGGCGATTTGGTGTGTACGTGGTGGTTACGGAACTGTTAGAATGGTAGATTTACTTGATTTTACAAAGTTTAAACAACATCCTAAATGGATTATCGGTTTTAGTGATGTAACTGTTCTGCACAATCATTTGAATACTATGGGCTATAAATCGATTCATGGCACCATGCCGGTAAGCGTTGCGCGTAATACTCCGGAAGCGATCAGTTCATTAAAAGCAAGTTTATTTGGCGAACCTTTATCTTATACAGTTGGTCCGGACCCTATGAATCGTTTTGGCAAAGCCACAGGAGAATTAGTGGGAGGAAATTTATCTATTTTATACAGTCTATTAGGTTCGCAATCGGCAATTGACTGCAAGGATAAAATTTTATTTATTGAGGATTTAGATGAATATCTTTATCATATTGACCGTATGATGATGAATTTAAGACGCAACGGCTGTATCGAAAACCTAAAAGGAATTGTTATTGGTGCGATGACCAGCATGAAAGATAATGAAGTGCCATGGGGGAAAAATGCGCTGCAGATTATAGATGACGTAACCAAAAAATACAATATTCCGGTAATTTTCAATTTTCCGGCCGGACATATTAAAGACAATAGAGCTTTGATAATGGGAAATACCGTTACAATCGATGTGAATGCATCCGGAAGCACTCTCGTTTTTCAAAAATAATATGCATTCAAACGTTCCTTAATTAAGGACAAATACCACATAAAAATTTCATAAAGACGCAAAGCTACAAAGTAATCAACCTTTGCGGCTTTGCGTCTTTGCACAAAATTGGCAGCTTCAACCTCCATACTCATAATTCATAACTTAAAAAAGATGGCAGAACATAATGAACTCGGGAAAAAAGGAGAAGAACTTGCTGTGAAGTATCTTCAAGAGCAGGGCTATGAAATTGTAGAACGAAATTGGACTTTTCAGAAAGCTGAAATAGATATCATTGTACGAAAAAAAGACGTTTTGGCCATAGTGGAAGTTAAAACAAGATCGAGTTTAGATTTTGGTGCTCCGCAGGATTTTGTGAAACCAAAAAAAATTCAGCTCCTGGTAAAAGCAGTAAATGCCTACATAAACGATAGGGAAAAAGATTTTTCTGAAGATCTCAACATTCGATTTGACATTATTGCCATTCATAAAACCGCGGAAACATTTGCAATTGAACACCTTACTGACGCTTTTTATCATTTTTAACATAATTTTTTATTGTTATAATTGTAACAAATTGTTTTTTTATTTATATTTGCAGAGATTTATAACATCAAATTAACTAAACCAACCCAATTAAGTTACAAAAAAAAAGAAAAAAAATTATGAAAACCGTTTCATCAATCGTCGAAAATTACATCAAAACAAAACCTTTTTTATTAAATGCATTATCGCTGGGAATCATCAACCTGACTTCTCTTTCCAGGAACATCATGACCGAACTGGAAAGTGAATTTGGCAAAGAAGTAAAGCAAGGTGCTGTTGTAATGTCGCTGAAACGACTCACTGAAGAATTAGATTTCAAACTTAACCACAAAATCAATAAAGTAATCAAGAATATCGGTGAAATCACGGTTCGATCTGAATTGACTGACTACACATTTTCTGCCTCTGAAACGGTACTGAATAAACAAGCCGATTTAATTTCAGACATCAACGCTTTATCTGATATTTTTTATACCTCATCGCGTGGTGTAAATGAAACTAACATTGTGGTAAGCAGCAGTGTAAATCATTTGGTTGAAAAACACTTCATGCGCGAAAAACTAATTCAGAAATTAGATAATTTAGCGTCAATTACTGTAAAATTACCTAAAGAAAATATTGTCGTTCCCGGAATTTACTATTTTATTTTTCAGCGTCTGGCCTGGGAAGGAATTATTATAAATGAAGTAATTTCGACTTCGAATGAATTCACCATATTGGTTGGCGAAGATCAGGTTGATGTTGCTTTTAAAGTAATAAAAGATCTAAAAAATTAATTGAAAAAGTAATTTCAAAACAAACTTCTTACACTTAAAACTAATTTCCTTTTGTCTCTTTAAAAAAGACAAAAGGCTTTTTTTTGCCTACTCTTGAACAATTATTATTTCTTTGGTGCCATAATAAGAATATTCTCAGTAAATTATTTTTATTCTCAGTGTTTTCTAAAATTTATGTTAAAAACACATCTTCCTTATAAACAGAAGCTTATCAATACGTTTCCTGATACTTTACATAAATACTATTAAAAAAAATAGAATTAAGTTTTTTTTAATACTATTTATTGCGAATAATATTTTTATATATTTGCTAACCCGTCAACATTAAGAGTATCAATTTTGAGAGTATCATAATATAATTAGATTTAAATAAGGACTAATTAAATTAATGTTAGAAGCAAAAGATCATAGCGACAAATTATTGGTGTGCGAACTCAAAAATGGCAGCGAAAAAGCATTTCGTAAACTTTTTGACTTGTACCACCAGGCCATCTATGGTTACAGTATTAGTCTTTTGAAATCTAAAGAAGCGGCGGAAGAAAATGTTCAGGATGTTTTTATGAAAGTGTGGCAGCATCGCGAAAATCTAAATTTAGAGCAATCTTTTAAGGCTTATATTTTTACGATTGCCAGAAATCAGGCTTTTAATTTTTTGAATAAGGCCGCCAATGAGATTTTGCTAAAAGAAGCTGTTTTTTACGAAAGTCAAAAATCGCATGAATATGGTGATTATGCTGTTCGCGAATCCGATTGCAAAAAACTTCGGAAACAAGCGATGAAGCAATTACCGCCAAAACGAAAACAAATATTTAAGATGTCCCGGAAGAAAGGCATGAGTTATGAAGAAATCAGTCAGGAACTCGGAATATCTATCAATACAGTCAGGAACCAAATGAGTAAAGCATTAGAATCGATGCGGGTCTTTTTTCAAGTTCATGACGAGATTATCTAAACCAAAAACCACATTAACCATCAAAATCACTCTTATTCGGGGTGATTTTTTTTTGCTTTAGAATTCTGGTTCATGGCACAACGCTGATACGGATGTAATGATTTAACGCTGCTTTTTTTGTTTTAGTTATTCTCAATCTTTAAATCTTATTAATCCATGATCTTTATATTGGTGATTCTCCGTTCGGTCGAAGTGACAAAAACAATTCATTTGTTGTAAAAAAATTAAAATTTTTCAAAAAAATATTTTGCCCTTTAAATACAGCAAAATCAGTACTTCGCGCTATTTTTCGACTAATTACACTTCTTCAAAAGTGTTAAAATTTAAAAAATTATAACGTTTGAGTAGTACTCAGGTTCTTTTGAACTGTATTATATCAGAACCCGACCTAAATCAATTCGTAATGAATTCAAATCAAGAAATGCGCCCTCTTTTACAAAAATTTGTTTTAAACCAATGCACGCCCGAAGAAACAGCGGTGGTAATAGCGTATTACAAAAAAAATAAATTGACAGATGATTTTCCTTCTGTAGAAGATATTCAGGATCTTTTGGGCGAAATGCCAACAATGAGTCAACAGACTGCAGATTCTATTTTCATGAATATTATGGCTGATGCCAAGGAAAAGGAAACCATCATAGAAATGCCTTCTAAAAAATCAAATATCAGAAAATACATTTCGATTGCGGCTTCTATTGTTGTTTTGTTGGGAATTGGATTGTATTTCAAAGATGGAATGCTGCATTCAAATACACCGCCAGCATTCGATTTTAAAAGTTCTGATATTGTATTGCAATTAGAAAACGGAAACGTTCAGATTATTTCTGAAGACAATTCTGTTCAGGTAAGAGATTCAAAAGGAAATATTGTGGGTAACCAAAACGGAAACAAACTGGTTTACGAAAACGGTTCAGATGAAGAGAAAATTGCCTATAACACGATCAAAATTCCGTATGGTAAAAAATTCCAATTGCAATTGTCTGATGGAACTCTGGTTCACCTTAATTCCGGAACGACTTTAAAATATCCTGTCAAATTTATTGCTGGAGAAAATCGTCAGGTATTTTTAGATGGAGAAGCTTTTTTTGATGTTGCCAAAGATAAAAAACATCCTTTCATCGTTAATGCTGACGACTTAAACGTACGTGTTTTAGGCACGCATTTCAACGTTTCAAATTATCCTGAAGATGCAGTAACAGATGTGGTTTTGGTTGAAGGCTCTGTTGGAATGTATCGTGCGAACGAAGAATTTAATGCTAATACAAATACTATTTTGAAGCCGGGTTATAAAGGAAGTTTCAATAAAGATAACGCAATGATTTTTGCAAAACCTGTGATTACTGATATTTATACTTCATGGATTAACGGCGGTTTGACTTTTAGAAATATGACTTTTAAAAATATCATTACAAAATTAGAAAGACGCTATAATGTAACGATTGTAAACAAAAATGAAAAACTAGGCAACGAAAAATTCAATGCGAGTTTTAAAGAAGAATCTATTGAAAATGTGATGAGCTATTTTAATGACATTCATGGCATTAATTACACGATAAATAACAATCAAATACTAATTAAATAACCACTAAAAACAAAGGAAAAATTATGAAAGAAGCCTGCTAGAATAAAAAAATCGGAAAGAGCTGCGAACAATTTCCGATTAACTAAGTGATTGAATATAACGAATTAACTACAATCAATTAACAAAATTATGAAAAAAAAATCAAAGAATACTGGGTTTTTATACCGAGTGTTCCAAAATGACCTAAAATTGAAACTAACTACACTACTTATTTTGGTCGCCATGTTTAACATTAGAGGAAATACTTATGCCCAAAAGACAAAAGTAACCCTGGAATTAAACAATTCAACAATCGAAAAGGTTATTGAGACCATAGAACAAAAAACAGATTTCAGGTTTATTTACAAACTGAATGACATCGATTTAGACCGAACGATTTCGATCTCTGTAAAAGACCAGCCAATCTACGTGGTTTTAGACAAGCTTTTTAAAGGAACCCCAACCGAATTTAAAGTTCGCGATACTCAGATAATTCTAAAAAAACCATTACTAAAAGCAGAAAGCATTGAATTTCAAAAACAGACTGTCTCTGGTATTATTACCGATGAAAATGGTATGCCCCTGCCAGGAGCTTCAATTCTGGAAGAGGGAACTAAAAACGGAATGGTAACTGATTTTGACGGAAAATATAAACTTACCGTAGAAAGCAGTGCTTCTGTAATTATTGTATCGTTTGTGGGCTATAAAGTAAAAAAAGTAGTTGCCAATCAAAGCGTTATCAATATTCAGCTTGCTCCTGATGCTACAGACCTACAGGAAATAGTGGTGGTAGGGTATGGTACTACAGCCAGAAAAGATGTTACGGGAGCTGTTTCTTCCATCGCCGCTAAAGATATGAATCAGGGTGCGATTGTAAACCCATTGCAATTAATTGCGGGTAAAGCTGCCGGTGTAAACATTACGCAAATGGGCAGTGAACCAGGATCAGGACCCAGTGTTCGTATTCGAGGTATTTCGTCATTGATTGGAGGAAATGACCCTTTAGTGGTAGTAGACGGAATTCAGGGAAATATGGATTTATTAAATCAGGTGCCGCCAAGCGAAATCGAAAGTTATGATGTTTTGAAAGATGCATCGGCTACAGCCATATACGGTTCAAGAGGAGCGCCTGGAGTCCTTATAATAACTACCAAAAAGAATAAAGCAGGAAAAACAACGATGGACTATATTGGCTCTACATCGTTAGATTTTATTCCGAAGAAATTAAACATGCTAAATGCCGACGAATGGTGGGCAGCAGCTCAAAGTGTAGGCGTTCCGGCATCAGCAAATCATGGTTCAAATACAGATTGGTACGGAATTTTGACGCAAACTGGTATTACCCAGACCCACACTTTATCTTTTGGAGGCGGTACTGACAAATTTAATTACAGAGCGTCATTGACTGCTATCCTGCAGGAAGGGGTTGTAATTAATACAGGCAATCAAAAATATATTGGTCGGGTTCAGGCTACTCAACTGGCACTTAATGATAAATTAAAATTGACTTTTAATTTAAATACCGGAGTTAACAATACAGAAAGCAGTATTCAGAGTATTGGAACTGCAGCTTATATGTCTAATCTTATTACAAATGCTTATTTGGTAAGACCAACAGATCCTGTTTTTAATACTGACGGAACTTATTTTACAGATCCAAATGTTTTTCAATACTTAAATCCTTACGCGGCAGCTCAAACAGTTACAAATGAAGCTCAGAATGATAATTTATTTGGAAGCCTGAAAGCTGATTTAGATTTGGCCAAAGGTTTAACTGCAAACTGGTTTGGAAGCTGGAGAAAAACCAACACAACAGAAGGTTATTTTCTTCCGGTAGAATCAACTAATGCGTATGCAATGGACATGAAAGGCTATGCTAACATTAGAAATAAAAGACAAAATGAGAAGCTGACCAACTTTAGCCTTACCTACAAAAAAACATTTGGCATACACAACATCAACGCATTAGCCTTATACGAGTGGCAAAGCCAGACGTATCAGGGAAATTTTGCGCAGGCAAAAGGTTTTATCAACAATAAGACCACTTACAATGCCTTACAGCTTGGCGATATGTCAAAAGTTGTTTCAGGAGATATGGAATCTTATAAAAACGACAGATCATTGGTTTCGTTCCTGGGGCGCATCAATTACTCTTTACTGGATCGTTATTTGTTTACAGGAAGTATTAGACGCGATGGTTCATCAGTATTTGGGGTAAACAATAAATGGGGAAATTTCCCTTCAGCCTCTGCTGCATGGCAAATCAACAAAGAGTCTTTTATGCAGGAACAAAATGTAGTTAATGAATTGAAATTACGTGTTGGATATGGTGAAACCGGTAATCAGCAAGGACTTTATCCTCAAAACTCATTGTCATTAGTCGGCGGTGCAGGAACTACTTATTTTGGAGGTACACCAATCACCAATTTTAATATTATTCAAAATGCTAACGCAGATTTACAATGGGAAACTAAAAAACAAACCAATATTGGTCTTGATTTCGGACTTTTAGACAATAGATTAAGAGGAAGCATTGATGTTTATACTTCTAAAACAGAAAATTTACTATTTGATTATACAGTTCCACAGCCTCCTTATCCTTACAATAAAATTAAGGCCAATGTAGGAAGCATTTCAAATAAAGGTTTAGAGGTGGCTCTTGCTTACGATGTTATTAAAACTCAGAACAGCACACTTACTCTTGGAGGAAACGTTTCATTAATGAAAAATGAAGTACTGAATCTAAACGGCAGTATAAATGGAGTTCCTTTAAATACAGATTATGTAGGCTGGGGAGCGGCAAACTCTTACTTAGTACAAGGAAAACCAATTGGAGCATTTTACATCTTAGAACACACCGGAAAAAATGAAAACGATGTTGAAACAGTAAAGGATCGCGACGGAAACGGATTAATAGATCAGGGAGTTAAAAGTCCGGATCGTTACTATGCAGGTTCTGCCTTACCAACTTATACATTTGCTTTTAATCCATCTTACAGATATAAAGATTTTGATGCTTCCATGTTAGTAAGAGGTTCAGGAGGAAATAAAATCTACAATGGCCTGCGTTCTAATTTAAGCAGATTAGAAAATATTGGAAAATCGAATGTATTGGAAAGTGCATTAGATGAAGGAATATATACTTCACCGTACGGATCTGATTTATGGTTGGAAGATGGTTCGTTTATACGTTTAGAAAATGTTACAGCAGGATATACATTCCGTTTTACTGATAAATATGTAGACAATGTTCGACTTTCTCTTACAGGAAATAATTTACTGCTGCTTACAGATTATTCAGGTCTTGATCCGGAATTGAACATAAGCGGAAGTGGTGACCCTAATGACAACTTTGGCGGCGATAGAGGAATCTACCCTCGTACCAGAAGCATTGCATTTGGCTTGACTGTAAAATTTAAATAGTAAAAGAGATGAAAATTAAAAATATATTGATAGCAGGAAGCATATGTTTCCTATCACTTTTTGGATGTACCGATATTACTGAAAATGTATACGATAAATATCCGGCAGAAGACTTTTACGGCACTCCGGAAGGAGCAAACATTGCCCTTGCCAGCGTTTATGCAGAAATTCCAGGCGACTTCGTACGTAAAGATGTACCTGGTGTAGGGTATGCAGGAGCTGATAACGGCTGGTACGACATGAACTGTATGTCATCAGATGAGCAGGTAATTCCGCATAGAAATACAGGCGACTGGCAGCAGGATTTTGCCCGTTTGCACAAACACGAATGGCTGCCAACAGATTTCATAATTAACAATACCTGGAACTGGTTATACAAATCTATTTTTAATGCCAATCTGGCGGTAGATTTATTAGTAAAATCAAATGCAGAAGCATCAAAAATCGCCGAAGCAAAGGTATTACGTGCCTTTTTCTATTATTTATTGATAGACGATTACGGAGATGTTCCTTTTTTTACAGACAATAATATTACAGTTGACAAAATCCCGCAGTCAAGCCGTAAAGAAGTTTTTGATTTCATTGTAAAAGAATTGACAGAAAACGTAGACTTGCTTTCAGGTACCAAAGGAGGAAATTATTACGGCAGATTTAATAAATGGGCCGGTTATACCCTATTGGCAAAAGTCTATCTAAATGCCGGAGTATATACCGGAACACCTAAATGGACAGAATGTTTAGCCGCTTGTAATAAAGTAAACGAAGGCGGTTTTAGCCTGCATTCTGGAGCATCAAATGCAACAAGCCCATTAGGAAACAGATATTATGAGTTGTTTGGAGACGTACTTCCAGAAGACGAAACTATTTTGCCTATTTATGCAACTGTAGATGTAGTTTCCCGTAACGTTTACGCCGTCCGCAGTTTATACGGTCCGCATGCACAAGCCTTATTTGGCTTTAGCGGTTGGAATGGCACTATTGTTCCCAAAGATTTTTTCCTGAAATATGATGCAAATGATATTCGCAGAAAACAATTTTTATTTGGCGAACAAACCGGTGGATTTAATTATACCATTGAAGTTGCCTCATTAGACAATCCAGGAGCAGATCCGCAGGCAGGAGTTCGTAACGTTAAATTTTATCCGGCGGGAGTAAGAACTGGCGGAGGAGCGTCAAATGACTTTCCTATTTTCAGATATGCGGATGTTGTTTTAATGATGGCCGAGTGTAATGCCCGTTTAGGAAACTTTGGTGCTGCAAAACCGTTTATAGATCAAATTAGGCAGCGTGCAGGATTAAATGCACTGGCTGCAAACCCAACTCTTGACGATATCTACAATGAAAGAGGATTTGAACTAAACTGGGAAGGTCACAGAAGACAAGACATGATTCGTTTTGACAAATTTTTATTGGCAAACGAATTCAGACCTGCATCTCCTGCTTTCCGAAAATTGTTCCCAATTCCAACATCTGCTTTAGATGCTAATCATGGACTTAAACAAAACCCGGGTTATTAAAACAAAAACTAATCATGAAAAAATATATAAATAAACTATTCATTTTAGGAAGCATGCTTTTTTTAGGCGCTTCCTGTGACAGTGAAGCCGAATTAACGACTTTAAAGTCTGTTAGTTTTTCATCAAATATTGAAACTTCGGCAACCACGTTAGTGCTGACCGAGGATACTGCAGCTAATTCAGTACTGCTTATTTCATGGCCTGAAGTAACATTCCCAATTGATGCACCTGTTACTTATGCCCTTCAATTTGATTTAATTGGAGATACCAGCGGCAGTAATGCCTGGCAAAAAGCCAAACGTATTGAAGTTGGCGAAGAAGTTTTAAGCAAATCACTTCTTGGAGTAGATTTAAATAAAATTGCTGTAGACTTAGGTGTTCTGCCGGATACAGCAGGAAAAATAGTAGTTCGTGTAGAAGCTTCTATGGACAGAAAAATCTATTCGAATCCGGTTACGTTAACCATTACTCCATATGAAAAAAGCGTTGTCTTTGGCGAAATTTATATGCCGGGAAGTTATCAGGGCTGGGGCATAGAAACGGCTGCGGCATTAACTGCCATTCAAAAAGGAGTTTATCAGGGTTATATGAGCGTTGCAGAGGGGGCAGGTCCCGGATTTAAATTGAATACAGCCAGAAACTGGGCACAATTTTTTGGAGCTGGTGAAACTAATTTCGATTTGAAAAACATGAGCGACACTGATTTTGTACTTCCGGGTTCAGGTTCTTACCAGATAAAAGTAAATCTAAATACCCTAAAATGGACAGGAACTCCATATGCATGGGGAATCGTAGGGCCAGCATCAGCAACAGCGGCACAAACTGCCGGAGATGCTAATTATGGATGGAATCATTCTGTTCCTATGTCATACGATCATATTGCCAAAGCGTGGAAAATAACGACCAGCTTATTGCCGGGTGCCTTAAAATTCAGATTAAATGATGGATGGACAGTAAATTACGGACCGGCAGATCCTTCAACAAATACAATTAATCTTGATAATGGAGGTTCATATACTATTGGCGAGGCCGGTACATACGAAATAACTTTTACTATCAACGAAGTAGATCCGGCAGTAACGGGTTATCCTGCAACTGCAGTTTGTACTATCGTAAAAAAATAATCTAACATTAATAAGCTGGATTAGTTTGAGTGATACCTGCCTTTTTTGAGCGAAAGGCAGGCTATCTTAAACGCTGGACTTATTAAAAGTAAATTCAAAAAATATGAAATCAAATATAAAAATCGTCTACACTTTACTGCTTGCCTTAGCGTTTATGTCTTGTAGTTCATCTGATAGCGATAACAATACAACTCCGCCGTCGCCCTATCAACAATACGGAACAGCATTCGAAAAAATGCCTAAAAAAGAAGATGCGATCATTTATCAGGTAAATATTCGTGCTTTTAGTCAGGCCGGAACATTAAAAGGAGTTCAGGACAGACTTACTCAGATTCAGGAATTAGGTGCCAATGTGATCTATTTAATGCCTATTTATCCTGTTGGAAAAGTACGAGCGACAGGAGCACTGGGATCGCCGTACGCCGTAAAAGATTATAAGGCGGTAAATCCAGATTTTGGTACTTTACAAGATCTTCAGGTTTTAGTTGAAGAAGCTCATAAAAAAAACATGGCCGTTATTCTCGACTGGGTGGCTAATCATACGGCTTGGGATAATGGCTGGATTACACAGCATCCTGACTGGTATCAAAAAGATGCTGCCGGAAATATCATTATACCACCGGGAACAAATTATAATGATGTGGCACAATTAGATTTCAATAATAAAGAAATGAAAGATGCTATGATCGATGCTATGTCGTACTGGGTTTACACTGCTAACGTAGATGGTTTTAGATGCGATTATGCTGATTTTGTGCCACAGACTTTTTGGTCAGATGCTATTACAAAACTAAGAAGCATTAAAAAAAATCAGAACATATTAATGCTGGCTGAAGGTTCTAAAGTAAACCATTTTGCTTCTGGTTTCGATTATACTTTTGGATTTAATTTCTTCAGCACTTTAGAAAAAGTTTTCAAGGAAAGTAAACCTGCAACCACAATTCAGGATTCTAACGCTATTGAATATGCCAACAATTACAATCCGGAAAATAAAGTTATTAGATATACCAGCAACCACGATGTAAACCTTTCAGACGGCACACCTCTGGAACTTTTTGGAGGTAAAAAAGGATCTGTTGCCATCTTTGTTGTAGCCGCTTATTTAAAATCTGTTCCAATGATTTACAACGGACAAGAAATAGGATATGCTAAAAGGCTGGATTATTTTGCCCGTACTCCTATCGATTGGGCTGCTGCCGATGCCTCGATGCTTGCCGAATATAAAAAAATAATTGCTTTTAGAAATACTAGTACCGCGATAAAAAACGGAACGTATACAGGTTACAGCAGCGAAGCCGTAAGTGCGTTTACAATGGTAAAAGACACTGATAAAGTGCTTGTTGTCTCTAATTTAACAAGCGAAACTGTAAAATATCTTGCTGCTCCCGTGTTGAAAGCCACCTGGAAAGATGCTTTTACCGGAGCTTCGGTAACCGTTGGCAATGAAATAACATTGCAGCCTTTTCAATATTTAGTCTTAAAAAACTAATCTCAAAGCAACTTTAAAACTAGATTTGCAAAAAATTAAATACACATGAATTTTCAATCCCAAAAAATGCTGCTTCAAATTCGTTTGGGCAAAAAAATGGCATTACTGCTTTTTGTATTCGTTAACTGCTTATGGATTCAGGCGCAGGAAATAACTTCGCCAGACAAAAATCTTTCTTTAAAATTTGAATTGAAAGAAGGCGGCATTCCGTCTTATCAATTGTCATATAAACAAAAAGCGGTTATAAAACCAAGTTCTTTGGGTTTAGAACTTCAAAATCTGCCTTCATTTATGGATGGTTTTACTGTTACAAATACAGCAAAATCTTCTGTTGATGAAAATTGGAATCCGGTTTTAGGCGAAGAAAAAACAATTCGCAATCATTACAATGAATTGGTTGTTACTTTAGCCCAGGCGAAAAATAACAACAGATACATTCGTATACGTTTTCGTTTATTCAACGACGGATTAGGTTTTAGATATGAGTTTCCAAAACAGAATGACCTGAGTTATTTTGTAATTAAAGAAGAACGCTCTGAGTTTAATCTGGCAGGAAATCATAAAATTTTCTGGATTCCGGGAGATTATGACACTAACGAATACGCTTATACGACTTCGAAAATTTCTGAAATTCCTTCGCTGATGAAAAAAGCGACAATCGAAATCAATTCGCAGTGGCCCATAAAAGAACTTTCTGTGCAGACGCCATCTATGATGAAATCTGATGATGGTTTGTATATCAACATTCACGAAGCAAGTCTGATCAATTATCCGGCGATGTATCTAGAAGTTGACGCGGCAAACAACAAAATGAAAAGTCATTTGGCACCAGATGCCGTTGGAGCAAAAGGGTATATGCAGACTGATGCACAATCGCCTTGGAGAACAATTGTAGTGAGCGATAAAGCAACAGATATTTTGGCTTCAAAACTAATTCTGAATCTTAACGAGCCAACAAGTTACAAAGATGTTTCCTGGATCAAACCGGTAAAATACATCGGAATTTGGTGGGAATATTTTGTGGCGGGAAAAAGCACCTGGGCTTTTGGAAAAGAAAACAACGTGAAACTGACAGACGATTTTACTAAGCTTACGCCGAATGGAAAACACGGAGCCACAACAGAACGCGCCAAAGAATATATTGATTTTGCTTCTAAAAATGGTTTCGATGCCATCCTGATCGAAGGCTGGAACATTGGCTGGGAAGACTGGATTGGCAACTGGAAAGAAGAGGTTTTTGATTATGTAACCGCTTATCCTGATTTTGATGTAAAAGCTGTTCATGCATATGCCGCTTCAAAAGGGGTTAAAATTATCATGCATCACGAAACTTCAGGATCTGCAACCAATTACGAACGTCGTTTAGATCGTGCTTTTCAATTTATGAATGACAACGGTTACGACGCTGTAAAAACAGGTTATGTGGGAAAAATTATTCCGCGTGGCGAACATCATGACGGGCAATGGATGGTGAATCATTACATTAATGTAGCCAAACGTGCTGCTGATTATAAAATTATGATTGACAGTCACGAGGCAGTTCGCCCAACAGGTTTGCACCGAACTTTCCCCAACTGGGTTGCTCAGGAATCTGCTCGTGGTACTGAATTTGAATCTATGGGAGGTTTAGCACCGGATCATACGACGATTTTGCCGTTTACAAGATTAATGGGAGGTCCAATGGATTTTACGCCGGGAATTTTCCAGACTGATCTTTCGTATTACGGAACAGGAAGTTCACAAAGAGTTAATACCACTTTGGTAAAACAATTGGCTTATTATGTCACGATGTATAGTCCCTTGCAAATGGCGGCTGATATTCCGGGGAATTACGAACGTTTTCCAGATGCTTTTCAGTTCATCAAAGATGTTGCGGTAGATTGGGATAACAGTTATATTCTGGAAGCTGAACCTGGAGATTATATTACAATCGCGCGTAAAGCAAAAGGAAAAAACGAATGGTTTATTGGCGGCATCACAGATGAAAATGCCAGAACTGCCAACATTTCTTTTGATTATTTACCTGCCGGAAAAAACTTTATTGCGACAATTTATGCTGATGCCAAAGAAGCAAATTGGAATGAAAATCCGCAAAAATATACGGTTACAAAAGTTATTGTAAACTCAAAAACAAAATTGAAACCGTATTTGGCTCCGGGCGGTGGTGTTGCAATTAGTATTAAAGAAGGAAACAATTCTGAATTAAAAGGATTGAAGAAGATTTAAAATAAAGTTTCTAAGTTGCTGAGATACTAAATTTCTAAGTTTTTAGTATTGTTTGCGATTAATTTTAAATAAAAAAAGGACTTGAGTTTTCGTAAACCAAGTCCTTTTTTATTTTTTTTAAAATATAATAGCATTACAAAATATCTCGTTTAGCCCCGATAGGACTGGAAATCCTTTTGTGCCGGTGTTCGGCATAAAAGATTGTAAGGGATAGCGGGACTGATCGTCTTTTGAAACCTAATTTGTCTGCTCCAGAAAAAACAACATTATTCCCCCAGCATTTCCATCAATTCCAAAGCTCGTTTAGTAGATTTCACATTCTCAAAAGTCAATAAAAGACGTAAACCATTTGGCGTTTGTTTTTCTTTCATTGTGCAAAGATTACTATGTGTTGTCACAAATTTTATCATTTTTTGAAAACGCTTCGATTGGTAATAATCCGATTGTTGATCAGAGACGAAATAACCAATCATTTTGCCTTTTTTCATCACCAGTTTTTCGATTCCTACGGCTGTGGCGATCCATTTGATGCGAATACTATTCATCAATGCATTAGCACGCGGAGGCATTGGCCCAAAACGGTCAATTAATTTATTTTGGAAAATGATTAATTCTTCCTCATTTTTTACAGAACCCAATTCGTTATATAAACTCAGACGTTCGGTAACATTATTAATATATTCGTCAGAAAACAACAACTCAAAGTCGGTATCGATCTGTAAATCTTTTACGTATTCCTTGGTTTCAATATCGTTTTCTGCCGGATACAAATCTTTGAATTCGTTTTCTTTTAATTCTTCGATGGCTTCGTTCATGATTTTTTGGTAGGTATCAAAACCAATTTCATTAATGAAACCACTTTGTTCCCCACCTAATAAATCTCCCGCACCACGAATCTCCAAATCTTTCATGGCGATGTTGAAACCGCTTCCTAATTCGCTGAATTGCTCCAAAGCCTGAATACGTTTTCTGGCATCTTCAGTCATCGAAGAATACGGCGGACAGATGAAATAACAAAATGCTTTTTTATTGCTTCGCCCTACTCGACCACGCATTTGATGCAGATCTGACAATCCGAAATTATTGGCGTTGTTGATGAAAATTGTATTCGCATTTGGTACATCCAAACCGCTTTCAATGATTGTTGTTGCCACCAAAACATCAAAATCTCCGTTCATAAAACCTAACATTAATTCTTCGAGTTTGGCGCCTTCCATTTGTCCGTGACCAATTCCGACTCTCGCATTTGGAACCAAACGCTGAATCATTCCGGCCACTTCTTTTATGTTTTCGATTCGGTTATTGATGAAGAAAACCTGTCCGTTTCGCTGAATTTCATACGAAATGGCATCACGAATTATTTCTTCATTAAAACCAACGACATTCGTTTCTATCGGATATCGGTTTGGCGGAGGCGTTGTAATTACAGATAAATCGCGTGCAGCCATTAACGAAAACTGAAGCGTTCTCGGAATTGGCGTTGCAGTCAATGTCAACGTATCAACATTCGCGGCGATCGTTTTTAATTTGTCTTTTACGTTTACACCAAACTTTTGTTCCTCATCGACAATTAGTAAACCCAGATCTTTAAAAACTACATTTTTGTTGACCAATTGATGTGTTCCAATGACAATATCCAGTTTTCCTTCGGCTAAATCTTTTAAGGTTTGTGCTTTTTGTTTTGCGGTTCTAAATCGGTTTAAGTAACCAACAGAAACCGGCATATCTTTTAATCTTTCTGTAAATGTTCTGTAATGCTGGTACGCCAAAATAGTGGTCGGAACCAAAATCGCTACTTGTTTACTGTTGTCGACGGCTTTAAAAGCGGCACGAATCGCAACCTCTGTTTTTCCGAAACCAACATCACCACAAACCAAACGATCCATTGGGCGGTCGCTTTCCATATCGGCTTTTACTTCTTGTGTCGATTTGGTTTGATCCGGCGTGTCTTCGTAAATAAACGAACTTTCTAATTCGTTTTGCAGGTAACTGTCCGGTGCAAACTGAAAACCTTTTTCCAATCGGCGTTTTGCATACAACTGAATCAAATTGAACGCAATATGTTTGACGCGCGCTTTGGTTTTTTGCTTTAAAATTTTCCAGGCGTTCGATCCTAATTTATAGATTTTTGGAGGCGTTCCGTCTTTTCCGTTGTATTTTGAGATTTTATGAAGCGAGTGAATGCTCACATACACAATATCATTATCGGCATAAACCAGTTTTATGGCTTCCTGCGTTTTACCTTCGACCTGAATTTTCTGCAAGCCACCAAACTTTCCAATTCCGTGATCGATGTGGGTTACATAATCGCCAACAGAAAGTGCGGTTAATTCCTTAAGTGTAATATTTTGCTTTTTAGAATAACCGTTTTTGATGTTGAATTTATGATAACGTTCAAAAATCTGATGATCTGTATAGGCCGTAATTTGATTTTCTTCATCAATAAAACCCTGGTACAAAGGCAGGACAATTGTATTATACTGTTTTCTGATATTCTCAGAATTGGCTTCGTCTAAAGTTTCAAAAATATCGTGAAAACGTTTTGCCTGCGTTTCATTCGAGCAAAACAAATAATTTTTATATCCGTTAAAATGATTGTCGCTCAAATTATTCAGCAATAAATCAAATTGTTTGTTGAAAGATGGCTGAGGCAGAAAATGAAATTCAAACTTTTTGGTCGCTTTGAAAATGGGTTTTGAAGCCAATTCTACTATAGAAAAATCCAAAGCGCGTTTAATAAACGAACTCTGATTTAAAAACAACTGCTCTGGTGCCGCGTGTTTTATTTCTTTCGACAATTTCTCAAAAGCTTCTTCTGCCCTCGCAAATTGTTTGTCTAACTGACTAAAAAGTCCGTCGGTATTTTGAATAAATAAGACCGTTTTCTCAGAAATATAATCTAAAAAACTTTCTCTGTTTTCCTGAAATATCTTGTTTTCGACATTCGGGATAATGGTGATTTTTTTATGGGTTTCTACAGAAAGCTGCGTTTCTACGTCAAAACTTCTGATGCTGTCTACTTCGTTTCCGAAAAATTCAATTCGGTACGGATGATCGTTCGAAAAAGAAAACACATCCACAATTCCTCCACGAACCGAAAATTCGCCAGGTTCTGTAATAAAGTCAACTCTTTTAAATTCATATTCAAACAAAACTTCGTTGATAAAATCAATCGAAATTTTGTCGTTCAAAGCAACTTTTAAGGTATTTTTATCCAATTGCTGGCGCGTTACCACTTTCTCAAAAAGTGCTTCCGGATACGTGACAATAATCGCCGGTTTTTTACGGGAATTGATTCGGTTTAAAACCTCAGCGCGAAGCAAAACATTGGCATTATCGGTTTCATCTACCTGATAAGGACGACGAAATGAAGCGGGATAAAACAAAACATCCTGCTCGCCAATCATCTGTTCAAGGTCGTTCAGGTAATAGGCAGCTTCTTCTTTGTTGTCTAAAACAATCAAAAAAGGCAGTTCTGTCTTCTTAAAAACGGAACGAATTATAAATGAAACGGCAGATCCAAGCAATCCGCTGATATTCATTTTGATCTGATTCCCTTCTAGTAAACTCGTTGCAATCTGCTGTGATTTGGGCAGATTATCGTATGTAGTATATAAGGCGTTTTTACTCAATTTTTGCATTTTTATCTAAAGGCGGTACCGGACCAGAATTTGGAATGGCGCGCGTTGTATCTAACATTTTCAAGAAATCAGCTTCTCCTTCTTCTTTTGGTATTTTACTTTTAACCACGATATTATCCATCTGCCTTTCTAAGGAAACCAATTCTTTATTGATTTCTCCCACTAAAAAAGTCACTTTATCATCTGGAATTTTACTTAAGTGAATAAATAAATCCAGCATTTTGATTTTAGTTATCAGAATTGAGATTCGGGCTTTAATTTGCGGCTGATTAAATTCGGCTGGAATATTCGTGTTCAGCGCCATTGCTTTTTTTGAAATGGCTGTTGATTTTTTCTGAAAAGCTCCAATTGTTTTTCTGGGTTTGTCGCCAATTTCTTTTAAGAAATCGCGCCATTCGTTCCAGGAACTTATCTTTTGCTCTGAAACTTCGTTGATTGGCTCTTCAATAAAAACCCAGCCTTTATTGATATTATTAAAAATCTTTTCTTTCTTTTTGGCTTCTTTTGCATTTTCTGCAAGACGTTTTTCATCTTGATTCTGACAAGAATGCAGCACAAAAATCAAAAGCAGCAAAAGAGATAATTTATATTTCATTTGAAAAAATATTAAGCCACAAAGTTACAAAGTAAATTTACAATTACGAATGCTGTTTTTTGCCAAAGATTATATAAATCAAGGTTCTTTTTTGCCACTGATTTCACCGATTTAAAATTTTACCGCAAAGCATGCAAAGATTTTTAAATTAAGCGGTTTTATATAACACAAAGTTCACAAAGCTATATATTGAAACAGCTTTTCGAACTTTGTATCTTCTAACCCTCCTACAGGTAAAAACTGGCGTGCTTTGCGGTAAAAATTAAACAGCTCAACGGAGAATAATCTAAAAAAGCGTCTTTATCATTGTTAAATTTATAATTTGTTGCTCTAAAAAGCGAAAATATTTGCGAAAACGTTATATTTGCAATACTAAATATAAACAAATGAATCCAAAAATATTGATCATTGGCGCCTGCGGTCAAATTGGGACAGAACTGACTCAAAAACTGCGAAAATTATACGGAACAGAAAATGTAATTGCTTCTGATATTCGTAAATTAAATACAGATGTTGTTAATTCAGGTCCGTTTGAAGTGGTCAATGCTTTAGATTTCAACCAAATTGAACATCTAGTTGAAATACATCAAATTACCGATATTTATTTGATGGCTGCACTTTTATCTGCTACAGCCGAGAAGAACCCTGCATTTGCATGGGATTTGAATATGAATTCATTGTTTCACGTTTTGAATCTGGCTAAAGCCAAAAAAATAAAAAAGATTTTCTGGCCATCAAGCATTGCTGTTTTTGGCCCGACAACTCCCAAAGAAAATACGCCGCAATATACTATAATGGAACCTTCGACAGTTTACGGAATTAGTAAACAGTCCGGTGAAAGATGGTGTGAATATTACCATAATATTTATGGTGTAGACGTTCGCAGTATCCGTTATCCGGGTTTAATCAGCTGGTCTACTCCTCCGGGTGGCGGCACAACAGATTATGCAGTTGATATTTTCTACAAGGCTATTGCCGATAAAAAATACGAATGCTTTCTGTCATCAGAAACTAAAATGCCGATGATGTATATGGATGATGCAATTGAAGCAACCATTAATATTATGAAAGCTCCTGAAGAACAAATAAAAATACACTCCTCCTACAATTTAGCAGCGATGAGTTTTACGCCAACTGAAATTGCTGCCGAAATTAAAAAACATATTCCGGAATTTGAAATCACCTACAATCCTGATTTTCGCCAGAAAATTGCAGACAGCTGGCCAGCAAGTATCGATGACGCTTCTGCAAGAGAAGACTGGAACTGGAGTCATAAATTTGATTTGGAATCAATGACAAAAGATATGATTGAGCATTTGGGTTAAATTTCAATGATAGAGAAAGGACTATCATAAAGACCTTTTGTGAAGCAGAAAATTTAAATAAAAAATACCGAAGCGTTAATCTTCGGTATTTTTTTATGGTCTTTTCTAAAAATCAAATTCGCCAATCAGAATTTTGCTGTCGTTTTCGCGTTTATTTTCTTTCTGGCTCTGGAAAACAGCAATTTTGCGTTCTTGTCTTCCATCAGTATAGTACAGATACACTTCTGCCATTACTGTTGTTGGTCCGGAAAGTATATTCTGTCTCTCTCCAAAAAAATTGGTTTTAATCTTATATTTGCCCTTTATGGCTTTTTTTAGTAAAAATTGTTCAGGACCAAAACCCTGAGTAAAATCATTACTTAATCTTCCTCCAATTTCTGTAGATTTATGAGAATACGAGCAGTCTTCTCCTCTCGGATCTGTAACCCAAAGGTCTATATCTGTATTGTCTTTATTCCAGTTAATTACAATGCGAATGTCTACCGGTAAATTTGCTTTTAGACGATCATCTATTTTGCTTGCATCTACATTTTTGTTTTGGTTCAGGATATTATTAATTTCCATAATTAAGATCTCCTCTATACCGTTGTCTCTCACTGAAATTTCATCGGTATATTCCTGATAAAGCATGGATTTATAAACATTGAGGGCCTCCTGAGGTTTTTTATTATCAATCAGGGCCAGCGCATAATCTCTATGGCTTTGAGAATCGAATGGTCTCCATTCCAGAATTTTCTGGGTAATCCATAATTCTTTTTCATAATTACCTCTCTGTTTTAGCAGATAAGATATAGTCTTGTATAGCTCCTCATTTTCGAGATCCAGCTCTGCCAATGTGCTTAAGACTTTTAATGAAAGTACTTTATCTCCTTTTTTGAATAGCAATTTAGAAACGTCAAAATAATACGTAACCTGCTTTTCATATTTAGCACGATTTTCAAGATACTTTTGGTAGATTAATTCTGAGGACTGTAGACTCTGAAAATCTTTCATATACTCTTCGTTGCTTTCTACCTCTGCCAAAGTTATTTTACCTGTAGATTTTTCTGATCTGGCAAGATCTGCAGTACTACTATAACCAGCACTTTCCAGTACTGGATTTTTATTTGTTGATTCTGTTAATGATTGATTAGAAATCTTAGGGTACTGCATTTTTTCGACAGGTTTATATTCGCTATTCCACCAGGTTACCAATTCGCGTGTTATATCAAAAGATTTGGATAGCAGGTTTTTTCTTTTCTCTAAAATTTCTTTTTTGTTTCTTGAAACGATTTTATTGTATTCAGATAGTAATTCCTGAGGTGGTGTAATGCTATAACGCACATAATCATTGACATCATCCAATACAATAAGGCTGGTGTTTTTACTTACCACTCCAAATTGTTCGCTTAAGTTTCTGATTTCTTCACGGTTTTGAGTCGAATTCAGTTCAAGATCATTAATTTTTCTTTGTGCCCAAAACTGCGCAATTGGCCAATTATCTACTTGCACAGCGGTATCAAAATCTACAGGCACTTCATATTTTTTATTTCCAACGGAAAAAAGAGCTGTTAGTTTTCCTAAATTTGGAGATGAAATTCCAAATATATTAACTGGCTCATTTACTGCAGTTCCAACATTTGGAAATAGTTGTTGAATGTCAGCACTTTCTTTAAATCCTAAAAATATTACAGGCTGTTTATTGTATGTTTTTAGAGCAGACTGAGTATCTAATTCATTAAGATTGATAAAATTTCCTCCTGATTGCGATGCTAAAAGTTTTAGAAGGTTAAAATCTGAAGTAGGCGTACTTACAATACTATTTACAGGTTTTTTGAATTTTAAAGTCAAATCACCAAAATTTGAAATTCCGTCAGAAAATAAAAGATATTCTTCTATTCCGGAAATCTCTTTTAATGCACCAAAGTCGGTTCCTCCATCATATTTTAAGTCAACAATTCTATTTTTTAATGCACTCCAGTTTCCGCCAGAAACAGTAAATTCTTCCATTTTCTCTAGAATATTATTCAGAAGGACAAAAGATACTTCAACATCTTTGTTGCTGGAAAAATAGGCATTAAGAAAGTCAATCTCTTTTTGTAGGTTTCTTTTCGATCCGCTGAATGAATTATCCCAAATAATGGCAATTTTTTGAGGTTTTGATTTTTCGTTCACAAGGAAATCTGTCGAAACACTTGCTGCAAAATAAAATTTATCAGCGGAAGTTTTCTGTAACAAAATATTTGAAGATTGATTTGCTTTCGGAATTGTTATTTTAAGATTTTCATTTGGTGTAAAATTTTGTTTGTTAATCTCAGCAACCCACTGATTTCCTTGTTTCTGAAAAGCAAAACTTCCATCTGGATTTTCAGCAATTTTGGGAATTATCGGAGTTTCATTAATTAATACTTTCAGATTAAATTTTGGAATGCTAACTGTTTCATTGGCAAAAGTTAAAAGATATTGATAGTCTGAAGCAAGATTTTTTAGTTCCTGATGATAGGAAATTTTAATTGTTCTACTGCCTTTCGCCGGAATCGGATAAATTCTTGTTCGAAAATTATTTCCGGCTACTTTTTCAATAATCCCCGGATCTATATTTCTTTTTTCGATACTTTCAAATACTTCCTTAGCTCGTTCTTTAGGAACAGGGACTGCATCTCTTAATTTTCCGTTGATATCTAAAGCATAGCCGCTTATACTTACTCCTTCAGGTAACGGAATGGTAAGTTTTCCTTCTAAAATTCTGTCTCCAGGATTGTAAAATGTATAAATGGCTGTTGTTGTGGCAAGATTCCCCAAAATCTTAGTCTCAATTTTTGCTTCCTGCAGTATGACTGGATTTTTTTTTAGATTTTCTACGTCAAGAGTTGGGATTTGAGAAAAAACTGCACTATAAATCATTAATGCACAGAGAGTAAAAACTTTATTCATATTAAAAAAGTGTTTTTTTTTATTTGATTACAAAAGAGAAAAAATAATAAATTATCAAGAGGCCCTAATTAGAAAGTACTAATATGCTTAGCGACAATTCCAAAATTAAAACCCTGTACCTCATCTACTCCGCTAAAATTTACCGCGATCAACTGACCGCACTCATTAAAGACTGGTGCGCCACTCGCACCGTGCGTGGAAGTAATACTGTATTGAATTTTATTCCCGTCTGATTCTTTACTAATTTTACCATCATACAGCTGCACTTTTATACCTGAATTTGTCATTGCCAAATCCATTCCCAGAGGATAGCCAATCATTATTGCTTTTTGTCCGGGATTTAAAGAGGTATCATCCTTAACTGCATTGTCAAGATTGATGATGTTTGCCACACTTTGCGGGGTTGTATGATCCGTTAGTTGTAAAGTGCCTAAATCAATATTCGCATCTTCTGAAATTTTTCTGACCTCGCAACTAAGCCATTGGTTATCTGAACCATGAAGTGCTACGGCAATATCTACCGTTTTTATATATACCTCAATATCTTCTTTAGATACATATTCTTTAACCGGAATAGTAGCTGCAATATCTGTTGCTACTTTGGTTGTATCTTGTTCTGTATCATTTGAACTGACAAATTCTTCTCCCGCTGGTTCTTCCCTTTCACCTTCATAATCGCCATCATCTTCGTCATAAGCAGATGCAATTTGCCAGTTTCTTTCAATAAAACTTTGATAATCCTCTTCGGAAATATCAGCGGTAAGAATTGAAGCAATTTTCAATCTTAGATTTCTTATAGTAGTATTTACTTTTTCCTGTTGTTCATCTGATGAGTTCCAGGGTTGTAAAACGTGGCTGTTAGTCAATATTTTTCCGTCTCTGTCTACAAAAAAACCCGTTCCGAAGACCGTTTCTTCTTTTGCATCTTGGGTAGTAAGCTGAATTTCCTTTCCTTTAATTTTTGCAAAATAACCATAGCTGTGTTTTATTAGTACAACTGCGTCTTTATATTCGTTGTAGACTTTTGTGTCTGAATCTAAACAAATAGCAGCAGGTGGTTTTTTAAAATATTTAAATCCAAAAAAAGTTGCTGTTGAGAGAATGATTATTGCAAAACAAATAATTTTGTAATGCTTCCCTTTTTTATTTTTAATATCATGCAAATCCTTATTGGTTTCGATTTTTCTAATTTTCATTTTTAATAGGTGATTTTTATTTCTAGATTGTCAATTCACAAAAGTATATATATTTGCTATTTTAAAGGCTGTAAATGTAGTAATTTAATTGTTAAATTTAGTTAACAGACACATGGTCTTCTTCGACTTATTAACCAAAACAGCACTCTTATACTCCGCCAATCCCAGCAAAGCACTTTTTTTGTAATAGCTAATGCTCCATTTGTGGTTTTGGTACCATCATATAAAATTATTTCCTTCTCATCTGTAACAACTGCACAAACAGTTCTTGAAGGTAATCTTTGTCTTATTCTATCCTATTTTAAAGTTGCTTTTGTAGCTCCGGTTTCATCTACTGTAACGTCATTAGGCAAAACCTCAAAAAGTTTTTTGCCTTTTTCGTAAATTGTCAGTTTTAGTTTTTCGTCTTAACTTTTAATTGAACTTCTGATTTTAAAGATGGACAGCACCGTCCATCATTTTCAGCATATTCCAGTTTTTCAATGTAAATACAATTATTAAAAATTTTTTTGACGTAAAACATGTAATCGGGTTCCATATTTTCTATCAATTTTAAGGTATTATCTTTATTTTCAAATACAACTAAACCGTTGCTTATAATGATATTACTCTCCTTTGCCGATAATGAATAAAAAATAATTACATCATCTATTTTATCGTTAGTTACATCTCCAGTATACCCTTCTAAAACATCTATTCCGCCAATATCTTTATTTAAATTCCTTAATTTAGGTAGTTCTTTTTTAATAAATTCATCTTGACCCCATTTGATAGCTTCTTTAGACGAAAGACTTGCTTTAGTTTTTAAAGTGTTTTTTGGTTCTAATTCATCACATTGTTCATCAGTCCAACATTCTTTACAAGGTTGATTGTAAAAAGCAATTTTTTTATTGATTAAACTTGTACTGTCTGCAAGTTGATAATTAGTATTTAATTTATCATTCCTAAAATTCCATAATAATTGGTTAACTTTTTTCAGATGCCATATACTTTTTTCCTTGATTGGTTTCTCACTTGACAAAAAATAGTATCCGTTAGTTGTAATTTTATAAAAATTATTTTCGATTTTTTCTATTGATTCCGTAAGATAATAAGCTCCTTCTTGAGGAACATAAAAATAAAATTTACTTTTATAGAAACGTAACACTGGATAACCTCCATCGCATCTATTTTTAACTGTATATAAGCTATCCGTTTTAGTAACACCTAATAACTTTAGGTTAGCCAAGTTTACACTTTCTTTAATTCTGTCTTTTTCCTGCCCTTTACATCCAATAACTAAAATTGAAAAAATTATGATTAAAATTTTATTTCTCATCATCTTATTATTTAATATTCTATTAATTTCCCTTTTGAATTTATGTTTCTCCTAACTTGTGTTAAAGTATAAATTCTACCTTTTTTCCAAACTTCGTCCGAATACAACTTTTCTGGAGTTAAAACAAAAGTAAAATCTTCTTCAGCACCCATTCTTGTTGCAACATCCCAAAATCTATATTTAGGAATATTATTGTCGCAAAATCTTCCAACAATTATAACATAATGATCGGATGTGTTTGGAGTTTCATTATAACCATAATTTAGCGTATGATTTACCCCTACCATAATTGGATAGCCAGCATCTAATGCTTTATCTATATATTTGATTCCATTTACAAAATCATCATTATTTAGTATTAACCTTTTATTATCAGCAGATTCTATTGATGTTTGATAATAAGATTGATTTCCAGATTCAGTTGGGTTTTCTGGTGCAATATCTAGAGAACTCATTATTTTTCTACAAGTAAGATTACAATCTGTTTTTGTTTTTTGGGCTTGAAAAGTCATTTTATTACGTAAATCAATATCTTTTTTATCTCCACAGCCAGTCGATTGAGAATTTTTAATTTGAGAACCACAACTACAATTAATATTAAACTCCTTTAAAAACCCTTTTTTTAAATGTAAATTGCTAATTCCTAAAAGTTCTTGTTTTAAAAATTTGTTATAATGTTCAATACATTTTTCCATTGGAGTTGCTGGTTGTCTTACACCTTTATAAGAATAATGGCTCTCATTATTTATTTGTGGTAGGCTCGCCCAAATAAAACATGCATCTTTTCGAATTGCACTCTCGATTTCATTCCTAATTATTTTTTGAATTAAATTAGGCCTTTGAGATTTCATTAAAATCAAACAAATTTTGTCTTGTGATTCTTGTTTGTAATCTTTTATATTATATTTTTTAATATAATCATGTATGCTTTTATATACTCCGGTTTTTAAATTATTCTCGTCAAGCTCTTCACCGTTAAGCCACCACCATGTATATCTCATTATTTGATAAGCTCCCGCAGCAGTTGATCCTCCGTAATTTTTTTGTGGATGTGTACTTAAGTCTGTTATGACATTTCCCCCAAATGCTGTCGTGTAACTCTTTTGAAAATCATGTGGTATGTAAACAACTTTTTTCTCCTTTTTATCATTTGATTTTATTATTTCGCCAGTACCCTCACCAACTCTAACCATTCTCATAAATGCACGAATTCTAGCCTCACATTCACAAACATCATTTCTATTATCTTTCTTAGATAAGCTACCCTCAGACTTCTGCACCAAAACCGCACTCTTATACTCTGCCAATCCCAACAAAGCACTTTTTTTAGTTATTGCTACACCGCCGTTTGCAGTTTTAGAACCATTATATAAAATAACATCCTTTTCATCTGTAACAACTGCACAAACAGTTCTTGAAGGCAGTTTTTGGCTAATTCTATCCCATTGCAATTTTGCTTTAATAGCGCCGCTTTCGTCAACTACAACATCGGGAGGCAAAACCTCAAAAAGCATTTTGCCTTTTTCGTAAATTGTCAGTTTTAGTTTCTCGCCTGCTTTTATTCCTCGCGATTTGCCATAGAAATAACTCACCTGGTTGTAATCGACATGATAATGTCTTTGTTTGCCATCTTGCGTACCAATTTGGGCGGAGTAAATCTCTCGTTTATCCTCGACATCAAGGTGATTTTTAGATTGGAAAATGTTATCTGGATTACCTAATTTTAGTTTTGGTGCTCCAATTGTTACATACAGCATTCCCCAATTACCAGCTTTACTTTTTATATAGCTATCCAGTGTTAACGGAATAAGATTTCCGTCGTATTTGCTGACATTAATCACTTTGCAGTAATCATTTTTAAAGGCATCATTATCCCAAATTTCGATTGTAAGATCTTCGCCAATTAGGTTTTCTTGTTTTACCCAGATATTGACAGTTTGGTACCAGCTCGATTTTTCGATTTCGATACCATTGCTGTCTGTAAAAAGTATGCTCAGAATTTTGGCTTGTTTTACATCTATACTTAGTGCAACTGCTTTTTGCCTGTTAACGCGGCATTGAACCACTTGCTTTCCTGCATGCTCAGGTTTTATAGAAATCGTTTTTAAATTTACTTTCTGGTGCGGTATATCAGTATCCCAAACTACTTGTTCTTCTGGTATTAATTTTTCAAATATAGTATCTGCCTCTAATTGAGTTGTTTTGCCTACTTTAGGAATACCATTGTAGCTAAAAGAAATTACAACATTTTCTTTCACCTCAAAATGCCAGTCGTCGTCTTCATGTTTTGCCTTTTCTCCGTAGGCATTTGCCAATGTTACATAGGCTTCTACAACATATTTTCCCACCTGCATTAATTCATATCCTGGTATGGTAATGTTTCTCCCGGTACCCATTAGGCGTCCGTTTAAATTCCATTTTACAGATTGAACTTCCTTAGAAATTGCTTCTTGTTCATCTGGAATATAAAGACTAAATCTACTTTCTTTTACAGCAAAGGTCATTGGGGTTCCGGGTCTGATCACCGCCGCATCATGTGTTATTTCAGCTACTGAATTGGCAATTGTCTCGGCTGTAAAACTTTGGATCTGGGTTTCACCATCATCAGGTTTATACACTGCTGTAATTTTATACAATGCTTTTGAATTTGTTGGAGTAAATGAAACTGTATTTTCAATTCTTGTCGATTTTAAAACATTTCCTAAAGCATCAGTAACATGCATTTTCAAATTTGCAAGTTCCTCAATTGTTGGCGTTATTAAAAATTTGGCTTTAAAGCTAGCTGGGAAATTTTGCCTTAGTCTCATTTTGCCGCCAATCTTTTTGGCAAAATTTTCACCGTCAATTGCTATAAGTTCAGTGCCGTCGAGTTTATTTACAATCACCTCAATATCTATCGAACAGTCTGGATAATTTTTATTGTATTTTCCGCCTTCAAAATCTTCTTTTTTGGGTTTTCCGTAGCCTTCAATACGATATTTTCCAACTGCTGAAAACGTATATTTAAAGTTGGTTCCCAATTGTTCTTCGGTATATAATCTTTTGTTTTTGTCGCCTGTAAAACCATCATAAATCACCCATGAAGTTAGGTTTACATTTCCCTCTTTTATTTTTGCTAAAAAACTGCATTCTTCGTTTTGTCGTATTGTAACTTTCTCGACACTCGCTGTATCGGTTGATGATACTGACTTGAAATCGGGCGTATTTTTGAGATTTTTTAATGTAATCCCCGAAACACTTGGATAAGCTGTTTTTAAAACTGGCATTTTTATCGCCGGATTGATAAGTGCAAGTGCAGCCGGGTTTGTGTTTTCAGAATGCTCTTTCATAATAGTATCGGTCTGGCCGGACTTCACTACTTCTATTTTTCCGCCAACAGTGCATTGCAATGTCGAAATCTCGGTGAGTACTTTATTTCCAAAAACTTGCGTTTTATCAAATACTTTTGTCCATTTAGGGGCAGGAGAAAGAGAACAAGGCAAGTAACCGCCCGAAGATGGCTTTAACTTGCATTTACCAAAAGTAGGGCAAGGCGGATCAAAAGTTTTATCGATTTCAGTCGCAAAAAATTTCCCCGCCTCGGCATTTAGAATTACTCTGCTATGTGAAGTTACCAGTAATTTTGCTGTTTGATTCGGATTTTCTGCCTTATCGCAGGCGCATAATGCCCCGTTCACGACAAAATATTTGTTTTCATGTGCACTTTTGGCTTCTTCTTTTTCTTTTTCTTCTTTTTGTTCGAGGTCTTCTTTTTCTTTATCTTTTATATACTGTTTTTGCTGCTCTTCTTTTTCTCTTGCAGCTGCTACAACTTGCTGCCATTCTTCATTTTTTTTGTTAATGACATCAATCTCATTTTGAGGAGGCGTTAAAAGCGTTTTCCCTACAGTTGGTTCGGGGCCAATTCCGTCCTTTATGGCTGCATTCATATTATGATAATGACGTAAATCAGCTGGATTATTAATTCCTAACTCTTTGGAAATGCTTTCCAGGGTGTCGCCTTTTTTTACTAAATACAATAACGGATTATTCATTTTATTCACTTTTGCTATTAATGGCTGATATGTAAACGGTCTCATGGTGCTTGTACAAGTTACCTAGTTGTAATTCTATCTTTGTTTGAGAGAAATCCCAATCTTCACCATCATTTATAAATTCTGTTTTGTGCGTAAGATTAGAAGTGATTGGATTTTTATTTATTTTAATCTTTAGCGAATCTTCAAACATAGCTCTCGTCTTTTTTACCTTCTTTTTAAATTGATTGTCCACCTCTATCTCTGCTGTATAGAGTACCATATTTAAATTGGGATCGAACATTTTTGTTCCTTTCCAAATGACTTGATGATCGAACAGGCCAACTTTCCATGGAAATGAATAAGTGGTAACGTTTTTTGTTTTTTGAATGCAGAATAGCACCATTTTCAGGTAATCTATCGGTAAATAATGCTTAGCCATTTCATGACCTTCTCTTTTTGCCAGATTTATAAAATGATCATGAATATGGTCTATTATATAATATTGGTTTGTATCACCTTCCTGATCTGAATTTTCTTCAATAAAATACTCTGGCATTAATCTAAGTTTCTCATTTTTTGCCTTCATCCTCTCTATGACATCTTCATGATTACAAAGCAAGATTGAATCTTGTTGTACATTAAATAATAACGGAGATAAAACCTTGGTATATTCCTGAATTACCTTTGCTGCGGTTCCTAATTTTACACTGCTGCTATTTACTTTAAATGAAACCTTTCTTATTTCTATACTGAATTCCTGATCATTTAATTCGTCAAAACTAAACTCATAGGTATTTGTTGTCTCAATTATATGATTTGGACTCTGTGTACGAACATTTCTTAGTACTCTAAAATCTCCGTATGATCTACTATTCATCTCTGTCTTCCGTTTTATTGTAGGCTGTTATGAAAAAATTCTCTTGATAATGAAAGTAAGAATTATGTATCCCGATACTGGTTTCAGAAAATTCTAAATCAAGTTGTCTAGTCCTGAATTGTGTTTTGTGTTCAATCGCAGTAGTAATTACAGATTCTTTATCTGTAACTGTATCAGGATATTGATAAGCGTTGGCGGCAGTTTTTATATGTTGAAAAAGTTGATCATTGTGATTCCCTTCTGCTTCATATTGCAAGATATTAGATTCTGTATCAAACGTTTTTTTACCTTTCCAAAACAAATTACATTCTAATGGATATGCTTGCCAATGAAACTCATAGTTATTATTGTTTTCTGTCTTTCCTAAACAGAGGAGTATGATTTTAATCAATCCGAAAGAATAGATATATTCAGCCATAGCGTAGCCGTCTTTTGCGACTTTTTGAAGAAAATCTTCTCGAATAAAATCAAAGCCAGGGCCTTCATGTTTTAATTGAAGTGCTGCATCTTTTAATTCTAATCTCTTCGAAATTTCATTATAATTTGCAAGTGCAAAATTTCCCTCATTTACATCAAACACAATAGGAAAAAGAGCATCATTGTAGGCATGTGCTATTTTTTCAAACTTCGCTTCTATTTTTTTATCGTTTAATTTAAAATTGCTGCGAGTTAGGATTATTCTAAAATTATAATTTTCTAATTTTTCAAGTTCGATTTTATAAGTACATGCCACATCATAAATTTTATCAAACAGCTTGTAATTAATGGTATGCTTTACTTGATAATTGTAATGTGTAGTAACGCTCATTATAAAAAACAATAATAATTATTTGTATAAAAATATAAAATAAATCGTACAAATTTATATTATTTATAATCTTTTTCTGTATTTTTTTATGATTGCAAAAATTATTATGTTTATGTAGCTGAGTTAAAAGCAAAAAAAATCCAAAGCCAGAAATAGCTTTGGATTTTTTAATTAATAGCAATTAAAAATTTTACTTCACTTCAAATACATTATTTGCAGCTTTTACATCAGCCATTAATCCACTTGGATCTATGGTGATTTTTTTGATGGCTGTTTTGTTTTTGTCGATTGTAAAACTATAGTTTTGCTGCGCCCATGCCCAATCTTCTAAAACCGTTCTTTTTACGTTTGCGTTTGGATTGGGTTTGATGAAATTCATCATTCTTAATGGAATGTAGAAAGATTCAGAAGTTCCATCTGTATATTCAACTGTCAAATCTATTGGCATTGGCATTCTGCCTATTCTTTCCAATGAAACAGTAGTTTTTCCTGCATTATCCGTAACAGCTGCAATTCCGTAATCAATCGTATTTGTGGTTTGAGCCCAATCCATTAAATACCAGTCTAATTCAGCTCCGGAAACTCTTTCAGCTGTTCTTTTGATATCGTTTGGATTTGGATGCTTGAATTTGAAATCATTAAAATATCTTCTTAAAGTCAAATCAACATTTTCTTTCCCAATCAAATATTCCAACTGCGATAAAAAGATGCTTCCTTTTATATAAGATGAAATGCTGTAAGGTCTGTTTTCGTCGTAACGATCGCCGTGAGTAGTCTGCGGCTGTTCTTTACCGGAATTCACTAAACTGTAATAAGCAGCATAATTTCCCTTAAACGGATTCGCTGCTTTTTTATCTCCCTTCAATTCATTCAAAGCCATATCTTCGATGTACGTCGTAAAACCTTCATCCATCCACGGATGTTTTGATTCGTTTGAAGCCAGGATGTGCTGAAACCAGGAATGTCCCAATTCATGCGTTGCAGTTCCCAGAATACCTTCAAGAGTTCCGTTTCCTAGCATCAAAGTACACATGGCATACTCCATTCCGCCGTCGCCGCCTTGAATAAAAGAATATTGTTTATACGGATACGCTCCTACTTTATGATTGTAAAAATCCATCACTTTTACCATTAAAGGCTCAAGCTGTTTCCAGTTTGCAGTTGTTTTTTCATTGTTTTTATAGAAGAAATGCAAATCAACATCATTTGGCCCTTTTACAATATCATGTGTATATTCCTTGTCTGCAGCCCAGGTAAAATCGTGCACATTTGGAGCGATAAAATGCCATGTCAGGGTTTTTGCTTTTTTAGGATAAGTAACGGTTACACCAGCATCCTGATAACCGTGCCCAATTGTGTTTTTATCCTGCAAATATCCAGAACCGCCAATGGTATATGCTGCGTCGATTGTGATTTTTACATCAAAATTCCCCCAAACACCATGAAATTCTCTCGCGATATACGGATCTGCATGCCAGCCTTCAAAATCAAATTCTGCCAATTTAGGATACCACTGCGACATTGAAAGCTCTACTCCTTCTGAGTTATTTCGTCCTGAACGACGCACCTGAACCGGAACTTGTCCATCAAAATCTAAGGTAAACGTAGTTTTTGAATTGGGCAAAATCGGCTTAGCCAAAGTCACTTCTAAAATAGTTCCAGAAGTTCTGGTTTGAGCCGTTACTCCATCTTGTTTAAAATTGGTAATTTTTAAAAAACCAATTTCATTGGGTTTCAACGTTTCAATTCGGCTTTGCTTTGTTTCCTTACCAGCGGCATCTTTTACTTTGTTCACCATTCTTCCGTCAGGATCTTTTATGAAATGCAGACGCGCATCCATTTCACTTCCGGGCTGAAACGCATTTGGATACAAATGATAGAAAACTTTTCTCAATGTATCATTAGAATTATTGGTATACACCAATTCTTGTTTTCCTTTGTATTGATAGTTTTTTACATCCATCGATACCTCCATTTTATAATCGGCATGTTGTTGCCAATATGGAGCATTTTGTGCAAATGTCGAGTTTAGGCCCAAACTCAAAAATGAAAGTAAGATAATTTTTCGCATGATTTTAAAAATAAAAATGGAAGAGCTGCCACTCTTCCATTGGATTAGTATTGTATGTTATTTATTTTTTAGACATTTTTTCTGCCATTAATAAAGCATTATAAGCATTCACCATTTTAGCTGTTTTTGATGACTCTGCAGAAGAAACAGCAGCTGGTTTTTCAGCTGGATTTGGGTTTGTTCCTAAAACTACGGTCTGAGGAAGCGCCACTCCGGAATCCATTAAAATATGTTTTACCTGCGAAGCTTTTAATTTTGGATAGTAAGAACGAATCAAAGCCGCCACTCCTGCAGCATTTGGAGATGCCATTGAAGTGCCTTGCAGATATTTATATTTGTTGTTAGGAATTGTGGCGTAAATTTCTTCACCTGGTGCAAAAACATCTACATTTATTTTTCCAAAATTAGAAAATCCAGCCACTACATTTTCGCCGTATTCTTTATTAATCGCTCCAATCGTAATAACGTTATCAGCAAATTCTTTGATGTTATCCTGAGAATCGTTTGGATAATTGATGTTTTTTGTTTCATCAATATTGTACCCGTCATTTCCTGCTGCATGAACTATTAAAACATCTTTTTTTGCTGCATATTTTATTGCATCGTATACCCACTGCTTGTGCGGAGAAAAGCTTTTTCCGAAACTTCCGTTGATTACTTTTGCTCCATTATCTACCGCATAGCGAATCGCCAATGCAATATCTTTATCATACTCGTCTCCGTCTGGCACTGCTCTAACCGTTAAAATTTCAACATTATTAGAAATACCGTCGCCTCCTAAATTATTACCGCGAACCTGAGCGATAATACCCGCTACGTGCGTTCCGTGAAGCGCTTTTTCTTTGTCTGGCCCGAAAACAATATTATTTCCGTAACGGTTGTTTTTGATATCTTCAGGATTATCGCCAACTACTTTTCTTCCGTCGTACTCTTTATTTAAATTGTAATTCAGCTGATCGTAAACCTGATCGCTATACTCTTTCAATTCAGATTCAGGATCAAAAGTTGGTCCGGCGTTGGTAAAAATCTGTGTCATGATTTTTTTACTCTGTACCACTTTTGGATCTGTTGAAGTAACAGCTGCCAAATCTTCTATTTTATAGGTCGTTTTATTTAACTCCTTTTTAATAGTATTATGAACATCTAATAAAAAATCTACCTGCTGCTTGTCTTTTAAAGCTTCTTCGTATTTCTCATTATATTGAGCCAAAGCAGCTTTGTATTCGGCAGAGCCATCATCTGCTTTTTTAATCATACGTGTCATTTCAAGATTTTCATGAACAGCATTCCCAAGGAAATTCCATCCATTCACATCATCAATAAAACCGTTTTTATCGTCATCAATTCCGTTACCGGCAATTTCTTTAGGATTTGTCCAGATCATTCCTTTTAGATCTTCATGCTCGATATCTACACCAGAATCTACAATCCCAACGATTACTTTTTTACCTGTTTTTCCTTGCAATAATTCGGCGTAAGCTTTATCAACACTCATTCCCGGAATGGTATCTTTTACCAGATCAAGATGACTCCATCTTTTTAAATCGTTTTCAGAAACAGGTGCTTTCTTAACAATAACTAAAGGTGAGGTAATTACTTCTTTAGAAGCAGAAGTTTGTGCTTGTAAGGTTACGCTTCCTGCTAATGCAAGTAAAACCCAAGCGGATAAAGTAAATGGTTTTATATGATTCATGTATCTGTATTTTTAAATAAAGTTAAAATAAGCGCCTAAATTATGATTTTTTGTTACAAAAAACTAACGATTAACAATGCGTTATGACTTTTTAATTATGATTTATGAAATACGAAAAATCCCGAAGCTCTTTATAACTAAGACTTTCAAAAATTATGCGGTATTTTTTTTTCCTCAATTATTATTAAAACGTTTAAAAATAAAAAGAAAAACAACATTTTCTTTACGGTTTCCCGTAACGAAATGAAGTTTGAATTTTGTATAATTGCCCGACCAAATCATAAACTTCATCTATGAAAACAAAACTACTCTTATTGCTGCTTTTAGCAAATTTTACACTTTATGCACAGACCAACCTAGTTCCCAATGCCGGACTAGAAAACTGGCCGGGCGGCATACTTCAGGACTGGAGCGTTACAAATGCTGTAACATCGAGCACTGACGCTGCTATGGGACAGTTTAGTGCAAAATTATCATACACAACTGTATCGCCAAAAATCATTGCGCATGTCCCAATGAAGGCCGGCGTAACTTATACTGTAAAATTTAAGTATAAATATGTTAGTTCGAATTTTAGCGGCGATCATCCCATTGCTTTGAATATTTCAAAAGACGGAAGCGCCAATACTTTATCGAATAGCACTTTTGCTGCCAACAATTTATGGACAGAAAAAGAAAATACTTTTACTGCAGACCAGGATCTTACGTTTGATGTATCAATTTCTACCTATAGTTTTGACAGCAAAGCTTTTGATATTTTAATTGATGATGTTCAGGTTTATGTTAAAGGTACAGAACAATATACCCTAATTCCGGATATAGAGTTTGAGAAAAAATTGATAGCGCTGGGTATCGATTCAGGTACTCCTGATGGTAAAGTGCAGACTTTAAAAGTTGCAGCTGTTACATCTTTAGGTTTAGACACTGCCATTATTTCTGATTTGACGGGTCTTCAGGATTTTACTTCGTTAAAATCATTAAGCTGTACTTCTTCATCGTGGTCAAGCGGCAGCGGAGGTTCTGGAAAACTAACGAGTCTTGATGTTTCGAAAAATGGTAATTTGACGAGTTTGTCTTGCTATAACAATAAGCTTACAACTCTGGATGTTTCGAAAAATACACTTTTAACATCACTAAATTGCAGCGGTAATAAATTAACCGCTCTTGATGTTTCTAAAAATGTGAATTTAACTTTTTTAGATTTTGGTTCTTCACCAATAACCGCAATGAATATTTCTTCAAATACAGCATTGCAGACATTACGATTTGATCAGACCAGTCTAACGACTATTGATGTTTCTAAAAACATTAATTTAACCTCTTTAAATTCTTTGTATACCCCTTTAACATCGTTGGATATTACTAAAAACGTAAACCTAACGTCTGTATCGCTGCGTCAAAATCAATTAACATCGCTGGATGTTTCAAAAAATACCGCTTTATTAAATTTGACGATAGCTTCAAATAAATTGACAGCACTTGATGTTTCTAAAAACACGGCGTTAACGAATTTACAATGTTTTGAAAATCAATTAACAACACTTGATATTTCTAAAAACACCGCTTTAAAATTATTCTCTTGCGAAACCAACAAATTAACCTCTCTTGACGCTTCTAAAAATGCGGCGCTAACAAACTTTAATTGTGGTTCGAACGCGCTTTTGAATCTGAATCTTAAAAATGGCAAGAACACTTTATTGTCAGTTGTCAATTTCAAAGGAAACTTCAGTCTTTTCTGTATTGGTGTTGATGATGTGAACTATGCAAACAGTAATTGGTCGGGCTATAAAGAGAACGCTGCTCTTTTTGCCAATTATGACTGTACCACAGTAACTGCAATTCCTGACGCTGCTTTTGAAACTAAACTGATTGATTTAGGAATTGATACTGATGGCAAAAACGGAATTATTTTAAATTCAAGTATCGCGGCCATAACTTCTTTAGATTTATCCGGCAGTTCTATTGTTAATTTAAGCGGTATTCAGGGATTTACAGCTTTAACAACTCTGAACGTTTCGGGAAATTTATTAAAGAGAATAGACCTGTCTCAAAACAGTTCATTAAAAACTCTAAATACTGCTAATAACGCTGCTCTAACTTGTATTCAGGTTGCTGATCTCAGCGTTGCTGCTACCTGGAATACTACTAAGGATGCCACAGCGAGTTTTAGTTTAGACTGTAATGTTTATACGCTTATTCCGGATTCAAAATTTGAAGATAAACTGATTGCACTTGGAATCGATAAAGATGGTAAAAACGGGAAAGTAAACAGTGAAAGCCTGGTTAATATTACATCTTTAGATGTTTCTAATAGTGATATTGCAGATTTAACCGGAATTCAGGATTTTACAAATCTTAAAACCTTTAAATGTACCGGAAACACTACTGTAACTGGAAAACTGACAAAACTGGATGTTTCTAAAAATACAAAATTAACGGAGCTATACTGTTCTTATAATCAGTTAGCTGCTGTAGATGTAACTCAAAATACGCTATTGACCTCACTGGATCTGAGAGGGAATAAACTAGTGGCTGCTGATGTTACTAAAAATGCTGCTTTAACCTATCTTAATATAGCTCAAAATAAGCTGACAGCGATTGATGTTACTAAAAATCCGGCGTTAATTTATTTTTATGCTGAGATAAATGATTTAGCCGCTATCGACTTGACACAAAACACAAAATTGACGAACCTGAATTTATATGCAAGTGATTTGGTAACTATTGATTTATCAAAAAATATAAATTTGACTACTCTTGATGTGCAATCGAATAAACTTACAAGTCTTGATTTGACAAAAAATTTAGAATTGTCTTATTTAAATTGCACCGGAAACGAAATTGCAGCTCTTGATATTTCTAAAAATATTAAAATGATAGATCTGCAATGTGATTCTAACAAACTGACGGCTTTAGATCTTACAAAAAACACAGTGTTATCTACGGTTGATTGTTCTAATAACAAAATAAGTGCACTTGATCTTTCTCAAAATACAGGTTTAAATATTTTAGAATGCGGCGCAAACGCAATGACAACGCTTGATGTTTCTAAAAACATTACTTTAAAAGCTATAAGCTGTTATTCTCTTCCAATAAAAACTTTAGATCTTTCTAAAAATACTTTATTGACTTCTTTAACTTGTTATTTGACAGATGTTACTTCTCTAGATGTTTCTAAAAATATCAATTTAACAACCATCTATTGCCGTACCGGAAAACTTACCACCCTGAACGTAAAAAATGGCAAAAACAATTTAATCACAAGTTTTAATGTCGCACTCAACCCGGATTTAAAATGTATTCTTGTTGATGACGTTAATTACGCTCAGGCAAATTGGAAAAACAAAGATGAAACTTCTTATTTTTCTAATATAGACTGTTCATTGGTCACGCCTATTGCAGATCCTAAATTTGAGGATAAATTAATTGCTTTAAACATTGACACTGACGGTAAAAATGGAGTTGTTTTAACTTCAAATATCAAAGATTTGACTTCTTTAGATGTATCAAACAGTTTGATTACAGACTTAAGCGGCATTCAGGATTTTAAAGCTCTGACGAATTTAAATGCTTCCAATAATGCATTGGCAAATTTAGATCTTACTAAAAACAGCGCTTTAAACACGTTAAACATTTCAGGTAATCCTGCGCTGACCTGCGTAACAGTTGCTGATGTTGCCGCAGCGGGCAAATGGTCAACAATTAAGGATCCTGCAACAAGTTTTAGTTTAGACTGCCGCCCTTATACGCTTATTCCGGATCTCAATTTTGAGAAAAGACTAATCGCGTTAGAGCTTGATAAAGATGGCGAAAACGGAAAAGTTTTAACCAAAAATATTAATACGGTAACGGTTTTAGATTTAAGTTCAACGAATATATCTGATTTAACAGGAATTCAGGATTTTACAGCTTTAACAAATTTACAGCTGTACAATAACAAGCTAACAAAGCTTGACGTTTCTAAGAACACTGCATTAACCAGATTAAATTTTGAAAGAAATCAAGTAAAAAGCATTGATCTTTCGAAAAACGTACTGTTGCAGCACCTAGTCGCAGACAACAATCAGTTAACAAGCTTAGATGTTTCAAAAAATACAGCTTTGACTAATTTAGAATGTAATACTAACAGCTTGACATCTCTGGATGTTTCAAAGAATCTGCCATTATTATACTTAGAACTCGATTCTAATAATTTATCGACAATAGATCTTTCTAAAAATAGTAATCTTAGTATTTTATATATTTCTTACAATTCATTAGTAACTCTTGATGTATCAAAAAATCCAAAATTGTTTTTCCTGCGTTGTGACAGCAACAAATTAACATCACTGGATTTATCACAAAACCCGAATTTAACCGAGGTTCTTGGAGGCAGTAATAAATTAGTCAACTTAAATGTAAAGAATGGCAGCAATAAAAAACTGCAAAGCACCAACGGAGGTTTTTCTTTTCGATTTAATCCTAATTTAACTTGTATTCAGGTTGATGATGTAGCGTACTCTAACACGGCCTGGTCCGATAAAAAAGATGCAACAGCTGTTTTTTCTTCAGAAGCCTGTGCAGTAAACACGGCGTATACGCTTATTCCTGATACTAATTTTGAAAACAAACTAATCGCACTTGGTATTGACAAAGACGGCCAAAATGGAAAAGTTCCCACGGCAGATATTGCTTTGATCACTTCATTAAATATTTCAAACAGCAATATTGCAAGCTTAGATGGTATTGCGGATTTTGGCTCATTGAGCACATTAGACTTTAGCAAAAATCAGGTTAAAAGTTTTATCTCTAGCAATAAAGCTTTAACCACATTAAATTGCAGTCAAAATCAGTTAAATGAAATAAATATTGACGCATCAACATCTTTGACCAATTTAAACTGCAGTACTAATAACTTATTGGTTTTAAATCTTTCAAGAAACAAAAACCTGGCTGTTTTAAGTGCTAGTTTTAATAAATTCAGCGCATTAAATCTGGCCGACATGACATCTCTTAGAGAATTAGACTGTGCCGGAAATAACTTGTATGCATTGAATATAAAAAATGGAAACAACGCTAATATGCAGCGTATGATTTTTGGAAATTTCACTGAAAACCCAAATTTACTTTGTATTCAGGTTGATGATGCCGCGTATTCTGCCAGTAAATGGATTGCAAAAGATGCTAAAGCCAGTTATTCGTCAGAAGCTTGCCCGGAAAACCTTCAATATACCTTAATCCCGGATCCTAATTTTGAGAAAGTTTTGATTGCTAATAATATAGATAAAGATGGCGTTAACGGAAAAGTCTTAACTTCTAGTATTGTTAATCTTAAATCTCTGTCGGCAATTGACACAACTAATAAAATTACTGATTTAACAGGTATTGAAGATTTCGCTGCTCTAGAGCAATTATATTGTTCTAATGGCGCTTTAACAAAACTAGATGTTTCAAAAAATTTCAAATTACAACGTTTAGATCTGGATGATAATAAGGTTACAACATTAGACTTATCAAACAACAGCGATTTAGAACATTTCAGCTCCGAAAACAACAGTTTATCTGAATTGAATGTTTCGAAAAATCCTAAATTAAAAACGCTGCATGTTTCAAGTAATATGCTGACAACTATTGATGTATCTAAAAACCCTGCACTTGAGGAATTGTATATTGTGGCTAATAAATTTACAGATATCGATGTTACAGCCAATTTAAACTTAAAGCAGCTGGGCATTTCTACAAATAAAATAGCTGCTTTAAATATCTCTAAAAACACAGCTTTAATCAGTTTATCCGCTTCATCAAATGAATTGACAAGCGTTGATGTTTCAAAAAACACTGCTATTACTAGTTTAATCCTTAGAAAAAATCAGTTAACCAGCATTGATATTTCAAAAAACCTTTTGTTAAGTACGCTTGAGGTTAATGAAAATAAAATTGAAACAATTGATGTATCAAAACATCTGTTATTAAACATTTTAATGGTAAACTCAAATCAATTAACGAGTTTGAACCTTAAAAATGGCAAGAATAAGTTATTAAACAATAACTATGTATCCTTTTATGGAAACCCAAAACTAACTTGTATTCTTGTTGACGATGTTGCTTACGCCAATGCAAACTGGCCTAATAGAAAAGATTCGTTTGCGACGTACAACACAGAATGTACAGGCGAATTGACATTACCTGCCAACAACTTTACCGTTGAAACAAAAGGAGAATCTTGTCTTGGAGAAAACAATGGCGAAATTAGTATTGCAGGAAAAGCTGCCTTTGCCTATACAGCCACTATAAATGACAAAACATATGCTTTTACCAATAACAGTTTAAAAGTTACTGCTTTAACACCTGGCGTTTATAATATTAAAATTACTATTCCGGAAATGATTTTCGAACAAAATTTTAAGGTAACAATTGCAAAAGCAGCAACTATTACCGGAAAATCAAGCCTGACATCAAAAAAACTCGATGTTGAAATTACGGAAGGGACTGCACCGTTTACCATTTTTGTTGACGGAACAGAACAATTTCAAACCACTGATTCAAACTTTAGTTTAGAAGTAGAAAAAGGAGGATTAATTCAGGTAAAAACGGCAAAAGCCTGCGAAGGCGTTTTCTCTAAAAAAATCTTATCATCAGATGTTTTAGGAGTAGTAGCGGCTTATCCAAATCCTACTTCAGGTAGTTTTGAAATTGAAATTCCGACCGATAAAAATCAAATTAAAATCGAAATATACAACATTGTAGGACAATTAATTTCCAGTAAAATTTATACTGTTGAAAACGGAAAAGCACAATTAAATCTTGAACATAACGCTTCAGGAATTTATGCAGCAAAAATCTATTTAGACACTCCGGAATATCTTAAAATTATAAAAAAATAAAAATGAAGAATTTTATATACTTTTCAATTATCAGTCTCCTATTTGCAGCGTGTGGCAGCGGAGGTGGAGACGATTCAGAGCCGGTAACGCCTCCAGTTGCCAATGCCGCTCCGTCTGTTCCGGTATTAGTAACTCCTGCTGACAATAAATTGTGTCTGGATAATACGGTTGCTTTTCAGTGGAGTGAGTCTACAGATCCTCAAAAAGATGCCATTGTTTACCAGATTCAGGTTGCAAAAGACAATGCGTTTACTCAAATTATAAATACACTCGATAATTCGTCCGTTGCTGCTACTCTTTCGCTGGAGAAAAATACAGCGTATTACTGGCGCGTAAAAGCAACAGACAGCAAAGGTTTGGCGAGTGCTTACACAGCGACTTCTAAATTTTATACAGCAGGCACAGCGGTTGTTAACCACCTTCCTTTTGCGCCAGAATTAGTTCAACCGCTTATAAACGCAGCTTTAAGTACTGCAAAAGTTTCGCTGGTATGGAGAGCTTCGGATGTTGACGTAACAGATGTTCTTACCTACGATGTGTATTTTGGAACTGCAAATCCTCCCACTGTAAAAGTGGCAGAAAATAGTAATACCGTTTCTTTTGAAGTTCCCGTTGAGCCCACCAAACAATACTTCTGGAAAGTGGTTGTCAAAGACAATAAAGGAGGCGAAACGATTGGCCAGATTTGGAAATTTAAAACCAATTAATAAAAATAATTTAGCGCAGGCAAAAAATCCCATTTTCATTCAATTGAAAATGGGATTTTTTTATGATTTTAATTCTCGCTAAAAAATTTCTTCGCAGGTAAAAACTTCTTTCAGACGAACCCCTTTTTCAGTATGTTCAACCGTTATAATTTGATTGTGAGCATCATGTTCCAGAAATAAATAATAATTATGATCAGCGGCTAAATTCAAAAATTTTGCTTTTTCGGGCATTGTAAGCAATGGCCGCGTGTCATAACCCATAACATACGGAAGCGGAATATGCCCGGCTGTCGCCAATAAATCGGCACAAAAAACAATCGTTTTATCCTGATATTGAATGTGCGGAATCATTTGTTTTTCTGTGTGGCCGTCTACATAAAAAATATCAAATCCTACTTCATTTGATGTTCCAAAATCTCCATTTGGCCTTTCAATAAAATTCAATTGTCCGCTTTCCTGCATCGGAAGTATATTTTCAGATAAAAAAGAAGCTTTCTCGCGCGGATTGGGTTTTGTGGCCCATTCCCAATGATTTTCATTGCTCCAGTATTTCGCATTTTTAAAAGCCGGCTCGTAACCCGTTTTATCAGAGTTC
>Ga0247811_1000031_pt1 | contig 57477 bp, 46 predicted proteins | sample UWRJL134311R1_FD_189018 | JGI IMG/M metagenome (GOLD analysis project Ga0247811, IMG submission 189018) | Plant litter microbial communities from Arlington Agricultural Research Station in Wisconsin, United States - UWRJ-L134-311R-1 | ecosystem: Environmental > Terrestrial > Plant litter >...
TCTTTTTTAAAATCATTATTAATACCGGTAAACCAGGGTGCTAATTTAAAATCATTGTAATCTAAAGTAGAAGGATACTGGATACCTGTAACTTTTTTCCAGTTTTGGTTATCTTCAGAATATTCTACAATTAACCCGTCATACCCGTTATGAAACAGCGAAATAAGATCAAACTCTACATAAGGAGAAGGAATATTTGTAAAGTCAAATACAGGAGATTGTAGTGTAAAATCGGCATTTATTGCCATCCTTTCCTTATCATTGGCAAGATTGGTCGTGGCCCATAAATATTTAGAGTTGGTGTCTCTAAATGAATAAATGCTTGCCTGCCATATAAATTTTTGATTTGAAGCCAATGATTTTGAATACCAGCCTCCAGGTGTTCCCTCAAAATCCTGATAATATGGAAATTGAGCTATCGTACCGCTGTACACAGCATTAGTAGTACTATTATTAGCAGCATTCGGATCCTGGTTATAAGATACAAAAGATTCATAAGTGTACAGCCCGGCTGCAGATAAATCGACAGTGCCATCAAAAGAAATTGTCATTTCTGAATTCTTTTTTAAGGCAGTACTTAGTGTAACGTCTTTCCATACTGTTTGATTTCCGGGAAGTTTATTTAAATATCCAATTTTTAACTGAGATCCGGCTGGTATATCCTGACAGCCTAAATTATAGATCGTAACCGCTAACGGATGACTTGCCGGCAATGCTGCTCCTGAATATGCCGGAAGATTTAGTCCCACAACTTTAAGGTCAAAATCTTTTTGCGCAGGAGGAACCAATAGTGTTGACACAAAAGAAATCCCGTCTTTTGTACCAAACGCCTCAATAGGTTTAAAATCAAATTTAAATTCGACATAGTTCAAAACAGTTGCACTTATATTATACGGAAAATTGTCCTGAATTTTTAGTATTGTTTCTTCACCTGCTGCCAGATCTTTAGGTACGGTAAGAGTGCCATTGTTCTCATAAATAGAATTAAATCTGCCTCCAAAAGACGGCACCATTAATCTTACCTTGTAATTTAAAACTTCATTTGCCTTAATTACAATAGATCCCGTATTTTTAATTTTGATAAAATACGGTTCGTCTCCTTTTAGTGAACCACAAGAAACAGATGGATTTTCAACTGAAACGATTGCTATTTGTTTGTCTGTATACGCTGCACCAACACCAATAGCATACCATGCATTTGCTACTTGTTTGTACTCCTCAGAACTTAACCCAAACAAATCTTCGGCTGCCATTAAAGTTGCATTACGCATATCGTTAAAGTTAGACGAAGGCGATAAATACTCTGTAAGTGTTAAATAGGCAATTTTCTCTGCTTTGGCAAGACCAATAGCCTTAACAATATAACTGTTATTAAGGTCATTTACACCTTGTCCGCCATCACTTAAAAGGTAAAACCAGTAATTTGTAATACCACTGTTAATATGAACACCTCCGTTATCGTAACTGACATTTGCCGGATTTGTCCAATTTTTTCCTCCGTATGTGTCCGGCTGACCCTGCGCTTTCGGATTTGACATATTTCGCATGCTTCCGTGTTTATAAAGCTCATTCCCCAGCATCCAAATATTTTCTCTGCTGTCTTTTCCAACATAAAACTCTACCGATACACCAAAAATATCACTAAAAGATTCATTCATTGCACCTGATTCTCCCTGATAAATTAAGCCCGCTGAAAATTGCGTTACAGCATGTGTTAATTCATGTGCCGTAATGCCTAAACCCACATATGGTGCGCTGTTGGTGCCATCTCCAAATTGTGCCCACCCTCCTGTCCAGGAAGCATTTTCGACATTATTGCCTAAATGTGCAAGCCCAACGATTTCAATTCCTTTGTTATCGACACTATTTCGGTTAAATTTTTCCGCATAATAGTCTATCGTCTTCTGCATTCCCCAATGAATATCTATCGCTGCCTCATCATGGTTTTGATTGTACAAATCATTCCAGTTATTATCTTCATCAATAAAGTCGGTGATCAGTTCATCCTCAGGATATTCGGCATGATTCATATTTAAAGTATACATAGGAACATTGTATTTTCCCTGCAATGCTTCGAGTCTGTAGCCATCGGCATATTGTTTTGTATTAAAAACTACATCTCCGGAATATCGTGATTTACCTTTGCCAATACTTTGACCTGCAAGATGAGCATCCCGGTTCAAGTCGATTTTGAGAATTATCTGCCCCGAGTCTGCCGCTACATAAATGGTCTGGCTTGATTGGGGATTGGTTGCATAAATATCAAATTTCCAAGCCAGATGATATTCTTTTAATGCGGCCGAAAAGTTAGGCCCCACATACACCAATTCGCCTTGTGGTTTTGTCCTGATATCTTTATTAATTAAAGAAGCTAATTTTTTACTTTCCCAAATGTACTGCTTCGCATTTACGCTTTGAAGTGCATTTTCTAAAGCTGTGGCGGCATTTATTTTAGGATTGCTGGCGGCAGACAATTTTTTAGTGCTAAAACCAAATGCATCGATCTTAGCTTTATTTTCTCTCACCTTATAAATGGCTCCTTCGACAGGAACACCATTATGGAGCTGCTGATATGTAACCAGCGTTCTGCCGTGATTGTCAGAAACTGATCTTAATTGCATTTTATCTGATTTGGATAAATCAAACTCCTCTTTTTTAACTTCAAAAATATTTTTTGCCGTTAAATTGGCAGATTTAGCAAAAGATCTCACCTTGGTGCTGTCTTTTTTCTCGCCGGTATCCTCTGTTTTCTGGCCTGTTAGTTTTTGGCTTTCCTGTATTTGTTTTTGTACAGATGCACTCTCTTCGTTAGAGAGTGGTTTGCCTTTTACAGACTCATCTTGTTTTTGAGCTAAGAGACTGCTGGCAGCAGTACTTGTAATGGAATTTGGATCACTCGTTTTTTTTGAAACTTGGTCTTTTCCTACATCCGGAGCTTCTACTGCGGTTTGCAGTCCACCCTTTTTCGCATTTTGAGAAGGAGACTGTGCCTTTCCGACGGAACAGGCAAAGCAACTTAGCAAAATAAGCAAATACTTGGTTTTGAAGTAAATTTGGTTCATTTTTCCTTAAATTTAAAATTAATAATAAAGTTCGATTGGTTAATTAATGCCGCTTTTATATTTCGGTGCAAATCATAAAAGCACTATCCGGAAATCAATTTGAGGATTGATTTTCAGAATTTTCTTTTGTTATTTTTTTCAGAATCTTTAATAAGATTTTCTTTTTGGCAGCTGCCTCTTCCAAAAGTTGTTCTAAACTTTTAGCGGGTTCTTTTTTCTTTTCCTTGTTCATTCTAATTTATTTACGTCGTTTGGTAAATGTAGAATGGAGGTCTGAATTTTTGAAAAAAAGGGCTATTGTAAAAACACTCTCCGGCTGGAAAGCACCATTAAAAAAACACTCAAAATAGTATAACACAAACTATATCAAATCATTAGATCTAAATTTATAGTGCAGTCAGGAAGGTTAAAATGTATTTAGATGAGTAGAGAGATTTACTTTTTCATTGGTTAAATCAAACTTTTTACGAAGTCTTGTTCGGGCATTTTCAATCGCTTTAAAAGACTGCCCTGTGATTTGAGAAATTTCTTTTGTTGTTAAATCCAGATAAAGGAGCGCACATAATCTCCGGTCTCTTGGAGTAAGAGAAGGATATTCATTTTTTAATTTGTCAAAAAAGGATTTATGAACCTGTTCAAAACTTATTTCAAATTCTTTCCAAATATCGGTATTCAAATTCTTTTCCAGACGCTTTAAGACTATATCAATAGCTTGCTGCGTTTCTTTATTAATTGTTTTGAGTTTTATTTTTTTAAGATCAGTAAGAATTTCATTGATATTATCTGTCCGATGTATTTCTGCCATCGCTTTTCCAACCAAAACCATATTTTTAGCTTTGAGGCTTTCGTTTAACCCCTGCATTTTGGTTTTTAATTTCTTTTTTTCCAGTTCACTTTTAATGATATTACTGCGGTATTTTATCAATAAAATAATTAAAATCAATATGCCCACGATTAATATTAAACCTACTGCAAAATACTTGAACAGTTTTTTTTGTTCCGTAAGCTCTTTTATTTGGCTTCGGGCTTTATAATCTTCCTCGAGTTTTATTTTTTCTATGTTTACGGTCTTTTCTTCGACGTGAATACTGTCATTTATTGCGTTGTATTTCTGAAAATAATGGACAGCACTTTTATAATCCTGCTTGTCTATATAGACCTGATAGAGTATTTTATTGAGGTTTAAGTTTGAAAAACTGTATTCATTTTCTTTTCCTAATTCTAATGCTTTCTTTGCATTTACGATTACGCTTTCGTATTGCTTTTCTTTAAGCTTATATGCAGCAAAAGACTCATAAACAAAAACCTGCAATGCATTGGAAGCTCCCGTGTTTAACAACGAAAAAGCTTCATTAAAATAGTGTCCGGCTTTTATCGTATCTTTTTTCAGGTCATATGTTCGTGCTAAATTAGTACACACATAAATTTTTAAAACATTGTCTGTTATGGTCTTATTTACTAAATAAGCTTTGTGATAGTAATACAAAGAAGAATCCAGATTTTTATCTAAATAGATGGTGCCTATATTGTTTAGAATTTTTACAAGTTTAACAGGATCATTTTTAGTTTTTTGATAGCGGTATACATTCCGAAAATATTGCAATGCCATTTCTTTATTTTTTCGTACTGAATAAATAATGGCGAGATTGTTTTCTAATTTTGAGGCTTCTTCAGCGTTCTCCTGCTTTTTATAAATCTCATGTGCTTTTAAATAATACTGCAGTGCAATATCAAAAACATCTTTTGAGGCGTACATTTCACCCGTTGTAACGTAGACATACGCCAAAGTAAGTGCTGGTTTGTCTGTGTTTTTTGCTTCAGTTTCTGCTAATTCTATGTATTTTATGGCCCGGTCCCATTCGGTTTTTTGAAGTCTTAACGCAATTTTACGGCAGAGTTCTACTTTTTTCTGATGATTGTTGATCGTATTTAAACTATCAATGAGCTGCTTTGTGGACTGCGAATGAGTACTAAAGGAAAGTATAAGAAAAAAGAATGAAAATAATCGTACCATCATATTTAACAAGCTGTAAAGAATTTCAAATTTACAAATAAACAAGATTTAGAAGTTGAATTATAAGTAAAAACTTTCAAAATTATCATTGGTCTGAAAGCTGTGTTACTTATGAGCATTTATAACTATCATGAATTACAACTAAAGAGGATAAAAACTAATATTTTTTAATTTTAGTACATCATGGAGGCAAAATCTCATTGTATCTTTGAGTCAGTGCGGCTAGCTGCATTTATAAATCATGCTGTCCTACTGATAGGGAAATTATTGGTTCCTATATAATATTCTTTTGTGTGCTTGATAAAAATGAATCTGTTTTAAAAAATAAAAAATGTATAAAGTCTTTTCTGATAATGGAGCGTTACTACTTGGAATTAACAAAACAGACCGTACCATACTTTCTACTCCCGGTCAATTTAGCGAATACACGATATTATTTATAAGTGAGGGCCAGGGAATTTATCAGGCTGATTTTGCTTCTTTTGAGTTTGCTGCTCCTGCCCTATTATTTTCGACCCCGCAGCAAACAATTCATATTAAAGAAATTAAACCCTTAACATATACGACGTTACAATTTCATGGTGATTTTTATTGTATTGAGTACCATCGAAATGAAGTGGCGTGTAATGGCTTATTATTTAACAACATCTATCTTGAGCCTTCCATAAAGTTGAATGCAGTGCAGCAACAGCTGTATTATCAGCTAATCGATCAGATTATAGATGAAATGCAGCAGCAGCTTCCGTCAGAAATTGTGTTGAGGGCTTATCTGCAGCTTTTGCTTGCCAAATCCAGCACTTTGAAAATAAGTAGTGAAAAGCAAAATTTTCAAAAAGATGAAAAAATGGACCAGTTTAGGTTATTGCTGGAAGAAAATTTTTTAGTGCTGCACAAACCAAGTGACTATGCTGCTTTACTGGCAATGACTCCTAATAATTTTACCAAACAATGCAGCAGGCGTTTTAATAAGACACCTACTCAAATGATACAGGAAAGATTAATTTTGGAAGCAAAAAAACAGCTTCATCTTACCCGCCTAAGCATTAAGGAAATTGCTTTTGCGTTAAAATTTCAGGATGAATTTTACTTTAGCAGAGTTTTTAAAAAAATGACAAATGTTTCTCCTCAAACCTTCAGGAAAACAACCGGGATTTCTATCGTGGCAGATTTGTCTAAGTAATAGCATTTTTTATCCATTTCTTTATTATAACCCTAAACATAGCTTTGTAGTGTTAATTATGACAAAAAATTTAAACATACAAAGCAATGAAAAATTCCCTTTTAAACACAATAGCAAATCTCGATAATATTGGTAAAAAAGCCATTCGAGCCGGAATCGTAATCGTTTTCCTTTGGATTGGCGGACTCAAATTTTTTACTTACGAAGCCGACGGTATCGTTCCTTTTGTGGCAAACAGCCCGCTGATGTCTTTTTTCTACGATAATCCATCCGAATATAAAAAATATGTAAATAAAGAAGGAGAGCTCATTGCAGAAAACCATCAATGGCACATTCAAAACAATACTTATGGGTTTGCCAATGGTCTCGGCATTTTACTAATTGGCATTGCATTTCTGGTAGCCATTCACCATAAGGCACCTTTGGCAAGTATGGCAGGCAGCATCCTTGTTTTTATACTCACAATAGGTACACTCTCTTTTTTGATTACAACGCCGGAAAGCTGGGTACCGCATTTGACGGATGAACAATACGGATTTCCTTATTTATCCGGACGAGGCCGCTTAGTACTTAAAGATATTGTAATATTGGGGGCTTCCCTGATTACAATGAGTGAATCAGCGGCGCTTTATCTTAAAAGAAAAAAGGAATAATTCCTGTTTTACAGCAGCTGCCTATAAAAAAAGCTAAATCTCACGATTTAGCTTTTTTACTTTTATTACTGTATATTCTTAGGAATTCTGTTTATTTTACATCAAACCATAATTTTGTGGTAAGCAAATCTTTTCCCTGAACCGCTATTGCCGCCTGGTAATTATTTCCGTTCAATGACTGTTCAGTGCCCGGATAAAACAAACGCGAAGGTATTTGTCCGTCTAAAACACTAGCAGGGCCGGCTTTCAATACCGGATAATCAAGTCTTCTCCACTCTGCAAAAGCGTCAAGTCCTTGTCCGTAGAATGCAATCCATTTTTGAGTACCTATCGATTTGGCGTAATTTGCCACATCGTACTTCACCGATGTCTGATTAAGGTAATTAGCAATAACTGTCGCATCTGTAATTCCAAATTGATTCAATGACGCCGTAATTGCATTTTTATAAAGCTGCTCAGCATCTCCTGCAATAAAACCACGGGCTACTGCTTCAGAAAGATTGAACAACGTTTCAGCATAAGAAGCAATAACAGCCGGTGATGTCGAAGTCAGAAAGTAAGTACCCGGTTTTGATGTCTTAGCAAAACCCTGATTATTGGCATCACTCGTAGATAATCCGTTGGCACCTCCTACATATTTACCTACAGTTGCATCAGATGGCAGCTGCGCATAAACGGGTAAACGCGGGTCAGCTAACTCATATAACTTATCAACAAGTGTTTTCGAAATACGATAATCGTCACGAGTTTCAAACCAGGCCGAGGCCGGATTTTGCTGTGGAGAACTGATGTAGGTAAACTTAAAAGTATCGTTGTTGCTTGTAAATACGCCTGCAGCATCACTTGTTGCTTCAATCGCAGCCTGTTTTGCCAACGCCGGTTCTTTGTCTGAAATTCGCAGCGCTATACGGAGACGAAGTGAATTTACCAGTTTTTTCCATTTTGTAATATCGCCTTTATAAGACAAGTCACCCGTCACAGTACCATTTGTGGTACCTAACAAAGACTGAGCTTGTTTCAGATCTTCAAGTAATCCGGTATAAACTTCTTTTTGAGTATTATAGGCCGGAGTGACTTTTTGACCTGCTTCTTTGTAAGGAATACTTCCATAAGCATCTGTCAACAATAAAAATGTCCATGAACGCAGCGTTAAAGCAATTCCTTTGTAATTGGAATTGGCCTGTGCCTGCGGGAAATTAATAATTGTGTTCAAATCGGTAATCAGGGTCGCATAACCTGTATTCCACAACGTAGTGAAAGACGTGTTAGATACATTGTATCCGTCCGGTTCAGTATACTGGATTTTAGCCCAATGCTGTACAAATAACAAAGACGAGTCAAAGTTACTTGTCGATCCCCAGTATAAGTCAGCCCCCTGTTTTAATGATCCTGTTAACAGGTACGGTGCCAATGGCGTTTCAGTTGCATTTGGATTTTTATTAACATCATCCAGGGTATCGCTGCAAGAATTCAGTGTCAATGCAAACAGCGTTATATATGATAGTCTTTTTAACATGATTTAGTATTTTTAAAATTTAAGATTAACATTAAGGCTGAAATTTCTGGTAGTTGGCAGCGATAAACTTTCCAACCCCTGTGCATTTCCGGTATTAAAAGCTGTTTCGGGATCGATATTTGGCGCGTCTTTGTAAATAAAGAACAGGTTACGACTGGCCGCTGTAATACTTGCCCCTTGAAATCCAAGCTTCTTAGTTAATTTCTTGTCTAAATTATAAGTAAGTTTTATTTCTCTTAGTTTTACAAAAGTTGAGCTGTAAATGTAAGCCTCGCTGATATTGTATGGCGCTTTGTGGTATTCCTGCGCACTAAGAACAGAAGTGTTTGGAGATCCGTCAGCATATACTCCGTCAAAGATCATTCCGTCATCGTATATCGTTGCTCCAGCCGGAGCATTACCGCCTGAAACCAATGTTTTCGTAGTTCCCGTGCTGGTAGTCGTTATGAAATAATTTAAGCCGCCACTTGCTGCATCACGTCCTCTGGCAGTTTCAGCCAGTACACCAGTATACGTACCAGTTCTGTTGGTTCCTGAAAAAAGCTCGCCGCCTACACTGGCATCGATAAGAAATGAAAATTCAAGATTTTTGTACGTTAATGTGTTGGTAACACCTCCTATAAAATCAGGCGTATAATGTCCCAATACTTTCTTTTGCGGATCAGCTTTTGGCAGTCCATTATTACCCACTACAATATTTCCGTTAGCATCACGAAGGTAAGCGGTTCCGTATAGTGCACCGTACGCTTGTCCTACAGAGGCCAAAACATCTACACCTCCGCTGCTGCCAATCGTGTAGTTCTGAATCTGCTTCTCGTAGTCCAAAACCTCTACTTTGCTGGTGTTTTTTGCATAATTTACACCAACATTCCATTTAAAATTTTCAGTTTGAACAGGAGTTCCGTCCAATTGAATTTCTATACCATTGTTGTTTATTTTACCTGCATTGATTAATTGCGAATTATAACCGCTTGAAGCTGTTGTTTTGATCTCCAGAATCTGGTCAAAACTATCCGTGTTGTAGTAAGCAGCATCAAAATGCAGTCTGTTTTTCCAGAAAGAAGCTTCTATACCAATTTCGCTTGAGCGGGTTGTTTCTGGTTTCAGGTCTGGATTAAGTTTCTTTTGTGAAGAGGTTTGAATCGGATTTCCGTCGAATGCAGTTTGAAAATTATAAATTGTAGACAATTGATACGGATCTGCATCGTTACCCACTTCAGACCAGCCGCCACGCAGCTTTAAGAAATCAAGTGTGCTGCTTTTGATATTCAGGGCATCTGAAACTACTAAACTACCACTAACCGAAGGATAGAAATAGGAGCGGTTACTGCTTGGCAGTGTTGATGACCAGTCATTACGTGCAGTTACGTTTAAAAACGCATAATTTTTATACCCCAGTTGTGCCGAAGCATATGCACTGTACACACTCAGTCTTGAGTATGAGTTCGATGAAGTTAACGGATCTCTTGAATTCGTCAAGGTATATAAATCAGGTACGGCAAGACGTGGTGCTTTTTGATAATTGTTTGCATCGCTGTGGTTACGCACGTTGAATCCTGCAAGAGCATCCAGACTAAAGTCATCGTTCAGTTTTTTGACATAAGTAAAAATACCTTCCGTGTTTCTTTCGCTTACCGTATATGCATCTTCGGCATATGATCCAAAAGGAGTTCCGTTTGTACCATATTTAATAGTATATTTTCTGCGATCGTTATAATAGTCTACTCCTGTACGGAATTTAAAATTAAGTCCCTCAGCAAGTTTTGCATCCAGGTGAATATCACCTATTAAACGATTACGCTGCTGACTGGTAGTATTGTAATACGCATTCCAATACGGATTGCTGTAATAGCTGTTGTTCCAGTTAACATCTCTGTTATTTTGAAGCTGATTGATATCGACCTGACGTCCGAACCAAAGAAACTGAAGCATTACACCTGCAGCACGGTTTCCAGATGGACCACCTGGCAAGGTCGGAGCATCGGTAACAATATAGTTGGCGTTTACACCTACTCTAATGTTTTTAGAGATTTGGTAATTCGTGTTAACTGTAAAATTTGTTTTGTTTACTTCACTGTTAGGCACTGTTCCTAATTGTTTTTGATTATTTATTCCCAAGCGGAAATCTGATTTTTCATCTGATTTGGCCACAGAAATACTATTATCATATGTAATACCAGTATTAAAGAAATCCTTCACGTTATCAGGATGTGCCACAAAAGGTACTGCTGCACCATTTGAATAGAATTGCGGAATAAGACGTCCGTCTAATTTAGGCCCCCAGCTTTCATCAACCCCATCATTAATACCTCCTCCTTTACCATCAACAAAGCTGAATTTTCCGTTTGATCCTTGTCCGAATGAATTTTGAAATTTAGGCAGAGTAGTCACCTGAGCAATGGTTATACCTGAACTGAAGCTTATGCCCAGCCCTTTTTGGCCTTTTCCTGACTTGGTCGTAATGAGCACAACACCATGCGCAGCACGCGATCCGTACAAAGCAGCAGCATTAGGCCCTTTCAGCACCGTTAATGTTTCAATATCTTGTGGGTTTAAATCGGCTATCGCATTTTTAAAATCACGGGTAGCCCCGCCCACACTGCCTAACTGCGAGTTATCTACCGGAACTCCGTCTACCACAAATAAAGGCTGGTTATTTCCGGCAATTGAGGTTTCTCCACGAATAACAATACGTGAAGATCCCATATCACCCTGCGAATTGGTGATACGCACTCCTGCCAGTTTACCGGTAAGATTATTTAAAAAGTTGCTTTCTTTGGTATTCTCCAAATCCTTATTCTTAAGGGATTGAGTGGTATAACCCAATGATTTTTTTTCTTTTGAAATACCCAATGCCGTAACCACCACTTCTGAAAGCACGTTCTGCTCTTCAGTAAGATCAATTACAACTGAATTTTGATTCACTACAGTTTCTGTTTTTTTATACCCCAGATAACTTACTAGTAGTGTATAAGGAAATTTTTGTCCTGTCTGGAAATAAAATTTTCCATCGAAATCGGTTAAAACACCATGCGTAGTACCTTTAATAGTTACTGAAGCCCCAATAACAGGCTCTTTTGTAACAGCATCTATTACTGTTCCTTCAAGTTTCGACTGAATTAAAGGCTTGGTCTCCTGAGCTTTAATCCCAATGGAAATCAACAAAATGCAAAACCATGCATATTTATTTAATTTTTTTTTCATTACTTTGTTTTAGTTTAATAGATAAGGCAAGACGAATGGATTTATTCCACTTTCGCTTTCCTTACAGAGATGTACAATTTCTTTAAGCTTCACCATTTCTGCTGGAACAGAAGTGGTTTTTTTATTTACAATACATTCGTCTTTTCATTTTTTATTTATTTAGATTACTATTATTTGATTTGGTTCTTAAGAAATTTCAACCTTTAAAATATTATGTTTTAGAGCTTGAATAATTTAAACATCAGTAAAAATCATAAGTTCTACTAATTCGATAGAACAAAGGTAAATTAAAATTAGTAACTCCAAAATTTTAATTACTATTTTTGTAAAAAAAATGTTAATTAAAATAATTCTAAATTTTAAATTGCTAAAAACAAGATATTTACTACCTAAAATGTTTTTTAACAGATATGAGAATTTTCTTAAAGTGAAAAGTTAAATGAAAAAGCAACGAAGATTTTTTTTAAGCAAGAACAGCTGTATAAACAGCGTAATCACTACATAAAAATTTGCATTTGATGCTAATCAATAAAAAAAGGAATGTTATTTCTGACAAGCAGCGGAGTAGTTTTATGTCATTAAAACTGTCGAAGTGAGAATATTTCATCACTTGTAATGGGAAGGAAGATTACCAATGCTTTTAAAATGTAAAGACGTAGTAAGAGGAAAATAAAAAAGGAACATTCAAAAACAAAAAAACCTCCAAAATCTAATGACTTTGGAGGTTTTATTTTTTGATGTTATACGATTACATTTCGTTCAGGTCGTTGAACTCGTGTAAAGATTTTAATGTGCTTTCGTAAAATAAAATTGCAGCGATAAGGTTTCCTTTATCAGAATACGGCATCATTTTTCTTTGAAACTCTACTGTAGTATCTAAGAATGCTGATGTACCTACTGCTTGATTGTCTAACACTTTTTTGTGCTCAGAGTCGTCCGGAATACCTAAATCTGCCATAGTAACACCTGGTTTAGTTACCAAAGCAATATAAGGAAGTGTTTTCACTAAAACTTTAATACGCTCAATGTATAATTCCAAAAGTTCTCCTTTTTGCATACCGCTCAATTCTTTTTGATCATGGTATTTACGGATTAGGGCTGTCGTACTGATAATACTTCTAGGAGCATTTTTAGCCTGTGCTGAAATAGCGCCAGTTGCCATAAGGAAAAGGACACTTAGTAAAATAATTTTGCTCTTCATTTTTTTATGTAATTGGTTCTTGGTGAAAACAAAAATATATAAATTAACTTAAATTACAAGTTTATTGATTTCTTTTTTTCTAAAAAAATTAACATTTAGTATTATCTATCCCAATTGGCGATATTTTTTATGAAATTCGAAAATTTTACCGCTGTTTTTTCACTGTTATTATTTGATTATTCGAAAACGGCCTGGATATTTGATCCATATGCTCTTTTTGTTGCCATAATAATCCATAAATTCTTCACAAACAAAAACAGCATGCGCGGTTGACCATGCCACTACGCCGCAAAACTCGCTTCCGGATTCGCGCTTTAGCTTTTGTATTTGTTTGCCTTCTTTAAAACCTAAATATTTATAAATTGTAGGCGTATAAACTTCTCCTTCTTCTAAATCATCCAGTGCTTTATCAAAAGTGGCTTTTTTATCAATTATCTGTTTGTATTTTGCCATCACTGCGTAGGTCAATACAGCATAGTCTGTTATCTTTTCGCTGTCGCAGTTATCTTTTATATATATAAAATCAGCCGATAGTTTGGCTTTATTTAGTTCATCATTACTAAGATTAAATGATGCATTATTTTTTAGCGTTATTTTATATAAACCGTCGTTTGTTTTCTCAGTAACAAAAAGATTATCTAATCCGTAAACATTTAAAGACGCTTTAATAAAAGCAATCGATGAACAATTGGTGCGTTCTCCTTGTTTAAAGCTTTCGAATATTTTATCTGAACTTAATTGTGCATGAGAATTTGAATAAACAAACATTAAAAATAAAAATATTGAAGTAACAGATTTCATTGTCTTTAGATTTTATAATTGTTTCCCGGTCGATTTTGGGAATATACATATTTTACAAATCTATAAAAAATCAACTCATAGTTTTTTTTACTTCTTAACTTTTTTCAAAAATTGTTAAAAGTGTTAGGATTGAGACTTTTAAAGCGCTGCTATTACATACTATTACAGCAAATTTAAGGCTTCTGCTGTCTTTACTGCTTCGATAGAATTATTTACATTCAGTTTTTCCAGTATATTCTGCCTGTGCCTGTTGACCGTATTAATACTAATATTAAGCTGATCTGCAATTGCTTTGCTAATTTCTCCTTTACTTATTAATAGTAAAATTTCTTTTTCACGAGAGGTCAGCAGGTTTATGCAGTTTTCATACGTATCAATATAAAAAGTTTCACCTGTTTTAGTATTAACGATTTTTCCATCGACTCCTCTTATTGTGCCTGCTTTTTCAAATGAATAATTGTAGAGGCATACCGCCAGCCACAACCCTCCCTCTGAACTGTTTTTGAGATAAAAACTGCGGTGCATAATGTACTGGTATTCCTTTTTGGCATTTAAGGTTCTGATTTTGCACTTGGTAGCATAATTTAACCTTTCTTCGGGTTCGATTATTTTTAAGAAATTGAAAAATTCCAATTCTAAAAGATGTCTCTGAAAAAGATCATCCGGATGAATGCGCTTATAAATATCTTCCTCCCAAATAGAATCAATAGTCGTGTATCCGGAAGTATTCATTTCGAAAAAGCTTCCAAATTCACCTGTAAAAATATAGCTTTTGTTATCGGCAAGATCAGATAATACGGCGACCGAATGATCTATTTTTACATATTGTTTCATCATATTAACCGCTTCTTCCAGCGCCTTCCTGCGCTTGTCCGGGCTGTCAATAGATTCATAAGAAAACTGGTCTTCTAATTTTGAGATGGGATTCATAACAACCGTTCATTTTGTTTGGCATTCTGGTTCTTTTTCTGCAAAATGGTTATAAATAACTATTGGTACAAAAATAACTAATCACCTACTTTGTAAATTATTAATAAATCAAAAGTAACAAATCATGAATAGAATCCATCTCGTTTTAATCTTTATATGCAGCATGGCCTTAAAAGGAAATGCTCAAAAATTAAATGCAATGCACTGGCTCAATGAACCTGCAGAATGGGAGATAAAAGACAATAAACTCGTTATGCAGGTAACGCCTCAATCTGATTACTGGAACAAAAGCCACTATGGTTTTACCGTATATGACGGACCTTTTTTATATACGGAAAGAAGCGGCGAATTTGAAGTTACAGTAAAAATGAGCGGTGTTTATAAAACCAGATTCGACCAGGTTTGCCTGATGTTGAGAATAGATGAAAATAATTACATCAAAACAGGCATAGAATATGTCGAGGGTGTTTACAATATCAGTACTGTTCACACTATTGATAAAAGTTCGTGGAGTGTAATGGGATTAAAAGAAAAACCGAAAAATATATGGATGAAGGCCGTACGCAGACTAGATGCAGTAGAAATTTTTTATTCTGTTGATGGAGTTACCTATACCATGACCAATACCGTGTATTTTCCGGAACATAAAACTGTGCAGGTGGGCATGATGGCCGCAAGTCCTGATGGAAAAGGTTTTACTGCCACTTTTGAAGAGTTTAAAATCACGCATCTTCCGGATCAAAGGCGTTTAGAATGGCTCAAAAATAATAAATAACAATTTTTGTAACGTTTTATAACTAAATGCAGTCTCATATAGAGAACAATTCGAAAGCGATTAACTAAACCCTAATTATGAAAATATCTTTTTTCTTATCCCTGTCATTGGCCATTCTTGTGTACTGCCAGCAAAACGTTTGCAGGCAGCAAAAAGCCGCAGAGACATCAGTTCATAAAGCTATAAAATCTCATACTGACAGCATTTTTAATAAACTAGTCGACATTAGGAGAGACTTTCATGAAAATCCAGAATTGGCAGGTAATGAAGTACATACACAACAAAAGATCATAAATTATTTACTGGATTTAGGACTTGAAGTCGAAACAAATGTTTACGGTTATGGCGTTGTAGGTATATTGAAGGGTGAGAAAAAAGGGAAAAATATTGCCTGGCGGGCCGATATGGATGCGCTTCCCAATGAATTAGCAGATAATGTCGATTTTAAATCTAAAATAAAAGGCATTCAGCATGGCTGTGGGCACGATGTACACATGGCAATTGCATTGGGAATAGCCGAAGTTCTGTCAAAAAATAAAAAATCTTTAAGCGGAACGGTCTATTTTATTTTTCAACCCGAAGAAGAAACATTTATAGGAGCAAAAAGTATGCTGAACAGTAGTTTTCTTTCTAAAATACATCCTGATGAAATTTATGGACTGCATGTAACCGCATTACCTGCTGGTCAAATAATGGTCAGGCCAAATGAAATGTTTGCTTACCAAAAAAGAATACAAATTAAACTTAAAGATGAGCTGAACAAAGAACAGATAAAAGAGCTCGAAAAAACGATTCAGGCCGCATTATTCCGAGCGGCAACAGGAACTAAGCCATGGGAAATACAAAATATCGCCGATCCAAAAATTGGACTTACAAATCCTGATACTGCTTTTAAGGATTATTTAATAATGGACGACAAATTCTCTATTCATGCTAAAAATAGTGAACTGATTTTAGAGGCTTATTTGTATGAAACCAATTCTGCTAAAATAAAAGACATTATTCCTAAAATTAAAGAAGTAATACAATCCGGCGATTTTAAGGACAAGCTGCTTTCGATTTCATTTACACAGGAAAATCCAACTGTAGTAAATGATGAAAAATTAACCAATAGTGCCCTAAAAACACTTACAGCTATTTACGGAAAAGGCCTCACCGCTGCCGATTATGGTCAGGTTCCTTTCTTTAATGATGATTTTGCCTATTTTCAGCAAAAAATTCCCGGCGTTTATTTTTTTCTTGGAGGTTCTAATATCGAAAAGGGATTTGCTGCCATGAATCATGCTCCAAATTTCAGAGTTGATGAAGAGTGTATAAGAACAGGAGTTCGAAGTTTTTCTTCTTTACTTTTTGAAAGAGGAAAAATAAAATAGAAAACATTCCAAACAGATCCTCCTCATCGCGGTCTGCTCCTCTCTTTTTTCGCCGCTAATTTTAAAGTAGTTTTGTAAGCATTATCTTTTGTCTTAAATTTGCGCAGCTGCAAAACGCTGCAATATAAAGGAACTGGTTAAGTCCGGCATTAGATCAAGTGAAAAAAGAGGAAGTGAATAAATTGGAAAATGAAAAAGCAAGCTGGATTATTTGTCAGGAATGTCAGGGACGCGGTAAAAAAAGCCGCGGTCTAAGCGATAAAGCACGACGTGAATACCAGACAGCATTGGAACAATTTGAAAAAGCAAAAGATAAAGTTATAACGCCAGTCCGTCCGACAGGTCATTTATATACCTGTTTAAAATGTGGCGGATCCGGGTTACTCGCGTCAGCGAATCCTCCTGAAGCAGATAAAGAAAATTACCCGCACGTAGCTATTATTGGTGCCGGTATTGGCGGCGCCGCTCTTGCTGCTGCCTGCCTGCACCGTGGCATTCCTTTTACTCTTTATGAACGCGATACTGACTTTTCTGCCCGATCTCAGGGTTACGGACTTACTCTACAGCAAGCCAGCAAAGCAATCGAAGGATTGGGTATTTTTTCATTAAAAGAAAGCGTGATTTCGACAAGACATGTGGTTCATAATACAGATGGAAAAATAATTGGCGAATGGGGAATCAGAAAATGGCTGGATAATGAAGCAAAACCGACCTCAAAACGAACAAATGTACATATCGCAAGACAATCGCTTCGATTAGCATTGCTTGAGCAGATGGGCGGACAGGATTCTGTACAGTGGGGACATCAATTAGTTGCTTGTAAGAAAGCTGCGAATGGCGACGTTGATCTTACTTTTCAGGTAAACGGAGCGAAAAAAAACTTCAAAGCAGATATTGTGGTCGGAGCCGATGGGATCCGCAGTTCGGTCAGGCGATTATTGATCGGTGAAGAAACGACACCTTTACATTATCTGGATTGTATTGTAATATTGGGGATTTGTCCTTTAAACGCCCTTGAAAATCTTGATACTGACTTACTGGATTCGGCTACTGTATTTCAAACCGCCAACGGCAACGAACGAATGTATATGATGCCTTATACTGCAGAGTCGGTAATGTGGCAGCTTAGTTTTCCAATGTCTGAAGAAGAGGCCAAGGCGTTAAGCGCCCAGGGACCGAAAGCCCTCAAAGAAGAAGCATGCCGAAGAACACAATGGCACAATCCTATTCCGCAGATTGTGGCCGCTACACTCGAAGCCCAGATTTCCGGCTATCCCGTATACGACCGGGAAGTATTAACATCAGAATTATTAGAAAAAGGCGGTCCTGTGACGCTGCTTGGAGATGCTGCGCACCCGATGAGTCCCTTTAAAGGCCAGGGAGCAAATCAGGCACTGCTGGACGCGCTCGCACTGGCCAGAAGAATCGCCAAGGAATGCTGGCCTTTATCTGAATGGAGAAAAACCGGAATCAGGAAAAGTGTACTAACGGAATTTGAATCTGAAATGTTAGCACGCAGTGCTGCGAAAGTAAAAGATTCAGCAGCTGCCGCCGTATTTCTCCATTCTGAAACGGTGCTTTATGAAGGTGATGAACCGAGAGGAAGATGCCTGAAAAAAGAAAGTTGACAAGTTCAAATTCAATTATAACATTTTTTACTATTTTAAATAGTTATGCTTTCTGGTAAAAGAACGATTTTCTTAAAGAACTTTACCTTAAATTTATTTGTCTTATTAAACCTATTATATTGAAATCCAATATTGTATCTGGTTTGTATATGTGAATTTGACAACAAATAAAGAAGATCATATAAGAAAATTGCCTGCCATAGACTTAGTTTTGAGCTCCTAACAATTTAAACCTCAAAGTCATGGAAAATTTAAATACTTACAAAGAAGAAGATCTTGACAGATGCCCATTTCACAGCAATATAGCTGCAGCAAGCAACAACGACTTCATATACAGAAAAGCTTATAAAGGAGACTGGGGACACTGGGATGATCTGCCTGAAAATGTCAACAATGATCTAATTTGTGATGCGGAACAAAATGACATCGAGATTGTATAATACCGAGCTTCGCTTTGGTATTTTTTAACATATTTTTACAAGAATCCAGTATTTATCATTTAATTAAACTATATTCGTTAAAAATCCGAATTGCTTTAAAATAATGTAACGGATTTATTGTAATAATTATTAAAATATAGGTGCTTTTCCAGCAAATTACTGCCATTATTTTTTTCAAACACCACTAAGCTTTATATGAGCCTCAAAGAAAAAAATGGCGATAAGGAAATAATCCTTTCTCAAAAAAAAATCCTTCTTTCTAAAAAAGAAAACAAACCTGAAAATGCACCAATATCCATAACGGATGGGGCAAAAAAAATACCCGATACTGTAAAATCAAAAAAGGCATCTCAGCCTGTTATTGACAAGGAAGACCCTGTTTTTCAAAATAATCAAGAAAAAAAACACAAAGCTGCAATACTAGAACTAAAAGAACAGCTTTATGAAAAAGAACAGCAGATCATAAATCACATTAATGCTGTTGGTACTACTAATGCCTCTATAGAATTTGATCTTGAGGGCAATATTTTAAGTGCCAATAAAAATTTTCTTGAAATTATGGGTTACACCGAAGCTGATTTGATAGGAAAGCATCATCGCGTTTTGGTTGATCCCTCCTATTCAAATTCGAATGCTTATAAGGCATTTTGGAACAGCTTAAAAGCGGGCAATTATCAAAAAGATGAATTTATACGTGTAGCAAAAAACGGCAAATTAATATGGTTTTTAGGCAGCTACAATCCTATTTTCAACTTATTGGGACAACCTAGTAAGATTTTGAAAATAGCTACGGATGTCACCCTTACCAAAACACAATTTTTGGAACTGGCAGTTCAGGCACAGGAAAAAGAAAATCGTGCCGCCGAATTGATTGTCGCTAATGAAGAGCTTGCATTTCAGAATACGGAAAAAGAAAAACGTGCTGCCGAATTAATCATTGCCAACAAGGAATTGAAATTTCAGAATGAGCTAAAAGAAAAACGTGCAGCCGAATTGATTGTCGCGAATGAAGAACTCGCTTTTCAGAATAAAGAAAAAGAAAAACGTGCTGCCGAATTAATCATCGCCAATAAAGAATTAAAATTTCAGAATGAACAAAAGGAAAAACGGGCATCTGAATTAATTATAGCCAACAAAGAACTTGCCGTTCAGAGCAAGGAAAAAGAAAAACGTGCTGCTGAATTAATCATTGCCAATAAAGAACTTAAATTTCAGAATGAACAAAAAGAAAATCGTGCTGCCGAATTAATAATAGCAAACAAGGAACTTGCCATTCAGAGTAAGGAAAAAGAAAAGCGTGCCGCAGAATTGATTATCGCCAATAAGAAACTGGCTTCTGAAAACATTCTGAAACAAAAAAGAAAGGTCGAAAAGCTGAAACGTGCTTCAGAATTGATTGTTACCAACCGCGAACTTGCCTATCAGGAAAAGCGAAGCAGTGAACTAATTCTGGCCAATGACGAACTAAAAAAAGCGCAGGAAGAACTGGGTTCCTTTTCTTATTCTGTTTCGCATGATTTACGCGCTCCAATACGCGCAATCAATGGTTATACCCAAATTTTAATAGAAGATCATACCGATTCTATAGACGAAGATGGAAAACAAGTGCTGCAAGCCATCGTTCGTAATTCGAACAAAATGGGAGTATTGATAGATGATTTACTTGCTTTCAGTAAATTAGGCAGAAAAGAAGTATCATCTACTAATATCAATATGAACGCTTTAGTCAATAGTGTGATAAACGAATTAACATTTGAAAAAAGCGAAAACGCTCCGATATTTGAACTGGAAGACCTTGCCCATGCCAATGGAGATCCCTCACTGATCAAACAAGTTTGGGTGAATTTAATTTCGAATGCAATTAAATATTCAAAATACAAACCGGAAATCAGAATTAAGATTACTTCTAGTTCGCAAAAAAATAAAATAACATACAGCATACAAGATTGGGGCTCAGGATTCGATATGGCTTATTACGATAAATTGTTCGGTGTTTTCCAGCGGCTGCATTCACAAGAAGAATTTGCGGGAACCGGAATTGGACTGGCTATTGTGCAAAAAATAGTCAACCGCCATCATGGTACTGTATGGGCAGAATCAAAACTGGAGGAAGGTGCCAACTTTTTCTTTACCCTTCCGAATATTAATATTAAAAATTAAAAAATGAATTACGACGATATTGAAATTTTATTTGCAGAAGATAGTATGGAAGATGCCATGCTGACCATACGTGCCCTTAATAAAAGTGGTTTTACCAACAAACTCCTGCATGTAAAAGATGGCGCTGAAGCACTTGATTTTATATACTGCAGAGGAATTTATTCTGAAAGAAATCCTAAATCGCATCCAAAACTTTTTCTTTTAGATTTAAAAATGCCCAAAATGTCCGGAATGCAAGTGCTTGAACAAGTCAAAGGTGATAATGCACTGAGATCGATTCCAGTGGTTATTCTAACCTCATCTCAGGAAGATCCTGATATAGCAAAATGTTACAGCCTGGGTGCAAACAGTTATATTGTAAAACCTGTAGACAGTAACAATTTCTTTAATGCTATAAAAGAAATGGGAATGTACTGGATGATTTTGAGCCAGCCCGCACTATAAGCATTTGAATAATAAGTTATTGCATATAAAATAATACATCCAAATCAAATGAAAAAAGATATCAAAGTGTTGATATTGGAAGACAATACTTCAGATGCAGATTTAATGATCCGAAATTTGAAAAAATCAGAAATGTCTTTTGTTTCAAAAATAGTGGAGTCAGGAAAAGAATTTGAGGATGCTCTTGATATTTTTCTTCCGGATATTATATTATCAGATTATTCACTTCCTTCGTTTGATGCTGTTTCAGCATTTAAAATGATGAAAAGCAAAAACCTAACCATACCGTTTATCATAATTTCGGGCACAATTGGTGAGGAAAACGCTGTAATGCTCATAAAAGACGGCGTAACAGATTATGTTTCTAAAAACAATTTTTCATCTTTATCTCAAAAAATAACCCGTGCTTTAAAAGAAGCTGAGGAATTAATTGAAAAAGAAAATTTACTTGAAAAATTAAAAATACAGACAGCAGCTCTTTTAATAGCCAATGAAGAATTGGAATTTCAGAATGCTGAAAAGGAAAAAAGGGCTATTGAATTGATGAATGCCAATAAAGAACTGCTTGCTTTTAATTTTATTTCAAGCCACGATCTTCAGGAACCTCTGAGAAAAATTCAGATTTTCATTTCTATTATTATGGATAAAGAAATGAAACTTATGACCGAAGCCGGAAAGAATAACTTGAAACGCATTCATGTTGCAGCCACAAGAATGAGGCAGCTTATCGAAGATTTATTAGATTTTTCAAGGGTTGGAGCGGTCGATCATTCCTATGAAATGAACGATTTGAAGGATATTATTGAAGATGTCAAATTAGAACTTTCAGATACGATTGGTACAAAAAAAGCTGTTTTTGCAATAGACGACTTAGTACCGGTGTGTATCGTACCTTTTCAATTTCGACAGCTTATGTACAATTTAATCAGCAACTCCTTAAAGTTTGCTATTCCTGATGCTTCGCTTCGTATTTCGATAAAATCTACTGTACTGAAACATGACGAATTCAGACTGCTGAACCTGCCAGACAGTCCGCAGATTTGCGATTACTGGAATCTTAGTTTTACAGATAACGGAATTGGTTTTGAGGCTGAGTACAATAAAGTGGTTTTTATTATATTTCAAAGACTGCACCATCGGGAGCATTATTCCGGAACCGGAATTGGTCTTGCCATCGTAAAGAAAATTGTAGACAACCACAACGGCATTATTACGGCTGACGGCAATTTAAACAAGGGCGTTACTTTTAATATTTATATCCCCATAACTTCGGAACCTACTCCTGTTTTACTAAAACGAAATTCGAGAATAATGAAAGCTCAGGAAGTAAAATGCTTTTAAAATGTAAATTGTTTAGTTAAATAATTTCCGAAAAACAGAAACCTCCAAAATCAAAGACTTTGAAGGTTTTGTATTGAAATAGTGTTGATAAACAATCTAACTATTGGCATTCTTTTGTAATTCTGAAATCAATTTGCGATTGCTTCTGTTGATAATACTGCGTACTGCTTTCTTTTTGCTTTCATACTCCTTAACACATCTGTCAAGTTCATTGAATAACAATTGAAATCGATCGTACAAGGCATCAAGTTCTTCCATAGCTTTTAGCGTATCGGAATAATCCGGTTCTTCCAATTTATTTTTTACTGTTTTAGACATACTTTCAAATTTATCAAAGGCTGCCGCCAAAACTCGATGTTCTCTAGAATTTATTCCTTGCATAATACGGTACTTCAATATTGAACAAAATTAAAAAAACTGAATTTTATCAGATCTTCTGCAGCAGCAATTTTAATTTACATTCGTTAATAATTTCAATTAAATGTTTTTATAATTTGTTTAAAACCTTCTCAGGATAATCTGTTATAATTCCGTCTACTTTTAACTGCAGCATACGGTCAATATCTTGATCTTCATTTACTGTCCACGGTATGATTTTTATTTTTAAAGTTCGCAGCGCATCCACTTCTTCCTTATTCAGTAATTTAAAATGCGGACTATAAATTTCAGGTTTAAAATCAAGCTGTGACAGGTTTTTAGCCAAAGTGCCTTCTCCCACAAGAAAGGCGATTTTTGTTTTGGGAAACTTCTTATGCATGACATTTAAAATTGTCGGATCAAAAGACTGGATATTCATTTTGTTCTCAATTCCCTTCTCTTTAATCACTTTCATGACCATCTCGCAAAACTGTTCCGGCTGGGGCTGTCTTATGCCATAATCTTCTTTTTCTGATTTGATTTCGATATTGTATCGCACTGATTTTAGCTTATTTCTGGCAATATAATTTTCGACACTGTCTATCATTGCAGCCAATAAAGGTTTGTAGGTTTTCATTTTTTGCTGTGCCGGAAATGCAGCATTTCCTCTTGAACCGCTGTCGAACTTTGTAATGCTGTCATACGTCATTTCATAAAGATTAAAACTCTTTTCTTTTGCTTTCAAAATAGGTTTTCCTTCAGGATCAGACATGTACTGTGCGGCCATAAAAGGTTCGTGCGAAACCACTACTTTTTGGTCTTTAGAAATTACTACGTCGAGCTCTACAACGGCAGCTCCTTTTTTTACAGCGCTGATGAAAGCCGGAATGGTATTCTCCGGAAAATTACCGCGATCACCGCGATGTCCCTGTACTTCAATCGCTTGCTGCTGCTGTATTTTTCCTGTACTGCCGCAATTGTATGCTGCTAAACACAGCATTAAAACGCCGATTCCTTTTATTGTCCTGCTCATTTTGTCTCTGAATTATTTTACTTTATCTATTCTGTAAGTGCTGTTGGCAGTATGAACTTTACCAAACATATCGGTAGCTTTTATTTCGATAGTATGCGTTCCGATGGCAAGATCAGATCGTATATCGCCTCTCCAGACGTGCGTGCTCTTTTCAGGGTCCGAAGATCGTTTGCCAGGCATCAGTACTTCTGACAATTCCCATTCGTATACCAATTCTACATACGACGGATCTTGTACTTCTACATAATCCATTGCTTTCCATTCGCCGTCATCGATGCGGTACACTACCTTGTCTTTTTTATTTCCCATGAAAAAATTCGCAAAAACAGCTGATTTAGTTCGCTTGCCTTTAGCCACCACTTTTGGCGCGAAAACTTTCATTTGATAATTATCCGGCTTTCCTGCCACTTTGTAATCTACTGTATATTGATTTCCTGCAAAATGAATAAAGGCATATCCTTTTGGAGTTCCGTCTCTCATAACGGCAATTGGAATTCCTTTTTCGTCTAATTTTCCCGAATACCAATCTCCGGAAGTAGTTCCGATATTATAATGATGATGGGGTTTTTCCTGTAACCACCCGTCTTTTTTATCTAAAAAATCCTGACGCTGCATGTGCGTATGTGCCGAAAGAGAAAGTGTGTTTGGAAAATCCTTTAGCAATTCAAACAATTTCTGGCGGTCTTCATCTCTAAAAGAATCGTCTTTAGGGTCCGGTTCGCTTATTGGAATATGAAACGCCATGACAATCAAATTGTCTTTTGGCACAACTTTAAGGTCGTTTTCTATAAACTTCATTTGTTCTTCTGTAAAACCTCCCCAATATCCTTCATTGTCTCTTGGATCGGGATACAAAACGTCATCCAAAACAATAAAATGGACTTTTCCGTAATTGAAGGCATAATTGGCCGGGCCAAAATGAGCTTCATATGTTTCATCGGCAAGATTATCTGCTTGAGCATCAAAATTAAGATCATGATTTCCTAAAAGATTGTACCACGGAATTCCGATTTTTTTGACTGCCTGAATGTAAGGATTGAACAAACTTAGGTCGTTACCCACCAAATCGCCCATACTTAAACCAAACGGAACGTCTTTGATGCCTTCGACTTCGGCCACAATTCCTCTGGTAAAAAAATCAACTTCTTCGAGATTATAAGGCTGCGGATCTCCAAAAATAAGTGCCGTAAAAGCATCGTTTTCTTTTTGGGGAAGCAATCCAAAATCAACCGATTCCGGTAGTTTTCCTGTTGGTGCAACGCCTTCAAACTTCGATTTTGGCGAACCTTCCGGTTTATAATTGTAGAAGAACTGCGGAATATTGTCTTTATTGGCCTGTATTTTATAGCCCGAAGGCTTGATTATGGCAATAATCGCATCTTTTTGCAATGGCAGTTCATAGTTTCCTTTTTTATCCGTCAAAACTACCTCGCGCCCGTTTGTAATGGCCGCATTTGCAATTCCTTTTTCCTTTTTGTCTTTTTTCCCGTTTTGATTCAAATCTTCAAAAACGTTTCCTTTTACTGTTGTCTGCGCTGTCAAAATGCTGCAAAACAGTAATGCGCTGTATATAAATGTTTTTTTCATTGTAAGCTTTTATTTGTCCCACCAAACTTTAGAGTTAATATTGTCTCCCTCGATCATCTTAATGGCTTCCTGATAATTCTCTGTATTTTTAATCTGCTGATTGTCCGGATATGTAAATCGCGAAGGCATTACACCGCCGTTAAGCATCGCCGATGTTGTTGGCAATACCGGTAATCCTGTTCTTCTGTATTCGAACCACTGCTGGTAATCGGTGAAATACAAAGCGTAATATTTCTGCAGCATTATTCTTTCTAACGTGCCATTATACTGCGCCTGAACATTATCAAAATAATTGGCCGGAGCAACTGCTTTTACTTGTTCTATCGCTGCTTTCACGCCTTTTACATAATGTCCGGATGCATCCGCGATATAACCTCGCTGCGCTAATTCTGCTTTAATAAATTCGACCTCAGCATAGGTTAAGATATAGATCTGCATTGGGTTTGTCGCCTGCACATTCAAAAGTGTAGAGGCATTGTATTTAAACTGAGAATCTGCACCTGCGTAGCCGCTCGTAATTCCCTTATAACCCAGCGGCGCATTTGTAACCAAAGCCGTAGCTCCCGTTGCAATGATGGCTCTTCTCGGATCTTCGAGTGTATTTAAATTATCAATAAAAAACGAAGACATTTTGATATTAAGATTGAAATCCTGCGGTCTTCCCCACGGAGAAACATTTGGCGCCACTCCCGTTACCTTCAAAATCGCACTTTCGGCAGTGTTGGTAAAAACCGGGAAAATTTCAGGATGATCAGACATATACGCCAGTTTTTCAAAAGCACGCATTTCAGTGCGGTTTGAAACCCTTAACAGCAGTCGCATTCTTAAGGAATTGGTGAATTTCTTCCATTTTAAAACGTTATTCTGAAACAGGATATCTTCCGCATAAATCATCGGTTTACTCACATCGTAAAGTGTGTTGGCCTTTTCTAAATCTGCCAATATCGTTTCATAAATAAACTCTTGTGTATCGTATTTTGGATATAAAATTCCGTCTTCGCCTCGCACTGCTTCTGTCATAGGAACAGGACCAAAAAGATCCGTAAGATTGGCATACACCAAAGCATTGAGCGTTAGCGCTGCTGCCTGATAATTTACATCGCCAGCCTTTACAGCTGCGATACGCATTTCTCTAATATTGGAAAGCCATTTATAGTAATTGTTCCAGGCCGAGTTACCAATATTATTGCTGACGTCATAACGGTGAAGCCCTCCGGTTATACTTGGAAATGGCAGTGAAACCTGCATTAAATTGAAGGTAACATCTACACTTTGCAGCGCATTTTGAGAAGCGACTCCATAAATAATAGGATTTAAAAGCGTTCCCGGACTTATTTCAGAAATAAGGTTGGGGTTATCGTTAAGTTCTTCAAAACCATCTGTACAAGAAACCATTCCTGTAAGCAAAAGGATTATTGCGGTAATTTTTATCTTTTTCATTGTTTTATTATAAAGTCAAACTTAAATTAAAACCATAAGTAGCCGGAGAAGGCATCTGCCCTGTCTCTACACCTGGCAGAATTGTATCGCCATTTAAGGCTGCGGTTTCAGGATCATAGATTGGAAAATCTGAAAGAACCGCCAGATCTCGTCCGAAAACTGAAAATTGAAGCGATTGAATTCCTGTATCTTTCAGCCATCTTTTTGGCATATTGTACTGAAGGCTTACTTCTCTTAATTTAGCATAAGAAGCATCAAAGGCGTTTGATTCGATATTCGCCCTGCGGTAATAACGAACATAATAGTCTGCCGTTGCTACCTTTTTTGTATTAGGAGAGTACGATCCGTCAGGATTTAAAACGACACCATCACCTATAACATAACCCTCTGCCCTTCCCATTTCATTAGAATTCAATTTTCCCTGTTCAGCAAGTTTGTGGTGCGTCATAGAATAAATTGTACCGCCGTATTGCCCGTCAATGGTGACATTCATGGTAAAACTTCCGATCGTTACGCTATTGGTTAAACCCGCTTTCCAATCCGGGCTTGCATCGCCAATATATTGTACGTTATCAGGATAAGCAGGAAGTCCCGCGCTGTCATAAACAATTTGTCCGTCAGGAGATCTTACAAATCCGAAACCATAAAGAGCACTTGTAGTCCCGCCAACTTTTGCAATAATCGAAGCTGTTCCACCGGTTCCTATAATCTGCTGTCCGTCTATACCTTCAGGTAATTCCATTACTTTATTCCAATTTCGTGACCATGTCAGGTTGGTATTCCATTTGAAATTTTTATTGTCGATGATTTTTCCGCCAAGCGACAATTCAATACCGCGATTTTTAACTTTTCCGCCATTTAAAACAGCACCGCTGTATCCGGTTGAAAAATCCATCGGAATATCAATAATTTGATTTTTGGTCACACTTTCGTACACTGTCGCATCTGCCGTAAGGCGATTTTGAAGCATTCTGATTTCAAAACCAGTTTCAAAACTTGTTGTGATTTCAGGTTTAAAATGATCATTATATAAAACTGTTAATGTCTGAGCCGAACTTGGAAAAGCACTCTGCCCGTAATATTTCTGTGTTTTATAAGGTTCTGTGTCATTACCTACCTGCGCAAACGAAAGCCTGTATTTCAGATAATCAATTGTTTTAGGTAAACTAACCATTTCTGAAACAATTAAACTTGAATTGACAGAAGGATAAAAGAACGAGTTGTTTTTTACCGGAAGCGTACTGGTCCAGTCGTTTCTGCCTGTGATGTCAACAAACAAAGTTTCTCCAACAGACATCGAAACTAACCCGTATAAACTATTCATTTTTTTATAGGCATCACCTAAAGTCAAAATTGGCGCGCTTGAACCGTTTGAAAGTTTGTAAACTCCAGGCACTACCAAACCGGTTACTTCAGCTTCTGTTCTTCTGTATTTATAATTCATGGCATTTCCTCCCGCAGAAGCTGTCAGGCCGAACTTGCCATTAAAGTCTTTTTTATAAGAAAGTAAAAAATCAGAGTTAATTTCTTGTTTAAAGACGTCTTGTCTTTCATAAAAACCTTTTGCATATCGATTGATACTGTAAGGTCTTTTTTGTTCTCTGGTCTGGTTATACGTGTTCATTGTAGAACGCAGCATCAAATCTAAATTGGGTGACAAAGTAATATTCGCAAAAATATTACCTACAATCTGGTCACTATCTAGCGTATTAGTTGCCTCATAAGCAATCAAATAGGGATTATCTATAAAAGAGCTGAAGGGATGCAGCTGTTGAATGTTTTCTTTTCCTTTTTCCCAAATTGGGCGGTACCAGTCCAAGTCAATATTAGGCTGTTGAAAAATCATGAAATACGCAATAGAACCATTATTATATCCCGTAGAAGGCAGATTATCACTGTTTCTGGTGTTATAATTTATTGTCGAACCTAATTTTATTTTACTGGATACCTGATAATTGGCATTTACCGCAGCAGTAACCCTGTCAAATCCGGTATTGGGCATGATCCATTCATTTTTTTGATTCCCCAAAGAAAGACGCATCGATCCTTTGTCATCACCTCCCTGAATAGAAACATTATTGTTTAATGTAACACCTGTTCTCCAGAAATCCTTACGGTTGTCTCCGTAAGATTTCCACGGTGTTCTTTGAGCAGACTGTCCCTGAAGGGTTGGATCATATTGGTAAAAATTTTGTCCTGTAAAAGCCGGTCCCCACGCACTGCTGGTACCGCTTGTACTCGTTCCGTCTGCAGAATTCCCATACGAATAATATTGATTTCCCTGAGCATCCGGAGAATTTCCAGTTCCCTGCCCGTATTTGTATTGGTAATCCGGCCATCGCTGCACCTTATCAAATGTGGCACCCGTGCTGAATGAAATACCCAATCCTTTATTTTTCTTACCTGATTTTGTCGTAATAATCAAAGCCCCATTTGCGGCGCGGCTTCCGTAAAGTGCTGTTGCTCCAGCGCCTTTTAGCACCGTAACGGTATCAATATCGTCAAGATTAAGATCAGAAATTCCGTTTCCGTAATCAATAGGAGAATCTTCTCCCATATACGCACTTGTAGAACCTGAAGTTGTCATTTCGGCATTGACCGGAACTCCGTCTACCACAATAAGCGCGTAATTTCCTTTTGGGCTCAGCGATCTGTTTCCTCTTAAGGTAATCTGCTGTGAGTTTAAAGGGCCAGAACCTGTCGAAATAATACTCAATCCCGAAACTTTTCCTTTAAGTCCTGAAGACCAGTTGTTCGATCTTGCCTGAGATAAACTTTCAGATTTTATAGTCTGCTGCGAAAAACCTAGTTTTTTTTCTTCTCTTTTAATTCCAAGCGCCGTTACCACAACTTCATTCAGTTCGCTTGTACTTAATTTCATTGTAATGGTCATTGCCGCAGTACCTGCCGTAACTTCCTGAGAAATATAACCCAGATAAGAAACCACCAGAATGGCCGAAGAGCTCGAAACAGCAAAACTGAAATTTCCTTCCATATCAGTCAGTGTGCTTGTTTTTGTTCCTTTTTCGAGAACCGTAACGCCCGGCATGGGCATATTGCTTTCGTCCAGAATTTTACCGCGAACTGTCATTTGTGCACGCAGATTTTTAGTGACGGTTATGGTGTTATTCCATTTTCTGAAAGTCAATCCTGTTTTGTCTGCTATTTTTGAAAGGATTCCGTCCAGGCTTTCTTTATCAGCATAAATGGAAATTCGCTGTGAAGTTCCTGATACTTTTTCATCAAAAACAAAAGTGAATGTTGTTTTTTGTTCAATTACCTTAAAAAAATCGGTAATGCTAACTTCTTTCAGATTAAGGCTGATTTGTACTTCCTTATCTGTTTTTGCAGTCGCAAATCCGTTAAAGGAAAAAAATAATACCATCATTAAGTAAAGATTTCTCGTCTTGATATACTTATTGAAAAAAAATTGTAGTTTCGTATTCATTACTATTGGGCTGTAAATTTAATTTATAGTCTGTTTTTAATTGCCCGTTTCCGTTGCACCGGAGGCGGGTTTGTTTGTTAATGGCGATTAGGATGTCTTTCTTCTTATAACGATGTGGTTTTTGGTTGTATAATTTATCTGCAGCTGTTTCAAAAAAGCAATACTTTCCAGTACATTTTCTAATTTTTCATCTTTAAATTTTCCTGAAATGGTAAGATTTTGCAGCGCCGGATCTTCGAATGTAATATCAACATTGTACCAGTTTTCGATGATTTTAGCAGTTTCGGCCAGTGTTGTATTTTTAAGTATGATAATATTGCTTGTCCAGGCAATTCTTTCCTGACTGTCTTCCTGAGAGATTTCGAAATTGGATTTCCCAATCAAATCAGCTTCCTGATTTTTGATGATATGCACTTTTTTTCCTGTTGGAGAAGTAACCTCTACTTTTCCGGTAAGAACGCTGACTTTCGTTTGTCTGTGATTGTATGAATTGATATCAAATGAAGTTCCCAGCACTTTGACTTTTACATCGTGCGTTTGTACAATAAAAGGTTTTCTTTCATCGTGAAAAACTTTAAAATAAGCTTCTCCGCTCAGTTTTATGTTTCTGGTCTGGCCAAATTCTTCCGGATACGTAATACTGCTGTTCGAGTTTAATACAATGATGCTTCCGTCTTCCAGCAGGATTTCTTTTTTCTCTCCTTTGGCGGCAATCTGCGTTATTTCATTTGGAGCCAAAATAATTTTTGCAGCGGAGAAAGAAATGGCCAAAGCCAAAACTAAAATCGCAGCGATACGTAAAGCTTGTCGCAATTTTAATTTTCGCGGCTTTCCGGTTTGCAATTCCTGGAAAATTTTTCCTAAAATAACATCGCCTTTTGCATCCGGCATTTGAGCTGCATTATCTGAATTATATTGCATCTTATCGAAAAATGCTTCAACTGCCGTTTTCTCTTCGGGTGTGCAGGTACCTTCTGTGTATTTTTTTGCCAGAAGCAAAAGGGTTTCTTTTTTCAAAATGTGTGCTTTTACAGGTAAGTCACGCATTTAGTTTGAAACAAGTAGTCGAAAAAGCAGGCTTAACGTTTTCTTAAAACAGCAGCATTTTAGTTAACATAAAAAAATGCTGCCCACCAAAAAAGCAGATAATTATGAGGTTCGTTTAAGCGAAGTTGTTTGAGTGCATTGCTGATATGTTTTTCTATAGTATGGATAGAAAGACTTAGTTTGGCAGCAATTTCAGCATTAGAAAAATGATCGACACGGCTTAACAAAAAAACTTCCCTGCATTTGGGCGTCAATCGGTTGATTTGGTCCATTATACCTTTTTCAAATTCAATATATTCCATATCGTCAATGGTATAATGCGGTGCGGGAATACTTTCCAGAACATCAATATGTTCTTTTTCAAATTTTAAGCTTCTGATCTGGTTGGCTATTTTATATTTTACGGCTCTCAAAAGATAGGCTTCGAGATTAAGGATGACCGTATTACCAGCGTTTTTCCAAAGACTAATGAAGATTTCCTGCACAATATCTTCGCAGACGGCTTCTTCCTTATAAATCTTAAAGGCATAGCTGTAAAGCCTCTTCCAGTACCGATTGAAAATAATGGCAAACGCATCTTGATTTTCCTGAGAAATCAATTTCTGGAGTTCGTCATCGGACATTTTCAAAAGATAGTTTTCCATGATAGAGTATAATCACAAATGAAAACTAACCCGCAAAAAATACCTAAAAAGTTAATTTAAGTTTATGTTAAGTTAATGCCTGTATTTTAATTGTACCGATTAACTGCCTCATTTTACATTTTTAAATTTATTATAGACCGTATTACAAAAAGTGTTATTTTTACACTTATAATACAGACTTTACATTAAACCAACCAAAAAATTATCAAATGAAAGTATTACACCTCATTTTTTTTATTCTATTAGCAAATATGACACGCGCGCAGACTGTTGCTGCGACAAGTCCCAATACAAAAATAAAACTTGATGTAACGGTAACCAACGGTACGGCAGCTTATTCTGTTTTTTATTTAAAAAATGAATTTCTGTCAAAATCGCCGCTGGGACTCACCTCTTCTATTGGTGATTTTACTGCCGGATTGAAATTAATTAAGCATGACATTACCAAAATAAACGAGTTTTATACCCTGAATCGCTCGAAAGTAAGCAAGGTTAATTATAAAGCCAATGAAGCGAAATATACTTTTACCAATGCAGCAAATGACACGATACATATTGTTTTTAGAATAACAGATCACGATGTTGCTTTTACCTATATCATTCCGAAAAACGGAAAAGGTGCCATTGATTGTACGATAAATAAGGAAATAACGGGCTTTAAACTTCCCGCAGAATCTACTGCTTTTATCACGCCGCAAGCACCGCCACAAAGCGGATGGGAAAAGACAAAACCTTCGTATGAAGAAGAATATACCCTTGAAGAACCTGTGGGCACAAAATCGAAATATGGTTTAGGCTATACCTACCCTGCCCTTTTTCATTTGGATAAAAAGGGATGGATTTTAATTTCTGAAACTGGCGTCAGCGGTAATTATGCCGGTACAAGACTGAGTGATGCCGCGGACGGAATTTATACGGTAACATTTCCTGAGGAAGGTGAAAATAATAATATTGGCAGTGTAACCGCGACGGCACAACTCCCAATGCAGACTTCGTGGAAGACGATTACACTGGGTACTACTTTAAAACCAATAGTAGAATCTACTGCCGCAACAGATGTGGTAAAACCAATTGTAAATTCTACCAAAATATTTGATGCAGGACGTGCGAGCTGGAGCTGGATCGTTTGGCAGGACGCAAGCTGCAACTATAACGATCAGGTTACCTTTATTGATTTGGCTGCAGCCTTACAATGTGAATTTATTTTGATTGATGCGCTTTGGGATGTCAATATTGGAAAAGAAAAAATGGCCGAACTAGTGAATTACGCTAAATCAAAAAATGTCGGCGTATTGTTATGGTACAATTCTAATGGCAAGTGGAATACAGCACCACAGACTCCAAAAGATAAAATGAATACTGATGAAGCCAGAAAAAAAGAGATGCAGTGGCTGCAGCAAATTGGTGTGAAAGGCTTAAAAGTAGATTTTTTTGGAGGTGATAAACAAGTCACCATGAAATTGTATCACGATATCCTGGCAGATGCCGCTGCATACGGACTGACGATTAATTTTCATGGTGCAACACTGCCACGCGGATGGGAAAGAATGTATCCTAATTTTATGACCAGCGAAGCTGTATTGGCTTCTGAAAATCTGGTTTTTCAGCAGGCCTTCAGTGACCACTATGCAAGTACTGCCACTATTTATCCTTTTACGCGTAATGCTGTTGCCGCAATGGATTTTGGACCTGTTTTTCTTAACAGCCGTTTAAATCGTGATTCGACTAAAGGTACAATTCGCAAAACTACAGATGCGTTCGAAATGGCGACTGCCGTTGTCTTTTTCTCAGCAGTGCAGCATTGGGGATTAACACCGGAAAATTTAAAAGAAAAACCAGGCTATTTATTCGATTATCTAAAAAAAGTGCCAACAGTATGGGATGAAACTCGTTTTATAGACGGTTATCCCGGAAAATACTGCGTTATAGCCCGACGCAAAGACACAAAGTGGTATGTTGCCGCTATTAATGGAGAGCATATTGAAAAAAACATCACAGTAAATTTACCAATGCTGCAAGGAAAAAAAACAATTAGTATAGAAGATGATAAAAGTTCAGGCTCTAAAGTAACGGCCAAAGACTTCACGAAAAATACCTCTTTTGAATTGAAACTGGCTCCTAATGGCGGGGCAGTAATTTATGAACCGTAGATTATTGGATCAAAGCGATTGTATCTCGAGCTCAAAAAAAACTAAAATCCCATTTCTAATGAAATGGGATTTTTTTATTCTTCAACAATTTTTTTACGGTGTTCAATTCCCCACTCCGTAAGGTTGTTAATTATGGTCTGCAATGTTTTGCCGTGTTCTGTCAAGGTATACTGAACGGTTATGGGCTGCGTTTCTAAAACGGTTCGATGGATCAATTTGTTGATTTCGAGCTCTTTTAATTCCTTGCTCAGCATTTTGTTTGAAATACCCACCACATCATTCAGGACATCAGAAAATCTTCTTTTGTTATAAAAACAGATCGACGAAATGATCGCAATTTTCCATTTCCCACTCAGCACATCCATTGAATCCTGAACGGCCATCATTTCTTTTTTGTGTTTCTCTTTATCAGGGACTGTACATTCCATAAATGTTACTTTGTTACTTCAAGGTTACTGTTACTTTTAGTTACAAAGTTACTAAAATAAATTAAACTGATTTAAATTTGCTCCGTTAAACATAACACAATATAAAAAATGGATAAATTAAAAAACAAAGCAGCAATAGTGACAGGCGCATCAAAAGGAATTGGCGCTTCTATTGCTACATATTTTGCGGCAGAAGGTGCAAAAGTGGTGGTGAATTATGTATCAAGCAAACAAGATGCCGACAAGGTAGTACAAGCTATAACAGATAACGGAGGAACTGCCATTGCCATACAAGGTGATGTATCAAACGAAGCGGATATTGCCCGACTTTTTGAAGAAACCAAAAATGCTTTTGGCACGCTGGATATTTTGGTAAACAATGCGGGCATTTATCAATACGCCCCAATTGAGGAGTTTTCGTCGGAATCTTTTCATCAGCAATTCAATATCAATGTTTTAGGATCCCTGCTTGCTATTCAGGCATCATTAAAACTGTTTGGTGATAATGGCGGTACTATTATCAACATTAGTTCAGAGGCAGGTAAAACACCACTTCCAACAGGATCTGTATATTCTGCTACCAAAGCCGCATTAGACGCTGTAACCATTGCATTGTCTAAGGAATTTAGCGGCAGGAATATCCGTATTAATTCTATTTTGCCAGGTATTGTAGAAACAGAAGGCTCGCATACTGCCGGTTTTATTGGCAGCGATGCCGAAACGAAATTTGTTGCCGGTACGCCGCTTGGCCGAACCGGACAGCCTGAAGATATTGCAAAAGTGGCCGTATTTCTGGCTTCTGATGATGCCGCGTGGATCAATGGCGAGAAAATTTCGGTTTCCGGTGGTATTTACGGTTTTTAACCAGTTGAATAATTCAAATCTAACACCTAGAAACACAGATACTGCAGACTTAAAAAAAGCTTTACGTTTATTAAAAGCTTTTCTGTGTGTTCAATAATCTTTTAAAAATTAAAAAAATGACTAAATTAAAAAATAAAGTAGCCGTTATTACCGGCGGTAACAGCGGTATCGGGTTTGGTATTGCAGAAGCATTCAGAAATGAAGGTGCGATTGGAGCGATAACAGGCAGAAACGAAGCAACGTTAGAAAATTCTGTAAACGCATTAAGCAATGATTTCATTGGTATCAAGGGTGACGTAACAAATCTTGACGACCTTGAAAATATATTTAAAACAACGTTTGAAAAATTCGGGAAAATTGATGCCTTAGTGGTAAACGCAGGCGGTATTGTTGACGGAATTCCAATGGCGGGTATAGATAATGTTACAGAAGAAGGGTACGACCGTTATATGGATTTGAATTTGAAAAGTGCGTATTTTACGGTTCAAAAATCACTTCCGTATTTGAATGATGGTGCTTCTATCATACTTATCGGATCGAGTGCGGCACATCGATCTGCTCCGGGAATGACTATTTATGGAGCCGCAAAGGCCGCAATTGTATTTCTGGCAAAAGGCTTGTCTCTCGATTTATTATCCAGAAAAATAAGGGTTAATGCACTTTCACCGGGTTCTATTGATACGCCTGTTTTTGGGAAAATTGTACCCGAAGAACAATTAGCACAAGTGAAACAAATGTGGATCGATATAACACCTGTTGGCAGACAAGGGCTTCCGTCTGACATTGGCAATGCTGCCGTATTTTTGGCTTCAGATGATTCGGCTTTTATCGTAGGTACGGAAATTCTTTCTGACGGCGGTCTTACTAATTTGAGCCTGATGAAATAATTTTCAGGAATATAAATCCAAAAAAAAGCCCATTCCTTTCGGTTTGGGCTTTATAGTTCTTACAACTTGATGATTTTTTTATGCTTTGACTATTTCAATAGCCGTTTTCTTAGTTACTGGTAACAGCTTTCAATGCAATATATTTGTCCAGATTTTTAAAATTATGCCCTTTCTCTCTCATCGATTTTATGAAAGATGGCGTTGCACCGGTTGCTTTTGCTCCCACAATATCACCAAGATCCAAATCATTAAAACCAAGATCTTTGTATTGCTGTATTAAGTCAGCCGTGATATTCTGCGATTTCAAAGCAACTAAATCGTCGATGTTGATGTTTTTAAAACCTGATTTTTGAAAACTCTTTGCATATTCTGCCGTTACATTTAACGATTTCATCGCAACAAAATCTCCTGCCTGAATGTTTTTAAAACCTGCTTTTTGAAAACTCTTTACATATTCTGCTGTTACATTTAGTGATTTCATAGCAATAAGATCACTGTTTGAAATATCATTGTATCCCAATTCTTTGAAAGAATCAACAAAGGCCTTATCAACATTCAATGCTTTAAAAGCAATGATATCATCATCGATATCGTTGTCATCATTACTATTATTATTTTCGTCATTGCTGTTGTCTTTACTTTTGTTTTTGGTCAGATTTTTAGATGCAGCACGGAAATCGCCAATATATTTACCCGTAATTCCTTGTGATTTTAGTGCGATAATATTGCTCGCACTCACGTCTTTATAACCTGAACTGCGTATTTCATCAACATAAGCTTTGTCTATTCCTAATGATTTAAAAGGAACCAGATCATCCAAATCAATATCCGGAATAGATTGTTTGATTGAGCTGATATATGCTTCATTAATATCTAAGGCTGCAAGCGGAATCAACTGATCCTTGTCCAGATCATGGTAACCGTTTTTCTTCAGCATTTGCACATACGATTGCTTGATGTTGATCATAAAGAAAACCAGGGCATCGTTATCTTTTTTAATGTTGATCCCTTCTTTGGCCATTGCGTCGCTGTAATTTTTATCGGCCTTAAATGTGTAAGTTCCCATTCCGCTATTCTCTTCAAATTTTCCTGTAAAGTACATGGTTCCGGCTTCGCGTGTCAAAGTAAATTCGCCTTTTTTATCTCTTGGAAGGTTTTTAAACTCACTCAAGTCGAAAGTACTGTTAGAATTATCAAACTCATCGCTTTTAAATTGCATGTTTACCGTATTGCCTTTGATTGTGGCAAACCAGTTTCCGTCCGTCTGCATTCCGTTTTGAATGATTTCGTCCTGTTTTGATTCTTCTTTAGAAGAAATAGTCTGACTTTGCGCAGCCGGTTGATTAAAAAGGCAGGCAAAAAGCACCATTAGCGGCACAAGGAAAAAATATTTCCATGTGGTGTGCACATTTGATTTTTTTGAGTTCATCATGATGATTCGTTTTTTTAAAAGTGATTGATTATAATTAGTTGTAAGACTCAAAGGGAATTGGGGCGCGGCTACTTTTAGCAGGCTGAACTGGTAGCTTTCTTTTTCGACAGCATCTTGCTGCAGCATTTGATCGTCTGTCAAAAATTCCAGATTAATTTCTAATGCTTTTCTCCACTGCCACGCAAAAGGATTAAACCACTGAAAAATCAGCATCATTTCTGCAAGCAGCAAATCAATAGTGTGTTTTTGCTCGATATGAATTTTTTCATGAAGCAAAATCTGGTTGTAGGTTTCCCATTCGTATTTTTCCGGATTGATAAAAATATTATTGGCAAAAGAACAAGGTGCTTTATCTCCTGTTATTTCGACAATACGAAACTTACCATCCTGAATTGCAACTCCTGAATAGGCTTTATAGAACAAAATGACGGCCTGCATCAAAAAGTTAAATCCAAAAATCACTACTCCAAACCAATACAAATACACCAGACACTGTAATACAAATGCAACATTAATGACTTGTTCCGTTTCTTCAACAAGCGTTGGCTGGGCGGGCGATTCTTTCAATACTGCCACTTCTGCCGCGCTCACTGGAGTTTTTGCTGCAGCAATATGCGTTGCTGCCACAGTTTTTCTAAATGATAATTGCTGGGGCACGGGAATCAAAGGCAGAATAAAAGCCAGTATCATACAAGACAGCAGTACATACCTGTTTAAATGAAAAAAAGTTTCTTTTTGTAAAAGCAGTTTATAAAACACAAGGCAGGCTGACAGAATAAGCGCTGCGTACAAAATATAAGGTATCATATTTTATCTTTTTTAATAAGGTGCACTATTTCATCCAATTCCGTTTCTGAAAGTTTTTGCTCTTTTGCAAAAAAAGCAAGCATTCGAGGATACGAGTTATCAAAATACTGGCTGACAATATCTTTCAATGCAAATTGCTGGTATTCTTCTCTGCTGATCAATGGAAAAAAACAGTGCATGTTTCCGGCAGTTTCATAATTTAAAAACCCTTTTTCTGCCAGTATTTTTACGATCGTGGCAACACTATTATAATGCGGTTTCGGATCTGGTAATAATGGAATAATATCTCGTATAAAGGCTTTGTTTAAATCCCAAAACACCTGCATGATTTGTTCTTCTCGTTTCGCTAGTTTTATCATAGTTAGAATATTTTAGCGCAAGATACTACTAATTAATTAGTAGACAAACTAATTTGTTAGTTTTTATACTAATTAATTAGTAATCCCTTTAAATTTGGGCAGTTAAAAATCTGGATTGCAGCCACTAAACTTAATTAAAGTAGAAGTAAATATAAAAATCATAAAAAAATAAGCAGTTGAAATAAAAGAAGTTTAAAAAAAAAAATGGAGTTTCAGAAAGTTTTTTCATAAAAAATGAAGTGCAAGCCGAACTGTTAAATTAAAAAAAAGGGTAGAAAAACTGTGTCTTTCTACCCTTCTCTCTTTTTAAATATTTTGCCTTTTAAAGTTTGCTTTATCTGGCTAAAGTCTTTGAAATTACATTAGAAAATATAATCTGTGCTCAAAAAGTTAGAATCGTGATCCCTTACAATTGAATTGAACAATTTTTTGTTTGCATCTGTCGATTTAGTCGCAACTAATGAGCGAATTGAAAAAGATCGCAATGCATCTGATATTGATAAAGTCCCTTCAGCACTGTCTTTTCTTCCGGTAAACGGAAAAACATCAGGTCCGCGCTGTGATTGGCAATTAATGTTGACACGGCTTACTAAATTTACAAACGGATCAATAAGGCTGGCCACTTCTTTCGGATCTTCACTAAAAATACTTACCTGCATACCGTGTGAAGCATTGATTTGATAATCGATTGGTTCATCAATAGCATCAAAAGGCACAATTGGTATAATAGGTCCAAATTGTTCTTCATGATACAATTTCATTTTGTCATTTACAGGATAAACTACAGCCGGAAATACAAATGAATTATTGGTATAACCGCCATTTTCGTTTATTATTTTAGCTCCATTTGCCAAAGCATCGTCCAGACACTCTTTCAGGTAAGCCGGTTTATCAAACTCAGGAAGCGGTGTGATTTTTACATCTTTCTCCCACGGAAGTCCCGGTTTGAGAGCCGCAACGGCGTCGCTTAATTTTTGAACAAATTCATCAGCCACTTCTTTTTGTACAAATATTAATTTTAATGCTGTACAACGCTGTCCGTTAAAAGATAATGCTCCCAGCAGACATTCATTTACAGCAACATCTAAATCGGCATGTTTGGTTACAATAGCGGCATTTTTAGCATCAAGACTTAAAATTGAACGCAGTCTGTTTGCTTTTGGATGCAATTTTTTTAATCCATTGGCTACTTTACTGGATCCGATAAAAGCCAGAACATTTACTTTTCCGCTTTCCATTAATGGAGAAATAATTTCTGCTCCTCTTCCGTAAAGTGTATTCACTGTTCCCGGAGGAAATGCTTCCTTAAATGCATTCAGCAATGGATAGTGTGCCAGTACACCATGTTTGGGAAGTTTGAATAAAATGGTATTTCCCATGATAAGTGCCGGAATCAGCGTGGTAAAAATTTCATTTAATGGATAATTGAAAGGCCCCATACTTAATACGACGCCCAAAGAAGAACGTCTAATTTGAGCCAAAACTCCTTCAGACTCTTCAAATCTTGATGATTGTCTGTCTAAATCTTTTAAAGCATCGATTGTAGCGTTGATATATTCTACTGTTCTGTCAAATTCTTTGGTAGAATCCGGAAGACTTTTTCCAATTTCCCACATCAGCAATTTGATAACGGTTTCTCTTTGCTGAATCATCAGGTATACAAATTTCTGCATGCATTTTATCCTGTCTTCTACGCTCATTGTAGGCCAAACACCCTGTCCGTCATCATAAGCTGCCACTGCCGCGTTCAATGATTCTAAAGCTTCTTTAGGAGAAGTATGCGGTATCGTACCTACCAGTTTGCGTTTGAGTCCGTCAGGGCCTGAAACAAAAACAGGCGAAAAAACTTCCGTCACGTCGCCATTCCACGGAACTAATTGACCGTTTAGCAGGTATTCACGCTGATGAATTTCTGAAATTTTATATTCCTGAGGAATGTTATTTTCTTCAACAAAAAGGCTGTCTATAGCCGTTAAAGATGCTTTTAAATTTTCCATGTGCATTTATTTTAGTTGTTAACTAATATTAGAGTAGCCTTTTGATAGACGATTTCGAATTTTGTATGAAATTAAGCAAAAAATGACAATTACGTCTACTCCTGAGCAATGAATATGCCTTTAAAATAAAAAGCTAACTATCAGTACCTTAAAATTACTACAATCGTAATTTTTATTATATTTCATTGATTCTTGACGACAAAGTATTGATATTCAACTAAAAAGAGAATATTTTAAACATTGTACCAAAGAATTGGTAAACTAAAAAATCCCATTTCAGTACGAAATGAGATTTTTGTTGTGCTTTTCCTGAATATTACATCATTTATCAAAATTAAATATTGCATCAAGTTCTATAACAGAAATTCCTGCCGGCAGTATTTTGGGAGCTTTTGCTAATTTTGCCGCCAGAATGTCTGTTGGCATGGGTTTGAACTTTCTGAACAAACCTACCGCATTAACTGCTTTTAATACGCCCGCCATTATTTTTTCTCCAATTCTGTCGGAGCCGATTCTGAGCAGCAGTCCCGGTTTAAAAATAATGTACTGCTTAAAATCAAGATCTTTAATTAAATCTTCCAGCTGCCCTTTTATTTGAGAATAAAAGACATTACTGTGTGCAGAAGCTCCATAAGCCGATAGCAGAACAAAAGATGAAACTTGATTTTCTCTTGCTGCTCTGGCAAATGCCGCAGGAATATCAAAGTCAATTTTCTTTTGATTTTCTTTTGAGCCAGCCGCTTTAAGCGTTGTTCCTAAACACGAAAATAGTACATCGCCAACAATGAGCTCTTTGTAGCGGTCAATGTTCGAAAAATCGATAATTTGCTCTGTTAATTTAGGATGCTGTTTCTCAATTGATCTTCTTACGAAAACCGTAACGGCTGTATAATTTTGGTCTGCCAAAAGCTCGTCAACCAGAAATTCTCCTGTTGCTCCCGTTGCGCCTATAATAATTGCTTTCATAATAATGTCACTTTTTAAATACGTTTCTATATAATAATCTTAAAAATTAAAATCAACGGTATATAATTTCATCGGATTTGCTTTACCTCTCAAAAGTATTTCACCCTGATGCCTGTATGTTACCGGCAAGTCTTGCGGAAAAAGTTGTTTTAGCGCCTCTGAAATCACAAAATCGTGATTAAAATCGTTGCATTTGCATTGAATTCTTGAAGTTGTATTGAGAAGATCTCCGTGATACACAATCTCTTTTTTGACTTTGCCCACCCAAGTTGTTACGGCTGTTCCCACATGCATTCCGGCCTTAAATTTCGGGACAATATCATAGGTTTTAAGGTAATATGCTTGTTTTTGAATAATACGCTGCTTAAGAAGATAAAAGCAATACAAACAGCGCTGCTCTTTTAACCCTGCACCTTTTTTCCATGTCAGGATAATTTCATCGCCGGCGTACTGATAAATTTCTGCACGCGACGCCATGATGGCATCTGTAAAATCGTTGAATAAATCCTGTAATAAACTGCTGTATCGTATATCTCCTAATTGTTCTGCCAGTGTGGTGGAAGATTTTACATCAACAAACATAAAAATTCGTTCTTCCTGCATGGGGCGATGATAGCGGCCTGTAAAGTAGTTGTAAAAAAAGCGGCTGTTTAAAAGGCTGCTGATTTCTAAGAACAAAATCAAAAATATGGATGCTCCTAATGAAAATATAAAATCTCCAAATAAACGTTCGTGAATGTACTTGTCCAGCGCTTCACGATAAGACAAATGCCCCAGCACTTCGGCAAATATGACAACAAAAAAAAGTAAAAAGAGCAATATGTTGATACTGTAAATAAGCGCTTTTAAGAGCATGGCTCCTATAAAGGAATATTTGTTGAAAGCAATAAGCGACTTTTCAAAAGTTATGATAATAAAACCTATCGAAATTCCGATCAGTGTGCCCGGCAAAAGCCTTAAATATTCATAACCGGATCCTGCATCGCTGATGACCGCATACAATAAGCCTAATAGGCCACCAGCAGCAATTGCTTTAAAAATCAGACTGTATTTTTTATAAAAAGGAATCTGCGGCAATTTCATATAAGGGAATATTAATGAATTTTTAGGCCTTTTTTTTCGTCATTTTATCAGATTAAAAACTGTACTGATATATCAAATCTACTCAAATGTACACATCTTTTAACATAATTTCCTCATCTCACTAAAATTGCAGCCTATCGTAACTGATTAAAAAAAGATTCTTTTACACCTCAGGTGCCGGCACGTCAAAACCATTCAATACAGATGCGAGCAAAACATAGGCTCCTATTAAGAATATCAGCTCTGCAGTACCGTCAGTGCCTAGCAATTTTACTGCTAATGAGTAGGAAGAATCCGGAACGATTCGCCCTTTTGCCAGCAGCTGTGCAAATTCGTAAGCAACAGCTTCTTCTTCATTTAAATCAAAAGGACGGTTTCCTGAAGCCAGAGATGCAGCAGCAGTCTGGGAAAAACCAAAATGCTGTGCCATAATTTCGTGTGCGTAGCGTTCGAAACGGCACCCGAAAACGGCACCCACTGTTAGAATTGCCGCTTCACGAACCTTCTTTGGAAGCGTTGCATGCGCATCTAATGAACGAACAAAACTCAAAGCCGGAATCCCGAATTGCGGAAAACGTAACATTGGAGGAAAAGGACCAATCAGTGCTCCTTCCTGATCTAACATTTGCACCGGACCCTGACTTCGTGTGACCAGATTTACGACTTCATCGTGTATATAACGAACTTCAGGATTCATTTTTTCTGGTTGAAGGGGAGATATTCTCATGATATTAAATATTAAATTTGACGAAGATTTTCTTCAAAACGGCCGTCGATCAGTATAAAGGCTACACGGCAGTTTTTTCCTGACCTGTTGGCCCACGCATGATTTGTACCACGCTGGATAATGATATCGCCCGCTTTTATTACTGTTTCGCCGCGATCGACGATTAAGGTTAATTCTCCTTCAAGGACGATTCCGTAATCAAGGGTTTCGGTGCGGTGCATCAGCGGATGAGCGGCGTCCTGTCCCGCTTTTGAAGCTTCTTGTCCTCCCATGTCCTCAAAGTGTTTGTTGGCTTCGTCTTTGGTAAGGTTTCGAATCTCTTCGCTTTCCGGCGGAAAATCAATGACTCGAATGCGGGTACCGTTCTTGGGCGGTGCTAATACAAGTCCTGATTCATAAGGTTCATTGGCTGCGTTATCGATTAATGCCGGAGATTGCTGCGTGTTCCAGACTTCGTGAAACTTCGCTCCTTTTGGCCCACCAATCATATAAGTGCGTTCCGGAGCCTGATCTGACATTATAATTGCTTTGCCATCTTTATCGTGGCCTGTCACAATGCGTCTGAATGATTTTTGATTTGCTTCCATGATTATAAGGTTTTATATTCTTTTCCGTTAAATACATATACCCCTAAATAGTGAAAAAACACCCCGATTACCCAAGCCGGTGTAGACCAAAGCGGCCACGGATATGTAGTGTCTGTCAAATACCAAATCACCCAAATTGCTGGTGTAGTAATTAAAAATACTAATAAATGAATTTGAAATCCTAATTTTGGATTTGTGCGTGCTGTGTTGACAGCGTTGAATTTTGTTTTCATGGTTAATTAATTTTAGTTATTAATAATGGTCGAAAATTATTTTTTAAAAGATTGATTTTCAACATTTTTACATACCAAAGATACCAGCACTATTTGTTTAAAATCATTGACTTTGGTTAAGAACGATACTTTGATTTTTTAGCCTAAATTATTTTTAACACAAGCTTTGTCAAAGTTTTAAACTTTGACAAAGCTGCTCACACCGCTATGTATTAAAACAATAATATGGCATCAATTAAATAATTATTTTGCATTTATCAGGATTAAGCCTAATTTTAAAGTGCCTATTCTCAATTAATTACTTTTATGGATCAGCTTAAAGCCGTTATTACCTCGTTTGTACCGATGTCAGATGAGGAGTACAATTTGATTTTGCCCATTATCAACAGGGCATCAATAAAGAAGGACACTAATCTTTTAGAACAAGGTCAGGTATGCCAGCATGTTTACTTTATTGAAAGTGGCTTTTTCAGGATGTTTTATGTTGATATGAAGGGAAACGAAATCAACAGCAGGTTTGTAAAGGCTGACGATTTCATGGTTGATTTTGCCAGTTTTGTGAGTAAAAAGGCCTCCCTGTATTATTGGAAGGCCATGGAAGATTCTAAAGTTATTGTATTGGATCATGAAGATGTCGAAAAAATGTACGACAAATCACCCGCCTGGTCAAAATTTGGCAGACTTATAGCTGAATTTGGATATCTACTGATTATAGAACGACAGGAAATGCTTCATTTTCAAACTCCCGAAGAACGTTACAAAACGATTCTCAAAAAACAGCCGGAACTTTTTCAGCTGGTTTCACAAAATCATCTTTCTTCTTATATTGGTATTAAACCGGAGTCGCTGAGCAGGCTTCGCAAAAGAATGATTGGGAAGTAAGCTTTTTGAATTGTGAATTGTGAATTTTAAGCTGGTGTCGAATTTAACGCGGAGAACACAAAGTTTTTACCGCAGAGAATACAAAGATCTGCTTAACTTATACTGTACCTGGCTTGACAGAAAGATCACAAACTTCTATTATAAATTGTAAATTATCAATTATTATAAGTTTCCCAATCTGTATAACCGTGTGTGCCTAAGCCATAATGTAAGTAACGGTTTGGGGGTGTTAGTTTCCAGTTGTTTTGCAAGCGTTCTACTAAATCGGGGTTAGAAATAAAAGGTTCTCCAAATCCTGCAATATCAATAGTTCCTGCATTGATCAGTTTTTCAGATTTTGCTCTGTCCATGCTTCCTGCAAGAATGATGACACCATTGTACCAGGTGCGGAAACGTTCTATAAAACCATCCGGCAAAGCATGGCTGCCTTTCGATTGCTGATCCATTAAATGAATATACACTATACCTCTTTTGTCTAATTCTTTAGCCAGATATTTGTAGGTTGCTTCTATCTCATCATAATGCGGTAAATCTCCTAAGCCGCCGTAAGGCGTTAATCTAATCCCTACTTTATCTTTGCCGACAGCTGCCGCCGCAGCATCAACAGCTTCTAATAAAAACCGCGAACGGTTTTCGATACTGCCGCCGTATTCATCGGTACGGTTGTTTACGAACGGATTTAAAAATTGTTCTATCAAATAACCGTTTGCTCCATGCAATTCTACACCATCAAAACCTGCTTCAATGGCATTTTTCGCTGCATTGGCAAAATCTTTTACAACGCCTTTTACATCAGTTGTAGAAAGTGCTCTGGGTTTTGATGAAATTACAAAACCTTCTCTTCCGTTTTCATCAAATCCCCAAGCAAAAGAACCCAAGGCCTGAATATCTGACGGCCCGACGGGAGCAATTCCTCCCGGCTGGTTTGATGTGTGCGAAACCCTGCCTACATGCCATAATTGTGTAAATATCGTACTTCCCTTTTTATGGACGGCCTGCGTTACCTTTTTCCAGCCTTCGACTTGCTCAGGAGTATATAAACCCGGAATATAGAGTACTCCTTTTGCAGTGTCTGAAATAGCGGTTCCCTCGGTAATAATTAATCCTGCACCTGCGCGCTGGGCATAATAGAGGGCATTGTTTTCATTCGGAATTCCGTCTTCATTTCGTGCCCTTGTCATAGGAGCCATCGAAATGCGGTTTTTTAATTGTAAGGAACCAATACGGGATGGTTCGAAAATATTCTTCTTCATTATATTAAATTTTATGTTTTATGTTTTTTGATTACGGGACAGCACTTATTCTCTCCCGTAATCAAAAAACCTCTAATAGTATTTCCACCAAAATTGCTGATCAAATTATTTTTTTACAAGCCAGCTTTCTACTGCTCTCGAAAAATCTGCGACATCAATGGGATGTCTGCTGGTTATTATATTACGGTCGATCACTACAGGTTCATCACTTACGATTCCTCCTGCATTTGTTAAATCACTTTGAATGTTCCAATAGCCGGTCAGTTTTCTTCCTTTTAGGATATCTGCCGAAGCAAGAACAACAGGAGCGTGACAAATAGCAGCAATCAATTTTCCTGATTTATTGAAATCCTTAATGAATTTGATAACATCTTTATCATAGCGAAGATTATCCGGATTCCACGCACCACCTGGTATAAATACAGCATCATACTCGCTGACTTTTATCTGATCTGCCGTGCGGTCGACTTTTAACCATCCAACGGGCTGTAAATATTGTATTGCCATAATATGATCTTTTCCCATTTCCGGTGCACTGAGTCCGTATCGTGCGGGAGCCGGATTGTATTTTGGCGCCACAATATCAACCTGAGCACCCAATTCTCTGAAATACCAAACCGGTCCGGTTAATTCTATCTCTTCAAAACCGTCTGCGGCTAGTACCGCGATCTTTTTCCCTTTCAAAAGTGCTTTATCTTTAACAGGAGTAAAAAAGAAGTCTCTCATCGCCTCATTTCCCGGAGCGTTTAGCAGCTGCGATATCGGCATGACCGATGCCACAGTTGGCGTAGACAATTTGTTGATCACAGCTAGTTTATGATCGGTCACATTTTCAGCTTTAACTTTTACCTGAGCTTCTGAACTTAATGCAGCAAGTGCCGCTGCGGTGCCTGCAAGGGCCATTTTTTTGAAATTTTTCATTTTTTAAAATTTTTAGATGATTAATTATTCACGTGTTAGTGGAGCAAACTCTATTAGATTATGAAGTCCGTTTTGAAATGGAGGTTTTTTAATGCTTGTTTCCAAATATTCAATGACGGGTTTGATGGGCGGAAATTTAAGATGATATTGAAAGGCATCATCGCTTCTAAATTTTTCGTAGGTCACAAATTGGGTTTCGTCTCCTTCTATTTCCGAAAGCTGGTACGTTACCACACCCGGCTCACTGCGAAATTCAGGCATTGCCTTGTGATAAATGGTTTTAAAATCTTTTTGTGTACCCATTTTTGCATCAACAAATAACATTACAAGCAGCGGGCTGTCTTCTTTATTTGCCGTTCTGCGCCATTGCTCTTTTGTAAGAGGTTCCAGATCATTCAGATAATATTGTTGAGGTGCCTGAACGAGCGCTTCTTTTTGCAGTGACAACAAGGCTTTTGCTTGTACACTTTTACTAAAATGCTGCATTGCTTTTTTGTTTTCCCATCTTTCCATCAGCCATAATACTGCTGTTTTATCCTTTTCGTAATAAGCCTCAGCCATGATATTGCTTTCTTCTGTAAGTGCATGTGCTGCATAAGCAGTGAGTGCTTTACGAAATTGCTTTTCATATTCTGGCTTAACGGTATACGTGGTTAGTCTGGCCGTTATTTCGCTGTTGGAAACCCCGGAGTTTGCAGACTGTAGATTTTTGTCTTTGGCCTGACTTTCAGCCGTTATCACTACTGTTGCTGTTGCAAACAGTAAAGTTTTTTTTACGATTGATGCTATTGCTTTTGTTTTCATACTGGTTGTTTTTAAAGTTTATAAAAAATTAGAAGCCTCTTAAAAGCTTTAGAATGAACTTTATGACTAAGACAAATTTCTAAACTTGACGCCACAAAAAGATTGATTGTAATCACTATTAAAATGTGACTCTAATCACTCTTTTTACGGAACGCGATTTAGATCTTGTCTTTTTTAAAAACAAATTTGCCCAGATAATGAAAAAGTACGCCAACCGCCCATGCCGTTGTTGACCAAAGAGGCCACGGATAGGTTGTGTTTGTTAAATACCAAATGATCCAGACTGCGGGGGCAATGAATAAAAATACCAGGAAATGAATTTTAAATCCCAGTTTTGCGTTTTCGGGTGTTACTGCGTTTCGTTTCATGACTAATGATTTAATTGTTACTACTATTTTGTAAAAACTAAAACCGAAAATTAAATTTAGATTTGAGATTATTACAAGGCAAAAGTAAAATCGAGATCAACTAAAAATCATTGACTTTGGTTAAGAACGATGAACAGCAATGCAGCACCGATTTTTTTTAGATGGATTATGACATCCGGAAATGGGGAAGTTGTACGATGAGCAATAGTTTTATTTTCTTCCTGAAAATGAAGCACAATATTGCTCTTGCGGCATAAAAAAAGTATGTTTTTATCCGACTTTTAAAAATAAATGCTATTACTAATTTGTAATAGAATAAAGCCTGCTTAGCGTTTCTCTGCAAACGCCCAGGTATTCTGCTATATATTTTTTAGGGACTTTCTGCGTGATATTCGGATAAAGAGCGACAAATTCCTCATAGCGTTGTTTTGGATTACCGGAAAGCAGGGAGATAATCCTGCGCTGCTGTGCCGCATAGCCTTTGGTGAGCTTTATTCTAAAAAAATGTTCCATTCTATGAAATTCTGAAGCTAACTTTTCCCTTGCGGTTAAGGTAAGGCAGTATACTTCAGCATCTTCCATACATATTATATTGATTTTTGATTCGGCCTGATTAAAAAAAGCATTGTAATCTGACAGCCACCAGTTTTCAAGGGCAAATTGCAGAATATATTCCTTTCCGTCATTGTCAAGATAAAAAGCCCTGAAAACTCCCTTAGCAATCCAGTATTCGCAGGTTACCTTGTCCCCTTCCTGCATAAGGTATTGATGTTTCCTGACTTTCTTTTCTGCAAAAAATGTCTTTACATAGTCAAACTCCTCATCCGTAAAAGATGAAATCTCTTCGATATGTTTTCGCAGTTTGTCTATCATGATGCTGCTTTTCAGATATTTTAAAATATGACTTTAAAGTTATGAAAAAATCCTATTGAGAAATTACAGTTATGCCTTACAGAAAAATAATGAATAGGCGATTATCTGTCCTAAACATCCTATTGATTTTGTCTAAAATATCCTACTCGTTACATTCATGCCTTCCCACCTGTTTTCAAAAGAAATTTTAACCAAATTGGTCAGGACAGGACAGGATAGCTGAAAGGTCGTATTTAAGTATTTTTGGAAATAAGTATTAAATTAATAATTTTTATGTTAAATAAATTTATATAATAAAATTCAATACAATACTGCAATATCATAAATTTATTCAAGCATTCTCAATGGCAACAAAAACTAAAAATATTATTATCGATTTAAAAATGAATTCCGGCGATCCTAAATTTATACAGGTAGCCGACTCTGTTGCAGCAGAAATTCTTGATGGTAAAATAAAACTTGGAGAACAACTGCCGTCTATAAATGAGTTAAGCACCAAAAATTCGATCTCGCGCGATACTGCCGAAAAAGCATATAAAATTTTAAGAGACAGAAAGTTAATTGTCTCTGTTATGGGGTCAGGAAATTTTGTTTCTTATGCAGGATCAAAAGCTAAATTTGATGTTTTTTTTCTGGTTAACAAGCCTTGCACCTACAAAATGGAAGTATACAATTCCTTTGTCGATACGGTTGGAAGTAAGGCACACGTGAACATGTATGTGTACTATTGCGATGAGCAGCTTTTTATTAATGCTTTAAGAAAAAACATGAATAATCATAATTATATTGTGATTATGCCCCACTTTAGAAACAGCAAAAAAAACCATGTTAATTATACCAACAGAGTTTTAAAGGCAATTGAAACCATTCCGAAAGACAGGCTTCTCATACTGGATAATTCCTCTGCTGAAATTACAGGAAATTTTACAGCAATTTATCAGGATTTCAAACAAGATATCATTCATGCCCTCACAGAAGCTTTTGAAAAACTGAAGCTTTATAAAAAAATTATTCTGGTATTTCAGACCCAGGCTTCGTTTCCATATCCAATTGGTCTGCTGCACGGTTTTAAAGAGTTCTGTCGAGATCATGCACTCGAATTTGATATTATAGAAGAAGTCACTAATGATTTAGAATTTAGATCAAAAGATGCCTATATCACTATTGATGATAATGACCTCGTGCATCTTGTTCAGCAGGTAAAAGAAAAAAACCTGAAATTGGGCAAAGATGTGGGTGTAATCTCTTATAATGAGACCCCGCTCAAGGCACTGCTTGACATTAGTGTTCTAAGCACCGATTTTAAAGCAATGGGACAAAAAGCAGCAGAACTGATCATGAACAATAAAACAGAAGTGTTCAAAAATCCGTTTGGATACATTGAACGTAATTCTTTATAATTGTGAATTATTAATTGTGAATTGTGATTCGTCTATTGATGTATAGACTTTAATCTATAATCTGCGTTTAAAATTTTACTATTAAAATATAAAAGCAGCACTAGCAGCAAACCATTCACAATTCACAATTCACAATTAATAATTAATTTTACTCTACTCTTTTTACAGAAAGCTTGTCTAAACAAAAATAAGCTGCTGTATTCATTCCGTAAATTAAATCTGAATCTGTTGAAGACATTTGGAAAACAAGGTATTGTACTTCTCCTAAATCCGCGAGATCCGTTGTATTTACATTTACCCATCCTGTTGGCATCACTAGAGAAGATCCTGTATAATCTGCCAATTTGTGTTCAATAGGATCGCTGATTGTTCCGTCTTCTGCTACTCCGTAAATTAACAATTTGAAAGAGTCATCCTTGATAAAAGCTCTTGCAAAACCATCTCCGTACAAACAACCATAATATGGCCACGGATGCATGTTTATTTTTAATCCTTCTATTTGGTATATTCCTGTATTTCCAATTTTAATCCAGTTTGAGAAACCGCTTTCGCTAAAGGCAGTTCCTTCCGGGTTTTGCGGATCTAAATAACTGGACCAATACGCCACAATATAAGGATCTCCGGTTGTTCCTGGAGTTCCTGCCGGAATGGTCGAAGCGGTATTAAAACCACTTCCGGCCATCGTTCCCCATTGATGAGCCACCCATCCATCTGAACCGCCGGAACCGGAACCTGAGCCATAATTGGTAATATCATTTACATTGGATACAATAAAACCATCCCAGTAATTATAACCTGAAGACGTTCCGGTGTGCGAAAATGTAAAAATATCTACATTGAGATTGGTGCTGGCAGTATAGGTATTCTGCCAATATTTACCGCCTGTTGTAGTCGTGCCGGCCGACAATAAAGCACTAGTAAGATTAAGTGTTGTTGTAGTGCCGACTGCAGGATCTGTAACGCTTTTTCTTGCTGTCGAACTTGCGCTTTTTACAGCTGCACTATTGTCATTTACTAACGGATCCTCTTCGTTGCTGCACGACGAAAGTCCCAGTAGTACTCCTACTGTCAAAAAATAAAATACTTTTTTCATAATTTAAAAATTTAAGTTTAATAGTCATTTTGAATTACATTATAAACAGTGTTATTTTTATTTGTTTTGGACAAAATTCAAATCTGATACCTCCTGGAAAACACCTGTCAATAAATCGTTAGCCCCTAAGGCCGTAAATGTCGATACGTACACTTTTACAAAATCTACTCCGGGCAAATGAACTTTTTTTCCCTCTTTATCAACTGCCCAGCTAATGTCTATCGAAGGATCTTTTATGCCGCCGTAACCCCACTCAAAAGTGCCAACATTAAAAGTGGTACCTGCACCATCGCTTACATCTTTGATTGGTATGGTAACTTTTGTTCCTTTTAAAGTATAAGCAGCAGCTAACCATGCCGGATAATAATTACTTCGTCTTCGGGTATAGGTCTTCGTAATTTTGCCGGATCCGCTTTTGTTATCTGTCCATGAAAGATATGCTGTATCATACTGCCATGCGGCCGCTCCGGTTACAGGACTTGCACTTGCATCAGGTTTATTGTAGGTAATTTCATAATTTTTAACCGTTGAAGATTTATGATATTCGCTGCCCGCGATTTCATACCATTCATTTTCATCTGCAACTCCGTTTTTATTTGCATCATACGCTACGGCTACACTAACCGGAGAATATTTAGTCGAAGCACTTCCCTCCGCCATCTGAACAGTAAAGTCGCGCTTACCATAGGCATTGATAACGGTATGGTCAAACGCAGTTATAATATATCCTCCAAAAGTTCCCAAATAAATGTCCCGGCCTTCTTTTATACTTTCCTGTGTTTTCTGTAAAGACTCTTCTTTTGTAGTGAAACTGCTTACATTATAATTTGGTGCGGGCAAAAAATCGATAAGCGTTAGTGCTTTTGCCGTATAGGTTTTTCCGGTTTCAGAAACGCTGACTTTAGTAGAAGCCTGTTTTACAATTTTATCGACAGTTACGGTAAGGTCTACCACATAATTATTCGCCTTTGGAGTAATAAAAAACAACGTTTTATTGCCGCCAATGATCGAATCTTTTACCACACCATCTTTACCAGAAACTTTAACTGACCATTGGTATAAAACCGTTTTTCCGTCAGCATTTTCGATGGTTACTTCCGGAGTTATTTCTTTAACATTGTAGTTTTGCACTGCAAACTCTGTGGCTAATTTTATAGCAATTACAGGATCTTTTACAGGTTTTTCTATAACTTCTTCTGACTTTGATTCGTCATTACTGCAGGCATAAAAAGCAACAAAAGCGATTAGGAATAAACTATATTTTAAGTACTTTTTCATGTTCTTATTTTTTTACTTTTCTTAAATTATATTTTTTTAATATGTGAAGATCCTCTGCTCCTGCAAATATGGCAGCCATTGAAGATTGCTGCTGGCAGAGCCCCATTGGTTCACTTACACAATTCACCACTTTTATAAAATCTACTCCCGGAAGATTAGCCTTGTTTCCGTTTTTATCTACCGCCCAGTCAATATCAATATTTGGATTTAGCGCATTCGCATATCCCCATTCCGGAGGATTAGAAAACCATAATGTCGTTTGATTGGCACGTGCAGTTTTAAAATCTACATCGAGTTTTAGGCCTTCATAGCTAACCGTTGTCTGAGTAGCCCATAAAGGATAAAATTCTTTTCTGCTTCTCGGTCGCGCCAAATAGTACGTTTCACCTTTACTATTTTCGCAAAAGACATGCTCATAATCTAAAAAAAGAGCACTTCCTGAGACTAAAGGTTCTCCTGCTGCTTTTTTATGGTATGTAACTTTAAAATTCTTAACGGTGTTTGCTTTGTCGTGCTGGCTTCCTTTAATCTCGTACCACTCGTCTGCATCTGGTTTTCCGTTTTTATTTTTATCATAAGCCACATAAATTAATCCCGGTGCCGTCGGATTTGGTTTTGATGCCGTCGGGTTGGTTATATCTCCACCATAAATTCTAAAATCACTGGTTCCCGGAACATTCACGACAGTATGGTCAAAACCAACAGTAATAGAACCTCCAAAACCTCCTAAGTCAATGGGATATCCAACGCTTGTTTCATTAATTCGTCCTAAAGCTATTTTTAAAACATCTGCTTTGGCAAATCCATCTTTGTATAAATCATTGGCAAACATGCCAGGAGCAGGATCAAAGTCAAAAATGCTTGTGATGTACGGATTGTAATTTTTAGTTTCGTTAATTACATTCACAGTTGTTTTCTTACTGCCTTTTTTTTCTCCTGCAGTAACGTTTAAAGTCAGTTCATAAGTACCCGGATAAATTGATATAAATTGTAAATCTTTAGCAGTTCCTACGATTGAGTCTGTCGTTTGGTTAACAGGATTTTTTGTCAGCACCCACTCGTATGCAGGATTTGCAATTTCAGCAGCTGCTGTTATGTCTGCAACACTGAAAGTCGTTGTTTCATACTTTTCCTGAAGTGTAATCGCTATAGAGTTTTGTTCTGATTTATCATCGTCGCTGCTGCATCCTGTAAAAACAGCTGCAAAGGCAAGTACTAATAAATGGGTAAAGTTTTTTTTCATGATTTGGTATAATAATTAATTTAACATTCTATTTAATTACGGTCTGGTTATAATACTTTCGCCTAAAAGATGCAGGTCTGATGCTCCCATTATTTCAGTAGAAGTTTCGCCCAGCCATCCCGCCTGCTGATGTAGTCCATTATAAACTTTTACAAAATCAATCCCCGGAAGGGACGCTTTGTTTCCGTCTTTGTCTATTGCCCAGTCAATGTCAATTCCGGAATCGTCATCGTTGTTTGGAGCATTATCGGCATAACCGTATAAAAAGGCATATTGAACATAGTAACTTCCATTACCGCTTTCATCCACTGCATTATCAGGAAGTCGGGTACCTTTAAAAGTCAGTGTTTTTTGATCGCTGAGCCATTTAGGCCAATATTCTAAGGAATGATTGTAAGCATTATTTTGTACCAGATAACCGTCTTTGCCCTGATTGTCTTTCCAATAGATATATTCTAAATCTGTAAAAAGTACTGTTCCTGTACCACTGCCGGGAACTGGTATTTTATTAGGATCTGGTTTATAATAGGTAATTTCATAATTGCGTATGGTTTTTTCCATTTTGTGGCCTCCGCCTTCAATTTCGAACCATTCATCATCCGGAAGTCCGTTTTTATTTTTATCGTACGAAACCATAATTACACCTGCTTCACTGCTCCCGCCTCTCAATTCTGCATTGGGGTTTGGATTGGCTCCTGCCCAAAAAGCATTTCCTAAAACCCTGAAATCACGTTTTCCTTTTACATTTACGATACTATGGTCAAAACCAAAAACAACATAACCCCCAAAAGCGCCAAGCGAAATAAGATCGCCGCTTTTTTTGGCGAGATATGAATTAGCCCTTGTCAGTATTCTTTCTGCCGTATCGCCATCATTTGCTGCTGGCAGATCGTTTATAAATTGTCCCGGAGCTGGTTTAAATTCGAACACTTTGGCGATATGCGTTTTGAGCTCTTTGGTTTCGGTGCTTACTGTTATTTTTACTTTTTGAGTTTTAATACTTCCTTTGTCATTTATAGCCACTTGCAGCTCATAAATTCCAATTTCAGCTGTCGCAAAAAGTGCTTCTTTTGCTGCAGTATTTGTCAGGGAATAACTTGTTGAAGGCGCATTTGTAACACTCCAATTGTAAATTGCTCCCGAACTCACTGTAATATCAGAACTAAGTGTAACTATTGTAAATCTGGGAGTATTGTACTCTAAATCTTTAATTTGACCTGTTGGATTACTGTCATTCGATTCGTCACCTCCGGAACAATTGACAAGCGTAAAAACCGCCATCAAAAGCAATAAAGATTGCAAACTTTTTAAAATTCTCTTTTCCATATTTAATTTTTTACTTTTTAATCTTGCTCTTTCTTCTTTCTTCTTTCTTCTTTCTTCTTTATTCTTTACTCTTTACTCTTTATTCTTTACTCTTTACTCTTTATTCTTTACTCTTTACTCTTTATTCTTTATTCTTTACTCTTCTTAGTGATAAAAGCAAAATGCGCCGGAATATTTCCCGCCGTTGTTTTCCATTTTAATTTGCCTTCGGGAGTGAAACAATAGATATATCCTGTTACCACATAATTCTGTGCATCGGTGATGTAAATTTCTTTGGTTTCCGGATTTACCTGAAGTCCGTACGGAATCATGATTTGTTTTTCTGTGCCGTCGGTAATAATTTTGTCGCTGGTTATTTTCTTGGTTTTTGTATCTAAAATTCCATAAGTCACTTTATTGCTATTGGTTAAGTAGCTCCACGAAACGCTGTAGAAATAAAGAAGATCATCGACAAGGCACATTCCTAAAACCGGAATGTCGAGCTGCATTTTTTTCTCATCTGTTTTGGTATCTATTACAAAAAGATTTGACGGCGTATTGTAATAATCGCCGCGGGAACTCACATAAATATCGCCTCTGCTGTCGATCTGCATGCTAAAGAGATTTATGCCGACATCTATTTTTTTGATTTCAGTAAAAGTTTCCAAATCAATTACAGAAACTGTCCTGTCGTAATTAGGTACCCTGTAACCTCCGGAATTTGCTACGTATAATTTTCCGTTGTGCACTACCATTTGCTCGGGCTGGTACCCTACGTTTACTTTTCTTTTTATTTCCAGCGTTGTGGTATCTATTTCTGCTACAAAACCAATTTCTGCATTCGGATTAATGGCTACGGGGCCTGAATACGAGCTCACATACGCTTTGTTTTTATAAAAAGCCATATAACGGCAGTTCGGAACATCTATTTTTTTGATGCGTTTTGCCGTCCATTTTTCTAAAACCTCTATTTTGTTTGAAACATTTATCACTGCGTACACCTTGCTGCCATAGATCTGGATGTCATTGCCCACATCTCCAAGTTCTTTTACAACGGCAGGATTTCTTTCAGAATAAATATCGGTAGTGTAATTTCCGGTTCTGTAATTGAAGAGGTCGATACTGGCTCTGTTCATTCCCATATTGCCTTCGTTCAGCAGATAAAAACCTTCCAGATTTCCATCACTTCTTGGTGCGGCAACGCTTTTATCAGAAGACAGGAAAATAGTTTCCTCTTCGCGGCAGGAAACCAATAAAAA
>Ga0247811_1000032_pt1 | contig 54356 bp, 39 predicted proteins | sample UWRJL134311R1_FD_189018 | JGI IMG/M metagenome (GOLD analysis project Ga0247811, IMG submission 189018) | Plant litter microbial communities from Arlington Agricultural Research Station in Wisconsin, United States - UWRJ-L134-311R-1 | ecosystem: Environmental > Terrestrial > Plant litter >...
AGTTTCTGTCGTTAAATCAGATGCTAAAGTGCTATCAGCGTTTGTTCTTGCAGTAGTTTCTGTGGCTAAGGCCGTTGTCAAAGCATTTTCTGCCGTTGTAGCTCTTGTAGTTTCTGAAGCTAAAGTCGTTGTCAAAGTATTTTCTGCTGTTGTGGCTCTTGTGGTTTCTGTCGTTAAATCAGAGGCTAAAGTGGTATCAGCATTGGTTCGTGCAGTAGTTTCTGCAGCTAAATCAGTTGCTAATGCTGCATTTGCATTGGTTCTTATTGCAGTTTCTGTGGCTAAAGCCGTTGTCAATGTATTTTCTGCTATTGTGGCTCTTGTAGTTTCTGTCGCTAAATCAGTTGCTAGTGCTGCATTAGCATTTGTTCTTGCAGTAGTTTCCGCATCTAAAGCTGTTGTCAAAGTATTTTCTGCCGTTGTAGCCCTTGTAGTTTCTGTCGTTAAATCAGATGCTAAAGTTGTATCAGCATTTGTTCTTGCAGTAGTTTCTGTGGCTAAGGCCGTTGTCAAAGCATTTTCTGCCGTTGTAGCTCTTGTAGTTTCTGAAGCTAAATCAGTTACTAGTGCTGCATTTGCATTGGTTCTTATTGTAGTTTCTGCAACTAATGCGGTTGTCAAAGCATTTTCTGCTGTTGTGGCTCTTGTTTTTTCTGCCGTTAAATCAGCTGTTAAAGTTATATCAGCATTTGTTCTTATTGCAGTTTCTGTGTCTAAAGCCGTTGTCAAAGCATTTTCTGCCGTTGTGGCTCTTGTAGTTTCTGTCGTTAAATCAGATGCTAAAGTTGTATCAGCATTTGTTCTTGCAGTGGTTTCTGAAGCTAAATCAGTTACTAGCGCTGTATTTTCATTGGTTCTGGCGGTAGTTTCTGCAACTAGTGCGGTTGTCAAAGCATTTTCTGCTGTTGTGGCTCTTGTAGTTTCTGTCGTTAAAGCAGAGGCTAAAGTTGTATCAGCATTGGTTCGTGCAGTAGTTTCTGCAGCTAAAGCTGTTTTCACAGTATTTTCTGCCGTTGTAGCTCTTGTATTTTCTGTCGCTAAATCAGAGGCTAAAGTTGTATCTGCATTGGTTCGTGCAGTGGTTTCTGAAGCTAAATCAGTTACTAGCGCTGTATTTTCATTGGTTCTGGCGGTAGTTTCTGCAACTAGTGCGGTTGTCAAAGCATTTTCTGCTGTTGTGGCTCTTGTGGTTTCTGTCGCTAAATCAGCTGTTAAAGTTGTATCAGCATTGGTTCGTGCAGTAGTTTCTGCAGCTAAAGCTGTTTTCAAAGTATTTTCTGCCGTTGTAGCTCTTGTAGTTTCTGTCTCCAAATCAGCTGTTAAAGTTGTATCTGCGTTGGTTCGTGCAGTAGTCTCTGCAGCTAAATCTGTTGTCAAAGTATTTTCTGCTGTTGTGGCTCTTGTGGTTTCTGTCGTTAAATCAGATGCTAAAGCTGTATAAGCGTTTGTTCTTGCTGTGGTTTCTGCTGTTAAATTGGTGGCTAAATTACTTTCTGCTGCTTTGGCACGAGTTATTTCTGCTGCTAATTCTGAAAGTCCAAGTAAGGAGTTTTCGTCAACATAAGTCTTAACAGATTTTACAGTAGGATATTTAATGTTTGAATTTCCATCAATTATAAAATCTGTGCTTTTATTAAAAGAATCCTCTTTCACATTAAGTTGAGTCTGTACAGCTGTACTGACTGGTTTATTCAAATCACTTGTATTGTCAACATTTTCAAGAGCTAAATTTACTTTTGCGCCTAAAACTGTAATGGCATTCGTTCCGCCATTTTCTACTGCGACTACTCCCAGAACATTTTCAGCGTTTATTGCAGAGAAAGCGGCAGGAACTGAAGTAAAAGGCTGATTGCTGATTTCTTCAAAATTAGAACATTGGCCATTTGTATTCAGTCCCACTTTTAAACTTTTTCGATTAACACTCCAAAAAATATCTGAAAATGATGTTGCATAACCTGATGATTGGTTACCTGAACCGATAATGGTATTTACCATACCAAATTCATCCGTTGTTGTGCTGATGGTTTCCTGGTATTCCGTAACAGATGCGGCATCAATAATAGTAAACTGCAGGCAGATATTTTTATTTGCTAATGGAGTATTCGCAGCGTTTATCCCGGATGTTGCTGCTGCCTTAGGATTTAAAATCACAGCCTGATAAGTAATTCCGTTTGTTTGGGAATTACTTATAAAAGAAATTAATAAAAGTAAAAGTAAAGTTATCTTTTTCATATATTTTTTATATTAAGATGAATGCAAAAGGAATTTGATGCGTATTAAAAAGCAGTTTTTCGTCAGTGTGTTTTAAGAAAATACTTTTTAAAAATCCGTATCTATGATTATCATTGTTTGATAATTTTAGCGTAGTAATTAAGATTAGTAGTGTTTAATCTTATTAGATATTCTGAAGTTGGCAATTGTGTTAAATCAATCGTAAGAACACTATTTACTGCATTTTTCTTTTTTTCATAGATCAGACGCCCTAATAAATCAAAAACATAAATTGATATGATATTAGTAACAGGTTTTGAAAACTGAAAATTTATATTTTCTGTAAATGGGTTGGGATATGTTAGTACTGTGATATTGTCAATATGATCTACATTGTCTGGAGTAATGTAGGTATGCCAGAGACTTTGTTGAAATCCCTGCATAACGGTATAGGTTTTTCCAACCGCAGTACCCGTGGGACTTTGCTGGCCAATAGTTTGTTGTATTATAAAACTATCCTGCGTTTGTTTTGAGCTTCCCTGAGACGAAAGCATTTGATGATGTAAGATTTGTCCATGAAAAGTTATCGTAAAAAATAGGAGTAAAAATTTCATCATACTATTAGTTTAGTGGCATTATAAGCTAAGGTAAACTAATAAATCAATTGGCGTCAAAAAAATCTGATTAATATTAATTAATAAGAATTTATAGCTTTTGGCCTATTGGTTAAATATTTTCTTTGAGAGATTTTGATTAGTATATTTTAATGTAGTAAATCAACTTTTATTTACGATTTGGAAACAGCATTTGGTTTTGAGAAACGTTTTTCGCCTCAAATTAGAAAAAAGAAAATTCAAATTTGAGAAATGAAAAAAATAGACATGTGTTAAGCGTGTTTTATTCCTCACGATAAATCATTATATCGGTTCCTTTTACAGCTTTAATGATCTGTTTCACATTTGTTTCAATCAAATTTTCACTGCCATTTTTGCTGTATGCAGCAAATTCTCCATTTTGTAATTTAGTAGTTATTACATACATATGCCATCCATAGCCAGATGGTAAAGAAACTATTACATATCTTCCATCTAAAAGTTCTTTATCTATTGTCAAAAATAAATCATCAAATGGAAAATTATCATTGCGTTGTATATTGAATTTGTGGTGAAAACGGATACCATTTAAAACCAGATCATCAAAGTTTGCAAAAGTTCCGTCCATTTTATTCTGCCATATTTTTTGGTAATTATAAAAATTAGCATCTACTTTTTTATTTAGTTTCAGCACCATTTCAATGCTTGATGGTATACATGAAGTGGCATAAATTTGTTTGTGATTATTAATGGCTTCATATTTACTGATTAGCGTATCCGGTGCATTTTGTGCTCTTGTCTCAAATGTGGAGAGCACCATCAATGTAACGACAGCAATTGTAGAAAGTAATTTTTTAAATAGGTGTTTCATAATAATAATTAAGTTTTTATAGATTTAAAATTTTTCTCAACATACTCTTTGCCTGCAAAACTTCCTGTATACATTCACCTGATATTTTCTAGGAAAATGCTTTAAAAATGAGTTTATAAATGCTGCAGTTACAGCAGCACAAAAGGGGGTGTTTTTTTTTGACTAAAGTAGTATATCGTCTCCGGCATATTGTCCCATTTTGTTTCATAATTGTGTAAAAATGAGTCAATATTAAATTCGATCCTTACAGCAGCCGACAGTTTCGCTTGGTTTTATAGTTTAAAAATAGAGATCATTGTAGTGTCAAAAAATAGAAGAGGAGAGAGGTGTTCTTGTACAAACGACAAACATGCAGTTATTTTTACTGAGCTTGATCAGACAGCTGTAATTTTTTAAACCTAACCGCTTTAGCGTCCAACAGTATTAAATTTTTATACAAAAAAAAGCCTCAATTCACATTCAAATTGAGGCTCATTCACTTCATTAATTTATAGAAGATAAAACATCGTTTTAACAATATCGTCATAAACCTGTTTGTCTCTTTCTCCGGCCCTTGCTAAAACCCTGATACCTGAGTAAGTATTAAAGATAAATCGGGCCAGGACCCTTGCATCAGCAGCTTTTGAAATATCTCCGGAAGCCTGTCCTTTTTTGAGGGCATTTGTAAAAACTGCTTCCATTTCCTGACTATTACTTTTAACTATTTTTGATATATCTTCATCATGCATTGCAAGCTCTACCGAAGAATTTACCATGAAACAGCCTTTTGTAATGCGGTCCTGCAAACTTTCTATTACTGCTTGCTTAAAAATATCATGCAGGGTTTCTTTTATGTTTTTCGAATCTTCGAACAATTTTACGATGTCATCTTTTGACTGCTTTTGATAACGCTGCAAAGACTTTGAAAACAATTTTTGTTTATCGCCAAAGGTATCGTACAAACTCGAACGGCTAAGTCCTAAATGAGTAACTAAATCCTGAGCTGAAGTTCCGTTGTATCCTTTGTGCCAAAAAATTTCGATGGCTTTGTCTAAAGCCTGATCTTCGTTAAATTCTTTTGTTCTAGCCATAACTTTCTAATTAAAATTACTTTACAAAGATACTAAAAAACGGAACATTCGTTCCGGAATTAGAGAAAAAAATTACACTACTGCATTTACAGTAAGCCCGCCATCGACAACAATTTCTGTTCCTGTTATAAATGATGCATCGTCCGAAGCTAAGAAACCAACTGTTTTGGCTATTTCTGAAGACTGGCCAAAGCGTTTCAACAAAATTTTCTCAGCTAAAACAGATCCAAAACCTTCTACTTCTTCTTTCTCTAAGCCTAATTTACCATAAAGCGGCGTCTCAACAGGACCAGGAGAAACGGCATTAACTCTAATTTTTCTTGGTGCTAATTCTGTTGCAAAAACTTTGTTTAACGATAAAACTGCCGCCTTACTTGATGCATAAACGCTGGAATTTGGCATACCAACATGTGCATTGATTGAAGTATTGAAAATAATAGAGCCGCCATCGTTTAAAATTGGCAATACTTTTTGAACTGTAAAATAAACTCCTTTCACGTTAACATTCATAATGCTGTCGTAGTGTTCTTCTGAGGCTGATGCTACAGGAGCAAATGAAGCAATTCCGGCATTTAAGAATAAGATATCAACTTTTCCAAATTGTGCTTTCACCTGCTCCACTAAACTATCAATCGATTTTAAATCAGATTGATCTGAAACAATTCCGGTAACGTTCAATTCTTGTGACGCTTTTGCTAAAGCTTCTTTATTTCTTCCTGTAATAATTACCTGCGCTCCTTTAGCTGTTAATTCAGCTGCGGCTGCATACCCAATTCCACTGTTGCCGCCTGTTACAATGGCTACTTTGTTTTCTAAATTTTTCATTTTTATTTGTTTTTGAATTATATGTATTTGATTATTATGGTACAAAGATATAATAACGGAACGATCGTTCCGTTATTAATGTTGTTAATTTTTAGTTAATCTTTTTTAGGAATGATTAGCAGTATAAACAACGATATATCGTTGGCAATCAATTATGTTATATTTTAAATTTAAATAAAGAATTATCAATACCTTCGTTAAGGTTGATTAATTCCAAAAAAAAATGCTCTCAAAGCACTACAGAATAATTCTGTTTCTCCTTGTATGTTTTACATTTGGAGATGTAAACGCATTGTCTCCCTGCACGAGCATAATGCAGACAGCGATAGCGGAAAAAAATCTATCTGTTCTGACCCATCTTTTGGATCAGGAACAGGATTATAACGAACTGCAGGTAAAAGAAGCAGAGGAACTACTGGACAGATTGCCTGACAACACAGACAAAATCAAAATTTTATTAAAAGTAAGCGACTGGTATGAAGCCTCTTATAATAATCCTAAAACCCTGCAAAAGGCATTTCAATATGGTGAAGAAGCCCTTCGAATAAGCCAGTCCCTTCATTCTAATATTTATACCGGCAAATGTTATCTACAGCTTTCGATGGTGCAGGAGTTGAGAAATAACAATTTAATGATAGAAGCCAACGCCAGAAAAGCAATTGAAGTATTAAATAAAACGGGTCAAACAGATGATTTGGGAGAAGCATGGGTAATGGTCTGGTCAGCAAAAATGCGTACAAATGCACCAATGGCAGAAAGATTAGATCCAATTTTTAAAGCCGCATCCTTATTTCAAAAATCTGGAAATAATAAAAGAAGCGGTGACTGCTACAAAGAAATCAGCGAATTATATTTTTCAATCTCAGATTTTCCTAATTCCTCCAATTCGCTGCAAAAAGCGTTATATTTCTATAAAGCTGCCAAGCTTAAGGCCAGTGATATTTATCCTATTTCCTCCAGACTCAATATTATTTATGAAACAGAAAAGAGAAGCATGGATATTACCAAACTTAAAAACAAAACCTTGCTGCAGCAAAGCAAACTTAAAAATGAGGTTTTTTTACGTAATTCAATGGTAACTTTTGTTTTCCTTTTACTTATAATTCTTGGATTACTTTATAAAAGTTTTACGTTTAAGAAAAAAACAAACAAGGTCCTGGAAACGCAGCAAAATGAAATCAATAAAAAAAATAGTACACTGCAGAACATGCTCGTTGAAAAAGAATGGCTTTTGCGCGAAATTCATCACCGGGTAAAAAATAACCTTCACATGGTGGTGGGGCTGCTTGCGAGCCAGATTGAATTTTTAAAAAGCGAAGAGGCGCTTCAGGCCATTAACAGCAGTCAGAACAGGATTCATGCGATGTCTTTGATTCACCAGAAATTATACCAATCAGAGAATATTTCATTAATTGATATGCCTTCGTATATATTTGAATTAACAGAATATTTAAAGGATTCATTCGAAATTAGAAAATCAATCCGTTTTGTACTGGATATTGACAGCTTTAACCTGCCTTTGTCCCATTCAATTCCGGTTGGGCTGATTTTTAATGAAGCAGTCACAAATGCTATTAAATATGCTTTTCCTCATAAAAATGGAATCATAAATATTTCACTTAAAACAGACGACCGCAAAAATTACATTTTAATCATTCAGGATAATGGTAAAGGGCTTCCGGATGATTTCGACCCGTATGACAATCCTTCATTAGGATTAAAATTAATGCAGGGACTTTCTGCTGATATCGGAGGAAAGTTTCTAATTACGAATTCAAATGGTACCAAAATAACGCTGGAATTCGTTTTTTATGAAGTTAAAAGTTAATTAATTTAATTGCTGCAAATGGCAAAACCACTAAAAATACTTATCGTTGAAGATCAGTTTGTTGAGGCAAATCATTTACGGCTGATGCTGAAAAAAGCCGGACATTCTGTTATCGGGATGGCAAGATCAGTTCCTGATGCTAAATATTATATTGCAGAGCAGCGGCCGGAATTGGTGTTGTTAGACATTTTCCTTTCCGGAAAAGAGACCGGCATTGATCTTGCCGAAATACTCAAAAGCGAAAATATTCCCTTTATTTATCTTTCTGCGAACTCTAATGAAGAAGTGCTGAATAAAGCTAAACTAACGCATCCTCAGGGCTTTTTGGTAAAACCTTTTAGAGAAAAAGATCTATTTGTAACCATTGAAATTGCCGAATATCACCAACAGCACGGAATCGAATCTTCTATTAGAAAGGAACTGCTGTTTCAGAAACAATTAAAAACGATAGTAACAAAAAGTGGCAATTGGGACGACAGGGTTTTAAACATTATCACTGCCCTGCAGTCTCTTATTTCGTTTGACCTTGTAATGGCTGTTTTTTATATGGACAATAAATTATCCAGCCGGGTTTTGGGATATTCAAGAACAGGCTTGCACGAATATCAGCGAATAGGGATTGAAGAATTACAGAATATAACGGCGCTAAAAGAGTCTGAAATAAATGAATTACGCGATAAAAGTAAAGTAGAAACGGAAGCGGCATTCTATAACGATCAGGATTTTATAAAAGTATGCGATAAAACACCCATCAAAAAGCTTATTGCAAATTCGATGAATATGAAATCAAATCTTATGCTGCCCGTGCCTTTATCACTAAGCGAGAACGGCGGGCTGTATTTGTCTTTTTTCAGCAGACAGCCTGATAACTACAACAAGAATCATTTGACGCTGTGTGAAAGGCTTCAGGAACCTTTAATTTTTGCCATTGAAAATTTGATCAGTCATGATAAAAAATTGGATAAAAAAGCGGCTTATTCTGAAAATTCTGCTACAAGCAAAAATATAAAAATATCAGGTTTTGAATCGATCGTAGGGAAAAGCCCTGCCCTGCTAAAAATATTTGATCATATTTTGCAGGTGGCGCCCGCAGATACAACTGTTTTAATTACGGGAGAAAGCGGGACAGGAAAAGAAAGTATAGCCCACAGCATTAAAGAGCTTTCGAATAGAAAAGATAAGCCGTTTGTAAAGATCAACTGTTCTGCGCTCCCGCCCAGTCTTATAGAATCGGAATTATTTGGCCATGAAAAAGGATCTTTTACAGGTGCGTCAGAAAGACGAATTGGTAAGTTTGAACAAGCAGATACCGGTACTTTATTTCTCGACGAAATTGGGGATATGCCATTAGAAATGCAGGCGAAACTGCTTCGTGCGATTCAGGAAAAAGAAATTGAGCGAGTGGGAGGAAATCATTCGATAAAAGTGAATGTCCGAATTATTGCCGCGACAAATTGTAATCTCGAAAAAGAAGTTGCCGACGGCCGTTTCAGGCTTGATTTATATTACAGGCTCAACGTATTTCCTATTCAGCTGCCGCCTTTACGAGAGCGTAAAGAAGATATCGGAATTCTTGCGCGGCATTTTATTGCTGTCTATAGCTCTAAAACGGGAAAAAATGTAACCGAAATAGCAGAAATCGCTTTAAAAAGTCTTTTATCCTATCAATGGCCCGGGAATATCCGCGAATTAGAAAATCTTATCGAAAGAAGTATTCTCCTGGCAAAAACCAATATCATTGAGCACATTCCGCTTCCGGCATTTGAAGAAACTAAGATAAATAATACGTCAAATGAATGGTTTTTTAAAACGATTCAGGAAAATGAAAGGGAGCATATTATCAATGTTCTTGAAAAATGCAACGGAAGAATTAGAGGCGCAGGCGGTGCTTCTGAAATATTAGGACTTCCACCAACGACTCTGGCTTCCAGAATGCAGAAATTGGGTATTAAAAGAAGTCATTTTTAATTGTTAATTATTAATTGTTAATGGTAAATTATTAATGGTAAATTAAAATAGGTAATTCACCTCCCATTTCCATAGGGCAATTAATTAATAATTAACAATTTACCATTAATAATTAAAAAAGAACGATATTAAGTTGCTTTATTTTCGTTTTACGACGAAATACAGTTGGTTATAAATTACGTTTTATTTTTAATTGATTGATTTGTAATTAGTTAAACAAAAGGTTCGGTTTTAGTTTAGACTTTGGCATAACACTAAACAGGTAATTATGCTAACCGAAAACCCTACTACAATACTTTTTATTACAGGTGCATTTGTAAGCAATAAATGCTGGGAGGAATGGAAAACTTTTTTTGAGAGTAAAGGCTTTAAAACCCTTGCTCCAGCCTGGCCTTACAAAGATGCTCCTGTAGACGTTTTACGCAATCGCCACCCAGATCCGCAGCTTGCAGGTTTGCGTCTGACACAGCTGATAGATCATTTTGGGAATATCGCTAAAAATCTGCCGCAAAAGCCTATCGTAATTGGCCATTCTATTGGCGGACTTACAGCACAGATTCTTTTACAGCGTAATCTGGCATCGGCCGCCATCGCCATTCATTCGGTTCCTCCACAGGGAATTATGACCTTCAAATTTTCATTCTTAAAAGCAGGATGGGGACCGCTTGGTTTTTTTACTTCCACAAAAAAAACTTTTTTAATGAGTTTTAGCCAGTGGCAGTATGCTTTTACAAACGGAATGCCTGAGGAATGGCAGGAAAAAGCATACTGCGACTATCTTATTCCCGAATCTAAGTTAATCGTGCGCGATACCATTACTGCAGCGGCAAAAGTAGATTTTCACGCTGCTCACCATCCATTATTACTAATTGCAGGAGCCACAGATCATACTATTCCCGAGTCGCTCAATTACTCCAACTACAAAAAATATACAGACAAAAATTCTATTACCGATTACAAGGTTTTTCCTGAGCGAAATCACTTTGTTTTAAATCAGCCCGGCTGGCAGGAGATTGCAGTTTTTATACAAGACTGGATAGCAAAATTGCCGGCGTAAAATTTATAGTAACCAATTATTTAGTAACCAATTAAAATTTTAAATTATGAAAACGAATTTATTAAACACCACTTTTTTAAACTTTAGAAGTAAAACAGTCCAGCTTTTAACCTTTAGTTTTTTACTATTGACGTTAATTTCCTGTAATAAAAAAGCAGAAGAAACTCCAGTAACAGAAACAGCACCTTCGGTATCTTCAGAATCACCTCAGGCTGCGCCTGCAAATCCGCCATCTAATTTTAAACATGATTACGCAGAAGTAAATGGCGTAAAAATTCATTACGTTATTGGCGGTAAAGGCGACCCTCTTGTATTGGTTCACGGTTTTGGACAAAATTGGTACATGTGGAACCGTTTATTGCCAGAACTTTCTAAACATTTTACCGTTATCGCGCCAGACTTAAGAGGCGTAGGAGAATCTGATAAACCAGAAAGCGGTTACGACAAAAAAAATATGGCAAAAGATATTCACGAACTGGTACAAAAATTAGGTTACAAATCGGTTAATCTTGCGGGTCATGATATCGGACTTATGGTGGCTTATGCCTATGCAGCACAATACGGAAGCGAAGTTAAAAAAGTAGCTTTAATGGATGCCTTGCTTCCAGGTATTGAACCTGTCTGGTCGCAAGTTTCAGCTTCTGCATGGTGGTTTGGATTTTTTGCTTGGCCGGCTTCAGGAGATATCGTAAAAGGGAAAGAAAAAGAGTTTTTGACGAATTTCTGGCCAATGGTAGGACATGTTAAAGATCCGTTTACAGCAGAAGAAACAGCTGAATTTGTAAGAGCATATGCCGTAAAAGATGGCGCAAAATCTACTTTTAAATGGTTTGGAGCATTTCCGCAGGACGGAAAGGACAATTTGATTTTGGCAAAAACAAAACTTAAAATGCCATTGCTGGCGATGGGCGGCGAATATTTTGCTGCAGCTTTCTTAAAAGAGCATTCAAAATTAGTTGCCGAAAATGTAACCGAATCTAAAATTGCCGGTTCAGGACACTGGCTGGTTCAGGAAAATACAGCACAGGTTCAAAAAGATTTATTGGCTTTTTTTCTTGCCAAATAAAACACGGAAATAATTGAATATGACAATTTGTGATGAATACGAATTGATGAAATTAGTGAGCCACAGATTAAAAAAAGCAGCACAGATTTACTGAACAAAGAAATAAATCTGTGCCATCTGCGGCAAAAAAAAGATTACAAATTAGCATACAATTAAATCAAACACGATGAAACATATATTTTTAATACTATTATTTTTCTTTGGTCTGTTGGTTCAGTCTCAGGAAAAAGCAGATCTGATTGTCTATAACGGAAAAATTGCCACGATGCAAAAAGCGGGCGAATTTGTTCAGGCGTTAGCCTCAAAAAACGGAATTATTCTGGCAGCAGGAACTTCTAAAAGTATTTTGGAACGTTATAAAACGACAGCTACAAAAGTTGTTGATGCCAAAGGAAAAACGGTTATTCCCGGATTAAACGACAGTCATATTCATGTGATTCGCGAAGGGCTAAATTATAATGCCGAATTGCGCTGGGATGGCGTAAAAACCCTGAAAAGAGCAATGGAAATGCTGCGAGAACAAGCGGCCAGAACACCGCCGGGAGTCTGGATTAAAGTGATTGGCGGCTGGAACGAATATGGTTTTGAAGAAAAACGACAACCCACAATTGAAGAAATAAATGCGGCCGTTCCGGACAAACCTGTTTTCATAACGTATCTCTACGGAAAAGCCTTTTTAAACAAAAAAGGAATTGAAGTTTTGGGCTATACGAAAGAGACGCATTATGAAGGAAGTGTTTTGGAACAAGATAAAAACGGAAATTTAACCGGATTAATGTTTGCAAAAGAAACGCCAAAAGCGATTTATACCACTTTAGGATTAACCACTAAATTAACTCCCGAAGAAAGAATCAACAGCTCGCTTCAGTTTAATCGGGAACTCAACCGCTTTGGTTTAACCTCAGTAATTGACGCCGCCGGAGGTTCTCAAAACTTTCCTGCAGATTATTCGACTTCTATGGAATTAGCCAAACAGGGAAAACTGAATCTTAGAATTTCCTATTACTTATTTGCACAGCAAAAAGGAAGAGAACTTCAGGATTACGAAAAATGGGTGGCCGAAACGGTTATCAATAAAAATGATAATCTTTTGACAGCTAATGGTTATACCGAAGAAGGGGCAGGTGAAAACATTGTGGCTTCGGCGGCAGATTTTGAAAATTTTTTAGAACCAAGAATTGTCCTTTCGGATGAAATGGAAAAAGATTTAGAGCCGATAATTCGACTTTTGGTTAAAAACAAATGGCCGTTTCGATTGCACGCTACGTACGGCGAATCGATTGACAGAATGCTCAATGTTTTTGAAAAAGTTAATAAAGAAATTCCGTTTAACGGATTGCGCTGGTTTTTTGATCATGCCGAAACTATTACGCCTCAGGAATTAGCGCGGGTAAAAGCGCTTAATGGCGGAATCGCAGTTCAGTTCAGAATGTATTTTCAGGGAGAATTGTATGAGAAAATGTACGGTGCTCCAAAAACACAACTGCCTCCGATAAAGAAAATGCTCGAAATGGGAATTCCTGTCGGAATGGGAACAGATGCTACGCGTATTTCAACGTACAATCCCTGGATGGCGCTGCATTGGCTGATTACAGGAAAAACATTAGGAGGTATGCAGTTTTGGCCAAAAGATCAGGTTTTGGATAAGTTTACTGCACTTGAGTTGTATACTTCCGGAAGCGCGTGGTTTTCTGGTGAAGAAAAGGAAAAAGGAAAATTGATACAAGGAATGTACGCTGATTTCTCGATTTTATCTGAAGATTATTTTACCATTTCAGCCGATAAAGTTCGAAATATAGAATCAGATTTGACCGTTGTAAATGGCAAAATTGTGTACGGTGCCAGAGATTTTAAAGCTTTTGATCCTGAAATCGTTCCGGTGATTCCGGATTGGTCGCCAGTGAAATATTTTGGCGGATATACTAAAAAAATGTAAAAACGAATTAAAGAAAATTCAAAAATTAAATCATGAAAATTCAAAAAATAATTTCGGGCCTGGTATTCATTCTATTGTGTCTGTCATGCAATACACAAGCGTATGCACAATTTCCAATGCCCGATCACGTACCCATTTGGGATGCCAATAAAGTGACTTTAAAACTGCATAAAATTTCAGAAAACGTTTATGCAGTTTCACCCACTACAACCGAAACTGAAACCACAAAAGGAATTGCACAAGCGACTTCGGCAGGATTTATTGTGGGCGATAAAGGAGTTTTACTAATTGAAACGATGTTAAGCAAAGGATTGTACGATCAGCTTTATAAATTGATACGATCTGTAACGCCAAAACCTATTGTGTATGCCATCAATACCAGTGATCACGGCGATCATTGTTTTGGGAATTATTTACTTCCAAAAGAAACTATTGTCATTCAGAACGAATTCTGCAAAGACAATCTGGCTAAGAATTACGATAATATCAAACAATTTATGATCATGCTTTTTGGCAAAGGCAGAGGCATCGAAGAGAGTGTTTACCGTCCTGCCGATATTACAATAGCCATCAACCAGACCATGAAAATTGATATGGGAAAAGGCAATATTGTTGAAGTAATCAATGTGGGAACCGCACAATCTCCGGCCGATCTTTTTGTGTATTTAAAATCATCTTCAGGAAATGTATTATGGGCAGGAAATCCTTTTATCGCCGAAAGTCCAACTATTCCGTGGCTGTTTGACGGGTATTTTCTGGAACCGGTTCAAAACCTGAACAAAATTTACAATATGATTTCTGATAAAGATATTGTGGTTCCCGGACACGGCCGCATTACGAACAAAGCCGGAATTAAATATACAATTGATTACGTAACCGCTTTGCAGACTAACGTTGAAAATGCCGTAAAAAAAGGACTCACTTTAGAAGAAACCAAAACTGCTGTAACCATGAAGGAATTTGATAAAGGATATGAACTTTTTAACTGGCTGCATTTCAATTTCAATGTTCCTAATGCTTATAAAGATATTAAGCAAAATGGGGCTAAATAACTAAAAATTGAGAATTAAAAATTAAAAAATAACCCGTTGGGAAATGTCATTAACTTAAGGGAAATCTATAATGCTATGCCGAATAAATCTCTCGCAAAGAATCAAAATCGAAGGTTTTGTGATTTCGACGGAGGAGAAATCACACTAGAAACTCCGTTGCTAAAATCGTCAATCTTTGTCGAATTACGCGTGCGATTTACTTCGGCTGTTCGCTATCGCTCGGGTCTCGTTCCTCGAAATGACAAAACAAGACGAAAAACATTCTTATGAAAACGACTGCCCTAGCCCCGATAGAAGTGGAAATCCTTTTGCTTTTTTCTTTAAAAAGCAAAAGATTGTAACGGAGAGCGGGATGAGCTCCTGAAAAAAGATTTGGTTTTATCATAGAAATCGAGATGACTAAAAAGAGCAAAAAGTGCGAAAGACTTAACTTAATGAGATTGACAGTTGGGTGTAATTGTTTCTATGTGTTTAAAAAAATAAAAATCAAATCATGAAAAATAAGTTATTATTACTGGTTTTATTGCTTTCTTTTTCTGGTTTTGCACAGCAGTATCCCGAGTTTAAATCACTTCGGTTTGATGAAAATTACGGTTTTCTAAAAAACGATACCTTAAAAAATGATTGGTACAAAACAGTGAAATTCCTGCCCATTAGTGCTTCAAAAGAAACGTATATCAGTTTTGGGGGCGATATACGATTTCAGTACTTCTATGCTAAAAATGAAAATTGGGGTGACGGACCACAGGATAACGATGGTTATATTTTGGGAAGATATTTGTTTCATGCCGATTTTCATGCCGGAAAATTTTTCAGAGCTTTTGTTCAAACGCAGAGCAGTATGGCAGACGGCAGAATTGATCCGAATCCAGTGGAACAGAATCCGCTCGAAGTACATCAGGCTTTTGCAGATTTCAATATTATAAATGAAGGCAGTATAAGAGTGATTTTTAGAGCAGGACGGCAGGAACTCACTTACGGGTCGCAGCGTTTGGCTGCCGTTAGGGAAGGACCAAACAACAGGCAGTCGTTTGATGGAATAAAAGCCATGATATCCAGACAAAACTTCACAACAGATTTGTTTTACACGCATTACGTTGCAGCGCAAGATGGTATTTTTGATGACTCATCGAGTAAAGACCGTCAATTATGGGGAAGTTATCTGGTGTTTCATAACATACCAATCATCAAAAATATCGATGTTTACTATTTAGGTTACGAAAGAGCGAATGCCGCGTTTAATGATGCATCAGGCAAAGAAAACCGGCATTCTGTTGGAACACGAATCTGGGGAAAAACAGAAAACTGGCGTTATGACGGAGAAGCCGTTTACCAATTTGGTGATGTCGGCGATAAAAACATTAGTGCCTGGACAGCTTCTATAAATGCAGGATACCGGTTTACTACCGTAAAATTTCGTCCGGAAATTGGTTTTAAAACCGAAGTGATTAGTGGAGACAAAACGGCAGGTGATACGAGTTTGCAAACCTTTAATCCGCTTTTTCCAAGAGGGGCTTATTTTGGATTAGCTTCCGTAATCGGGCCTTCCAATTTAATAGATTTTCATCCGTCATTGAGTTTTGAAATGGCCAAAAACGTCGATTGGGTAATTGATTATGATATGTTTTGGAGATACAGCGCCAACGATGGAATTTATGCACCCAATACCGCTTTGATTTATCCGGGAGATACCACTACTGAAAAGAAAATAGGAAACCAGTTAGAAAGTGAAATCATCTGGGAACCCAATCAATATTTGTATTTCAGGCTCGAAGCCACTTGGTTTCAGGCCAAAGAGTATATCAAAGCATCGGGAACGGGGAAAAACATCTTCTTTACCGGAATTACGATGCAGCTTCATTTTTAACTGAAAAGCAAATACAATACTTAAAAATAATAATTATGAAAAAACATGTAATGTTATCAAAAATAAAGACTTTAAAACTCCTCTCGTTTATGCTATTGATGGGTTTTTCAGCGCAGGGACAAGTATATACTGATGAAGAAACGAAAACAAAAGAAACAGCAGAAAAGTTCTTTGGATATGTGGGAGCGAAGAATCCGGAAGGAATTGCTTCGATGGTTTCTGAAAACGTGGACTGGTACATTTTCGAATCGAAATACATGCCATGGACAGGACATCGTTCTAAAAGAGAAGAAATTGCAGTATTATTCAAAACCCTCTTCAGCTATTTTGTGGACGGAAGTGAAAAACTTGAGGCTAAATCTTTTTTATTGAGAGGAAACGAAGTCGCCGTTTTTGGTTTTGTTGAAAGAACAGTGAAAAAAAACGGCAAACATTTTAAAATGCCGCTTGCCATTCATATCACAGTTGAAAACAATCTCATCAGCAAGTTTTCACTCTACGAAGAGACACTGATTATTGAAAAAGTCCTTAAATAAAAGAACAAATGAAAGATAGAAGAACATTTCTTAAACAAGCGGGTCTTGCGGGTCTCGCCGGATTCGTTCCGCTGAACCCATTCCTGGCAAGCAACATCAAGGCCGATAAATTTGTAGACGATGAAAGTACTGCCCAATGGCCGGACGGATCACGTCTGGTAGTGTCAGTATCTATGCAGTTTGAAGCGGGTGGACAGCCTGTAAATGCTGAGAGTCCGTTTCCGCAAAACATGCAGAAAGGCTTTACAGATCTTCCCGGAGAGACATGGTATCAATATGGATATAAAGAAGGAATTCCAAGAATGCTTGATAATTGGGATAAATTTGGAATCAAAGTTACGTCTCACATGGTCGGTTCAGCAGTATTAAAAAATCCGGAACTGGCCAAAGAAATCGTAGAAAGAGGGCATGAAGCCGCCGCTCACGGTATGGACTGGGCTACGCAATATTCTATGCCATACGAAACAGAAAAAAAGTTCATTAAGGACGGAGCGGATGCCATTAAAAAAGTAACCGGTTTTGAACCAGTGGGCTATAATGCAAATTGGTTAAGACGCGGCCCAAATACAGTAGAAATTCTGCAGGAATTGGGTTTTAAATACCATATCGATGATTTAAGCCGTGACGAACCCTTCTTATTAAAAGTAAAAGGAAAGGATTTTGCAGTGGTTCCCTATACCATTCGTTGTAACGATATTGTATTGATCGAAGGTAAAAACTTTAGCGCAGATCAGTTTGCACGTCAGGTTATAATGGAATTTGACCAGCTTTATAAAGAATCAGAAAAAAAGCGCAGACAGATGTCAATCAGTTTTCATGACCGGATAGGAGGGACACCACAAATGGTTGCCGCTGCTGCAGAAATCATTAGTTATATTCAAAAACATAAAGGAGTGAGTTTTAGGAGAAAAGACGAGATTGCTCAAATGGCGTATGAGGATAAAAATATGCTTAGAGAATGATGCACAATATAGTTTAACATTCAGAGTAACACGCTTGATTATTAGTTCAAATTTCAAAGTAAATGCCAGTTGTAATTTTTAACTGGCATTTTTAAAATGATTTTTATGTGTGATTGGTTTAAAATCAATGCTGTAATTATAGAGGAATTGAGTTGTCAATTATGTATTAGGGTGAATGCAGTTTTTCCAGTATTCGAGTATATGATTTACAACTGATCTTGTTTTATGATAGTCATTTTCTTTTTTAAAAAAGCCTTGAATACTAAGTGTTGTGTAAGCTTCTTGAATGGCACTTTCAGTTGCTGCAGTAGAATAAAAAACGAAAGGGATACTTTTTTTTCTCAGCACAGGGTCAGCATCTATCTGGCGTTTTAATTCAAGTCCATTCATAATTGGCATGTTCATATCGCAAAAAATAATCAATATTTTTTCATTACACTCACATAGGTACGAGAGTGCGTCTGCTCCGTTAATTTTCCACACAATCTTGCTAGTGTTACCGAGAGATACAATGATATCTTCCAAAATCTCCTTGTCATCTGTATCATCTTCAATTATTAGAATAGTACTGTTCTGTATCATCATATTATTTTTAAGGTTCTCTAAATGTATTAAGTTTTTTTAACATATTTATAATTACCATCTATTTATTACGATTAATTTACGGATTTTATAAAGTTTTGACCTAAACTTGTGATGACTTGATTTTATGTATTGATGGTTTTGAAAAATAGCTTACGCCAACATGCTGCAATATGAATTTCGCGCATTTGTAGAAAGATTGAAAACTGTCTTAAAAACAAAAAACCTGCGAATCCTAGGATTTGCAGGTTTTGCCACGTTTTTTCCGGGTTTTAGAAAATAATTAAGTAAAGGTCAATATAGTATAATTAGATTGGTCTTTTGTAAACCGTTACATCATCTACCCACATCATTACGGTTGAAAACAAATTGATCTTGTTAGGATCTATAAAATTCGAATCTTTTGATCCAACATTTAGATTAAATATAATCGAGTGTGGCCCGAAATTATTTAAGTTAAGATTGCCTGCACTACTATTGGTATACGTTGCAACGGTTACATTGTCTACTTTTATAGTTACTGTTACGACATTGTCTTTCATTTTCCAAAAGGATTCATACAAATGCCATCCGCCATTTCCGTTTATATTAAAATTTCCCGGATAGTTTCTCTCCGCAGCATTTCCTAATTGGTTTGCCCCTGAAGAAGTTCCATAAAAAAGATTTGAAGTAAAACGGCTTGCATTGGGTGCAAAAGAATATCCTTCCATGATATCTGTTTCTCCTTTGGTTGGCCAGCCATTTTGCTGTACAGACCAGAAGGCAGGCCAGGCGCCATAAGTATCTGTAAAAGATTTATAAGTGCCGCCATCCATCGCTATTAATTTAATATTGGCAGAAAGCATATACTCGGTATTGTTTTCAGGCTTATATTGATAATTAGAAGAAATGAAGCCGGATTGATATTTGTATGTGCTTAATTTTGTAGTCTTGATTTCCAGGCATTGTTTTCCGTCTCTCCATTGCGTGGTTGGCACAGAACTATAATAGTCACAATACCATGAATTATAATCTGCGCGCTGCTCTTTTGTCCATTGCGACAGATTGGAGCCTACATCAAATGTATCTTCAAATTGTTTGACCCATGGCGCAGCGGCTGTTTTGCTTGTACTGCTTTTTGAATTTGTACTTGCGCTTGCTGATGGGTCTTTTACTATTAGAGCTGCATCATCTGCGCAGGACGCAAATCCTACACCTAATACACATGTCACTGTTAATGCGAACAAATTTAATTTTTTCATAATTCAATTTTTTGGTTAATGAGTAGTTGTAGTAAAGTATTATGTTTTAAAATTTAATCTAAACCTTCCAAAAATCCGGTATGCGAACTTTTAATTGCAAAATTTGAATCGTACAATAAAGGCCAGTCATTTCCTGGGTGGTTCAATTCTGTACTAAACGGAATCCAGGATTCATTATCCTTCATTCCCCAAACAGTTAAGGCGTATTTATTGGCAGCAGGCAGCGCATTATAGAGTTGCACAATCTCTTTGTATTTTTGCTTTTGAGCAAATCTTCTTTCGTTTGTAAAACTAGAAATGTCATTAGACTGATTTACTTGGATGTCTAATTCCGAAACATGAATTTTCAGGCCTTTTGCTGCAGCTCTGTTAAGGTCAGTTTCAATTTGAGCTTTGGTTGGAGTTAAATAGGTATTATGCATTTGAAAACCAATACCATTAATAAGATTACTTGCTTTTAAATCATCTACGATACTAAAAACTTTATCTTGTTTGGGGATATTAGTTGAGGTGGCGTAATCATTATAAAACAACAATAAAGAGTTGTCGCCAGCTGCAATGGCTGCATCTTTTGCCCATTGAAAACAATCTTTTACATAATTGGCTCCCATTCGTTGCAGAAAAATTGTATTTCTCATGGTACCGCCATTGTCATCTACTGCTTCATTCACCACATCCCAGGATTTTACTTTTCCTGCATAATGCGTAACCACATCTGTAATGTACTTTTTTACTGCTGCTTTAAATTCTGCATCAGTACCAGAAAAATCTTTTAACCATTGTGGCACTGAATTATGCCAAACTAAAGCATGACCGTGAACATTGATGTTATTGGAATTCCCGTAAGCGACAATTTTATCTGCTATAGTCCAGTTATAAACACCGTTTGAAGTAGAAATCTGATCCATTTTCATTTCGTATTCGGCAGAAATACTGCTGAATTCATTTTTTAGAATAACATCATAAGGAGTTCCACTTGTTAATTGCGAAGCTTTTATGGCCATACCTATAAAAAACGGGTTAGCCAATTTATTTGCTTTTACCTTTAAAAATGTAGGATCTTCAGGAATGTTGCTGGAACCTGTAGTTACAACGCTAATGATATTGGAATAACCTGAAATCTCTGTTTCATTTTTAGCTCTAACCCGGTAAAAATAGGGTGTACCTCCTGTTAAACCTACCACAACTTCGTTTAAATCAGTAACTTCTTTTGAATTGTAATTTGGGACAAAAGTGGCAAAATTTTCAGTAGTTGAAACGTCCAGAAGATAGCTTTTTGAATGTGAAACGTAATTCCATTTTGCTCTAAAACCAGTATCATTGACATCTTTTGGCGCGTTTGCAATTGGTGTTTCTAAAGCAGCAGCCGTTTCATTGTCGTCTTTTGAGCAGGCATTTAAAAAGAAGACGAGGCTGGTCAGCATTAATAAAAATTTAATTTTCATACTGTTTTGTATTATAGAATATTCTTTTTAGAGAATGTTCTTATTTATATTTTTTGTTTTATTATTTATCTGGTTTACTTGATAAAAGAGACTGTTTTTGAGCACAGTCTCTTTTTAAGTTCAAAGCCCATCGACTATTGGTAGCGAATTTTAATATTATCAAATTTTATAGCGCTTGGATTAGGAGTATCGCCTTGAGCAATTCCTATCTTAATTTCATTAATTTTTGAAGGATCTAATGCGGCAGCCGAATTTGAACCAAAGCCGTAATTATCTTTAAAATCCGTTAATAATATTGTCTTCGTAGTCCAGTTTACATCGGTTACTTTAAAATTATAACCATAGGTTACGCCATCAATAGTATTCAATTGCACAGCAAATTGAGCGCCCACAACATTCGCACTTACATCAATATCAATAAATGTTTTTGAGGCATCTTTATTAGAGGCGCTTAGGAAACTGGATCCACCTCCGGCACTGCTTCCGTTATAACCGTTGGCTGTAGAACCCGCCCAGACTAATGTTGCATAATTGCCTGTTGCACCGCCTGTAGCAGCAGCGTTAAAACTATCTATATCGCCATAAGCACTCCAGTCACGTCTGGAACCGTTTCCATCAAAATCAGACAAAAGAACCACTGTAGCAAAATTGATTGTTTGTTTTGCGGCACCTCCCGGAGTAGTAACCACAAGCTCTGATCCTGAAACTGCATCTGAAGGCAAACCGATGATAATTGAAGTAGACGATTTTAGCGTATAACTCAGTGCTTTTCCTCCTAAAGTGATTGAAGAAACGTTGTAAAACCACGTACCTTCAATTTCTAATGGAAATCCCGGAGTTGCAACCGCTGGAATTGTTTTTGTAATAGTGGGAACAGGCTGTAAAATCTCAATATTTTTAGTTACTGATCCGGTTCCGGTTACAAATGTAATTGGCTGTACGCCAAATCTGCTTCCTAGTTTTTCATCAAAAGGAATAGTAAAAATAAACGCTTGATCTGAATTATAGTTTGGATTGAAACTGATATCAATTTTATTGTCCAGCGTAATTTTTTTTAATCCCGTTAAACCTTCGCCTTCAACTCTGACTTTATTTAATGGAAAAGCCTGATTCAATAAATCTCCGGGTTCAGCAACCATGGCATCAACGTTTGCAGTTACCGCATCGTCGTTTTGGCAGGCTGTAAAAGAAGCCAATGCCAAAAGAATTATAATTCTGTATTTTATTTTATTGATCATAGTATAAGTTAGTTAAAGTTAAAAGGAACCGGAGGTTCTAATAATGATGGATTAGTATCAATAGCAGACTGCGGCAATGGCAATTCAAAATAGTGGCTTCCCGGAGTGATCTTGGTAGAAATTAACTCTGTTCTGGCATCATCAGAATAAAAACCAACTTCCTGCTGTGAAATAATTGCTGTGGCTTCTGCCAGGCCGCGACGTTTTAAATCAAAGAAATATTGTCCTTCGAGTGCAAATTCAACTCTTCTTTCGTTAAATAAATCATTTCTTGTAAGTACTGTTTTAGCAGGTAATCCGGCTCTGGCTCTTACTTCATTAAAAGAGCTTAAAGCAGCTGCGGAAGTTGTAGAATTGGCTCCTGCTAAAATCGCCTCAGAATTCATTAGTAAAACATCAGAATATCGAAGTATAATCGTGTTTTGCGAAGTTCTCATAAAAAACACATCGTTTCTTTCAGCAGCAGAACCTACAATGTACTTTCTGAAATTTGCTGCAGTCGACGAGTATATTTTTTTATACCTAAAACCTCCCTGATTTTTTAATAACTCCGGATAAAAGTCGCCATCTGTCATAATCGTGCTCTTTTTTCTGTTATCAGTTGGTTCAAATCCGCTTTGCAGTGAAATAGAAGGCAGGTAAACTCCCCAACCATCGCCGCCACCAGTTATTCCGGTGCCTCCTGGTACTATATAGGCCTGATTGGTGTTTTGAGTTCCCCATTCTGTAGCAATTGCTTTCCATTGCAGGGCAAACATACTCTCGGCACTATTGTTATTTTCCGGACTGCTAAATAAGTTTCCGTAATCCTGAATTAAAGAATATCGGCTTCCGATAATTTTCTGGGTCAAAGCTGCACTCTGCGCATATTCATTTAAAGTTAAATGCACTTTTGCAAGGATACCCATGGCTGCGAATTTGGTAACGTATCCTTTTTTTACTGAAGTTTCAGGTAGATTTTCGATTGCATATTCTAAATCTTGTTTTATGAATTTGTAAACATCTGTAACAAGATTTCTTTTGGGTTGTGCTGCCGTTCCTGCTTTGTTAATAATAGGAACAGCACCAAAAGTTCTTACCAAATAGAAATATGCATTTGCTCTCATAAATCTTGATATTGCTATCGCGTTTTTATAAGACGCTTCAGGCAATTCGGTTTTTCTTTCTTCTACTAAACTCATTAAGTTATTGGATTGATCGATAACCGAAAATAACGAAACGTATCCTTCTGTCAGGATTGGATTCTGTGAGGTTACCTGAGCATCTTTAAATTGTGCATAAGCACCATCAAATGTAAAAGCGTTGCCGGCGTACATATCTCCAACGGCAATCAGGAATTTATCATTAAAGGTAAACCAGGGTTTAAAATATAAACTCTCAGCGATTCCGTCAAAAGCGGTAACTCCTTCCGGTAAATCGCCCGGCGTTAACTGATTTTCAGATGGTGCATCCAAAAAATCATCAGAACAGGAAAATAAAGACAGCAATGGTATCAGCATTCCCATCATAAAAAGTTTAAAAAGTTTTTTCATGACTATATTTTTATTTTAACGATTATGAATCATTAAGTTAATTGGTGTTGTATTTGTAATCTTAGAATTCTAAATTTAAACCCATAGAGGTAATTCTTGGTACCGGATATCGTCCCAGATCAATACCGCTAAGCGTTATATTTTGATCTAAATTTCCTAAAGCCGGATCAAAACCGGAATATTTTGTCCACGTGTATAAGTTTTGCACGTTGGCATACAATCTAACTTTGGATATAATAGAGTTTTCGAATATTTTCTTTGGTAAATCGTAGCTAAGAGAAACATTCTGAATTCTTAAATAAGAACCATCTTCGACAAACCTATTTGAGATTCTGCCATTCCCATTGGGATCATTAAGTGTAATTCTGGGTTCATTTGTGTTTTCGTTTACTCCCGGTTCAAAAGTATTTACAGCCCTTGTACTCACGTTTGCAAATCGATCTCCAAATCCCGGATAAATCCCATCTGTATAATGGCGGGTAAAATTATAGATTTCATTACCCTGACTTCCAGTTAAAACAACAGATAAACTAATGTTTTTATACTTAAAGTTATTGGTAAAGGAGTAGGTAAAATCGGGAATTGCACTTCCTAAGGCGGCTTGATCTTTAGCATCAATTTTTCCGTCATTATTAAGATCCTTAAAACGAATATCGCCAATTCCTGTTCCTGTTTCCTGAATAGGTCCTGCCGTTAATTCGGCCGCATTTTTAAATAATCCGTCAGTAACATATCCATAGAACTGTCCAACTGGCTGGCCTTCTGTAGTTCTGGTGACATTATACAAGTCAAATTGTACTTTTCCTAATAATGATTTACCGGCACCTTGAAAACTAGTCAGTTCATTATTGTATTTAGAAAAAATAATTGTACTGTCCCATGTAAAATTTTCTGTAATAATATTTCTGGTGTTTAAGGTAAGTTCAATTCCCTTCGTTTCAATTTCACCCGTATTCAGATAATAGTTCAGTGCACTTTGATTTGACTCGTCATTGATTTGTTTGGTCAGGAAATTTGAGGAATTTTTAATATAATAATCAAAATCTAATTTTACCCTGTTATTAAACATTCCTACTTCAAAACCAGCATTAAAAGATTTAAGTGATTCCCATTTAATATCCGGATTGCCCAGATTATCAATTGTTGGAGATACGCCACCAAATGGAGATGCAGTCAAGGATAGAATGGTTTGGTACCTGTTTGCCGGAATATTTTGATTTCCTACCGACCCGTAACCGGCTCTAAATTTCAAATAATTTACAGTAGAGGATAAAGGCTCAAAAAACTTTTCGTTACTAACTGTCCAGCCAGCAGCAAAAGAAGGGAAATAACCCCACTTATTATTTGGTCCAAAGTTGGATGAAGCATCCGCCCTTAAAGAAGCCGAAAATGAATATCGATCAGAAAAGCTGTAATTTAATCTCGAAATATAAGAGGTCATCGACCATCTGCCGGAACCGTTTCCGTTCACTGCAGTATCTATATCGCCTATATTTAAGTTGGTAAAATCTCTACTTAGGAAATCACCCGATCTGTAGCCGCTTATATATTCGTATTGGCTTTCCTGCGCTTCCTGACCTAGTAAAAAGGTGAAATTGTGCTTTTCGTTTATGGTTTTATTATACGTTAAATAATTTTTCAAACTCCAATAAAAACTTTGATCCTGCTGTTTGAATGATTTGTTTAAAAGTTCTGACACATTTCCTAAAGTATAAGCGGGAGCAAAAGAACTGCTTTTTGCAAAATTTAAATCATATCCCAGTTCCGATCTAAAAACCAATCCCTTGATCAGCGTAAAATCAGCAAATAAATTTCCATTGATTTTATAGCGGTCCGTTTTTGCGTTATTGTATTCTGATAAAGCAATTGGGTTGGTAGCCTCATTTGCAGAAGAACCTAAACCACTTGTAGGACCAGCAAAAGAACCATCAGCATATCTAACCGGTAATTCCGGAGATTGTCTTAATGTATTCATCACTAAGCCACCTCTGTCATCGTTTCGAACTACTTGTTGAGACGACGTGCTGATTGACATATTGTTGCCTATTTTCAGCCATGATTTTACATTTGAATCTACATTTAACCGCATTGACATTCTGTTGAAATCTGAATTAAGAACAATCCCTTCCTGATCAAAATAATTTAAAGAGGTGTAATATCTTGTTCCGTCTTTTTCACCTGAAAATGATATTTGATGATTGTACATGGAAGCCGTTCTGAAAAGTTCATCCTGCCAGTTTGTTCCATTCCCTAATAAATCAGGTTTTTGATATTGATAAGGGACAGGTTCGCCATTTAATTTGAAAATTTTTGACTGATAAGCAGCATATTGCGGCAAGTTTAAAACATCTACTGAATTGGTAACCTGCTGCGTTGCTAAATATGTTTCGTAAGCAAAAGTCGATTTTCCTTTTTTTCCTTTTTTAGTGGTAATCAACACAACGCCATTTGCGCCATTTGCACCATAAATTGCTGTTGATGAGGCATCTTTTAGAATATCAATAGTTTCGATATCTGAAATATTTAATCCCGACAAAGCAGAATTTTTAGTTTGTCCGTTTCCTCCACCCAGTGCACTAAATGAAAAGGAATCATTGTTTTTGTCTGCAAAAACCGGAGTTCCGTCAATAACATATAAAGGTTCGTTGCCATTAATAGAGGTAATTCCCCTAATTTGAACCGAAATTCCACCGCCTGGCGTACCGGAATTTTGAGTGACATTTACACCCGCAGCTTTACCTACAAGAGCCTGATCGATAGAAGTAAAAGGTTTATCCTGAATTTCAGAAGCCTTGATAGAAGAAATGGCACCATTTATATCTTTTCTTTTTGAAGTTCCGTAACCAATAACCACTACCTCGTTTAATTTTTCAAGGTCATTTACCATAGCAACCTGCATTACTGATTTTGTGTCTGCTGGCAATACCACATTTTTATACCCTATATAACTAAATATCAATGTACTTTTTGATTCTACATTGTTTAAGACAAAACCTCCGTCAAAATCAGTGGTTGTTGCATTTTTTGTTCCCTGTACTATTACACCAACACCGGGTAATCCGAGTCCTCCTGATGTCACTTTTCCTTTAACAGTTTGAGCAAAGAAAAAATTTCCCCACATACATACCATTAAACACAATAGTTTTTTAAATGTTTTTTTCTGCATAAAATTTGGTTTAGAGTTTAAGTTAAATAATTAGTTGTAAAACATTTAATCGGAAGGTCTTTTGCAAGCTCATCATTCACAAAAATGACGAGAGGACTTTTTCTTAAATATTTCTTAACGAAAGTAGAATGTAGCGGTATGCCATTGTAGAATAGATGAAGCATATTGTGCAACAGATGTTGTAAAAAAAACATCTGACACCCTATAACAGCTAAAAAAGAGCCTAAAAACATAAAATGAGGCTGTTGAGATATTGCTAAATTTTTTGCTTAAAAAATATTGTTTGTTTAAAAAAAGTGACAATATTTTTGATATATGGATTTTTATTTGGACTTAAAAGCATTGTTTTTTTGAGAAGATCGCCTCACAAAAAAAGAGCTTCGACTTAAAAATCGAAGCTCTTTTAATAGCATTTTTATATTTAAATAATGCTGTTAGTCTTTTGTTCTTTTTTCTTGCGTAGGTAAATGCCCGTACTTAATTCTGTAACATTTTGCAAAATAGGAAGGAGACGTAAAACCTACTTTATAACTGACTTCATTAATGTTACTATTTCCTTTTTCAATCAGTTGTTTTGCTTTTTCTAACCGTACATTTCGGATAAACTCGTTAACTGAAACCCCGGTTAATGTTTTTATTTTACGGTACAGCTGACTTCTGCTCAGAAAAATTTTAGATGATAAAAGTTCTACGGTTAATTCAGGTTCACTGATATTTTCATTAATAAAATGCAGGATTTTTTGAATGAATTCATTATCAAGTGACGTCGTTTTTTCTTTACCGTCTTTGGTAATGCCGCTATAAAATTTCTTGAACATGATCTGCCTGCTTGTAATAAGCTGCGCGAGACTCGATTTGAGAATATCTAATTCAAATGGTTTGCTCAAATACATATCAGCACCAGAATCTATACCTTCTAACCGGTCTTTTACCATTGCTTTTGCCGAGAGCATCAATAAAGGAATATGACTTGTTTTTAAATCTCCTTTTATGTTTTTACACAATTGCAATCCATCCATCACAGGCATAATAACGTCGGTAATAATTAAATCCGGTAATTTCTGAACAGCAAGTTCATAGCCTTTCTGACCATTTTCGGCAGCAATAACCTTATAGGATTGGCTGAGTTCATTTTTAAGATAATTTCTTAATTCAGGATTGTCTTCAACAATTAAAACAGTGTAGGGTTTTGCAGTTTCCGCAGCAGTATTTTCGATCGCGTCATGAGTAAAATCATCCTCTTCAGATGGATGATGAAGAGATTCGGACAGAAATTGATTTTTAATTTTTTCTATTTTAAAAACCTCGTCCACCACTTCACTTTTCTTATAAAAAGATTTACCTAAAGGAAAGGTTACCGTAAATTTTGTGCCTTGCCCAACCTGACTTTCAACATCAATTCGTCCTTTGTGCAGTTCGATAAATTCTTTTACAACCTCTAAACCAATTCCGGTACTGCCGTAATATTCTTTATTTACATTATTGACCTGATAAAACCGGTCAAATATTCTTTTTAAATCTTTTTTGTGAATTCCGGAACCGGTATCAGTAATTGTTATTGAAAAAGAGGAAACTTTACTGCCATTAATTATTAACGAATTATCAGGATTTGATTGGTCTATCGAAATGGTAATAGAGCCATTATCCGGCGTAAATTTAAATGCATTTGAAATAATATTAAAGAGTATTTTCTCCAGCATTTTTGGGTCTAGCCAGTCTTCAAGCTCATCAAATGCAGCTTCAAAATTAATAGTAATATTTCGGGCAGCGGCTTCTTCATCAAAATAACCAATGATTCCTTCTGTAAATGCCACGACCTCAATTTTTTTGGCCTGAAGGAAAATTTTATTAAACTCTAATTTATTAAAATCCATAAGCTCATTGATCAGTCTCGAAAGCCTGTCTGAACTTTTGTGTACGATTTTTAATTTGTTATGTATTTCAGGAGACAGATTTTTGCTTCTTAAAATATCTTCCAAAGGATTAATAATCAGAGTTAATGGAGTTCTGAATTCATGCGAAATATTCGTGAAAAACTGTAGTTTATTATTGTTTAATTTCTCTGACTGAATGTTCTTTTCTCGTTCTAAAATTATGGCTTGTGCGGCTTTAAAACGATTTTGATAAATTTTATTGAAGTATCTAATCAGGAAAATTAGAACCGCGGCGTATAGTAAATAAGCCCAAACCGTTTTCCACCACGGCGGCAGGATTTTTATTTTTAGTTCTAATGGAGTATGGCTCCAGGAGCCGTCTGCATTGGCCGATTTTACTTTAAAAACATAAGTACCCGGCGCCAGATTGGTATAGGTTGCAGTTCTGTTATTACCCACATAATTCCAGTCTTTTTCAAAACCTTCCAGATAATAGGCATATTGATTTTTTTTAGAATAGTTATAGTTAATTCCCACATATTCAATTGTAAAAACAGATTGAGTGTAGTTCAGGGTAATTTCTTTAGTTTGAGAAATTACTTTGGTTAAGGGCGAGGCATCTTCATTCGGTTTTACAGATCGGTTGAATAATTTGAAATCGCTTAAATACAACCGTGGTGCTTTTTCTGTTTTTTTGATCTCGTTGGGATTAAAATAATTCACTCCCTCATAACTGCCAAAATACAGCTCTCCGTTTCCATCTTTAAAGACTGCATTATTGTTGAAATCGTTATCAACAAGACCATCATCTTTAGTGAAATTGGTACTTTTTTTATTTTTAAAATCGAGTTTTGTTAAGCCTGATCCGCCGCTTATCCACAAAAAACCGTTGTTATCAGAAATGATGGCACGAACCGATTTTTCTTTAAAACCCGGAAAATTATTATAGTTTGAAAATGTCTTGTCTTTTTTATTATAGTTAAACAATCCTTCGCCATCGGTTCCTATCCATATTGTTTTATCGTTAGACTCATAGATCGATAAGATAGTCTGAATACTATTGTACTTTGTTTTGTCCTTGAACATGGCATCGCGCATTTTGGTCACTTTAAAATCGGAGCCCTCTTTTAAGCTTACCTGATATAATCCTAAAATGGTTCCTACCCACAAAACATTATCAGAGTCAACAAAAACTTTACGAATAAAAGCGTTGTCTAAAGCGTTGTCTGTAAATGATTTTGAATCACAATGAACAAACGTATTGTTTTTATTATCATAATAATGCAATCCTTTTATAAAAGTTCCAATCCAGATTCTGCCTTTTGAATCTTCAGAAAAACTAAAAATCCGATTCGATTTTAAGCCTGTTGTATTTGCTGTATTGTAGTTTATGAATCGGGTAGTGCCATTTTTCAAAAAGTAGATGCCGCGATCCCAGCTTCCTATCCAGATATTTTGTTTACTGTCTAAAAAGATGGTCTGAATATCAGCAGCATCCAAACCGGAATAATAGTTTTGATTGTTTTTGTTTACATGAATGTAACTTTTATTGGTAAGATTATAAATATCGAGACCCCCGCCTTCATTACTTAGTAATAGATTGCCCTTTTTGTCTTTTACGACCGAAGTTACATAGCTGGTTTGTAAAGAGTTGTCGTTGTTTACTTGTGATTCAAGTGAATTGAATTTGTTATTGGGTTTATCAAATACGCCAAGTCCTTTATTAAAATAGCCTAACCAAAGCCTCTTTTCTTTGTCTTCGAATAATGACCAAACCGAATTTGATTTTAAACTAAAGTCATTGTATTTGCTGTGCAGGTATTTTTGTAGTACTTGCCCTTTGTAATTTACAACCAATAATCCGTCATTTTCTGTACCGCAAATGATATAACCGTGGCTGCTTTCTACAATCGATAAGATTTTGTTTTTGGTAATAGCATAATTTTCAAATTGGTAATTATCTGTTTCAGGTTTAATTTTGATCAGGCCGTTTTCAGTCGTTCCCAGCCAGATATAGCCAAATTTATCGATAACAAGATTTTCGATATCCTCTAACAAAGGTTCTCTTTTGAATTTGTCTTTATAAACCTGCTTTAGTTTTCCGTTTAAATCGAGTTCTAAAAGGCCGTAACTTGTTCCTAGATAAATAATTCCGTGCTTATTTTTTACCGAAGATTTTATGAGAAAATTAAATTTTTCCAGCACCTTTGATGGAATCAAGGTAGTTTTTAAAGTTTTTGTATTGAGTTTGAATAGTCCAAAACCGTAAGTGCCTAAAATTAAATTGCCGTTGTTATCCTGAATAATTGTTTTTACGGTAATGGGTTCGTCATACCCTTTTCTGATGACATCCTCAATATTGATTTTAGTGAAATTATCTAAATCCCTGTTGTATAAGCATAAACCGTCATCAGTACCAATCCATAAGTTATTATCAGAATCGATAAAAGTGGCATAAATGAAGTTGCTGTTTATAGAACCTGGTTTTTTGTTGTATTCATATCCAAAATAATTGACGCCATCATATCGATACAATCCCGTTCCGTTTGTACCTATCCAAATAAAACCATTTTTATCCTGAATAATTGAGGAAATGGCTCGTTTTGAAGTAGTTTCCTGTATACTTCTAAATTGGTAGTTGTCAAATTTATCTTGAGAAAACAGGCAATTTAGACCTATAAAAAAGCATACAAGAATATATGTGATATTTTTCATTTAATAGTAGTATTGATCGGTTCCCGCTGCAAAGTCCTTTTTATTTCAAGTGCAATAAACAATATTAATAAAACTAAATAGGAAATATACTTTTTAGGTGTAAATTTTATCATATTGCCAAAAACCTGAGAGCGATTATTAATGAATCGTGCTCAGGTTGTTAGGTTGTTTAAAAACAACTTTATGTTAGGTTGAGAATTATGAAGCTCTTTCTCTCTATTGTAGTTCGAATTTGCTGGTAAGACCCTCATTAGAATTCCAGCCGACCATAATATTGAAGAAGCCGGTTTCTACTAAAAATTTGCCATCATTGTCATAAAAACCAAGTTCCTTTTCTGTCAATGTAAATTGAATTGTTTTTGTTTCTCCTTTTTTTAAGTCAACAGGTTCAAAACCTTTTAATTCTTTAATGGGTCTCACTATACTGGCAACAGGATCGTTTATATACAATTGAACGACCTCTTTTCCGTCAACATTTCCAGTATTGGTGACATCGACGCTCACTTGAATTTTTTCTCCTTTTGCAAAAGCAGTTTTATTTAGTTTCAGATTTTTATAATCGAAAGTGGTATAACTCAATCCAAAACCAAAAGGAAATTGCGGCGTTTTTTCCACATCCATATAATGCGACCAAAACACATTTTTATCACTGTCAATTGGTCTTCCTGTGCTGTATTTGTTATAATAAATAGGTACTTGTCCTACGTTTCTTGGAAAAGATATTGGTAATTTACCACTCGGATTGTAATCTCCATATAAAACCTGCGCCACCGCATTTCCTGTTTGAGTTCCTAAATGCCAGGCTTCTACGATTGAAGGAATATGTTCTGCTGCCCAGGGAATAGAAAGCGGACGACCATTATTTAAAACCAAAACCACATTTGGATTTACCTTATAAATTTCTTCCAATAGTTCCTGCTGCATTCCAGGTAAATTTAGATCGGTTCTGCTTCTGGCTTCTCCGCTTTGAAAACCATATTCGCCTAAAACCATCACGACAACATCAGCATTTTTTGCAGCTGTTTTTGCCGCTTCAAAACCACTTTTATCTGTTGTATTGAAAACAGTTTCTGTCAAAAAGGTAGCTTTCTGCGAAAGCAAATCAGCCCCTTTTTCAAAAGTCAGCTGATTGTCTTTGTAGTGCTGCATTCCTTCAAGAACCGAAACAGCACTATTATCATCCGCTGCAATTCTCCAGCTTCCCAACGGACTGTTTTTATCATTTGCCAAAGCGCCGATCAAAGCAATTTTTTGTCCGGATTTCTTCAGCGGCAATAAATTCTTTTCATTCTTTAGCAATACAATAGATTTTTTTGCCATATCTAAAACGCCGTCGTTATTGGCTTTGCTTCCCACAACTTCTTTTTCACGTTTTTCGTCGCAATATCGGTACGGATCATCAAATAAACCCAATTCAAATTTTACACGCAGAATTCTGCGAACGGCATCATCGACCAAAGCTTCTTTTACTTTTCCTTCTTTTACAAGCGCAGCTAATTTTGCCACATACAAATACGATTCCATATCCATATCAGAGCCTGCAATGACTGCTTTTGCTGTTGCATCGGCTTCGTCTTTCGCATAACCGTGTGCCATCATTTCGCGAATAGAAGCATAATCAGAAACGACAAATCCGTCAAACTTCCATTTTCCTTTTAAAATATCTCTTTGCAAAAATGCATTTCCCGTTGCCGGAACGCCATTTAATGTGTTAAATGAATTCATAAACGTACGCACTCCCGCTTGTACCGTAGCCTCAAAAGGCGGGAACACCGAATTGTATAATTTAGAAGTACTGATATCTACACTATTATATTCTAATCCTGCTTCAACAAAACCGTATGCTGCAAAGTGTTTTGCACAAGCAGCGATTGTATTTACTTTAGCCAAATCTGCAACAGTTTCTCCCTGAAAGCCTTTTATTCTTGCGTAACCTATTTTACTTCCTAAGTAAGGATCTTCACCGGCGCCTTCCATTACACGTCCCCAGCGTGCATCATTTGTAACATCGACATTGGGTGCGAATGTCCAGTTAATACCGGATGCCGAAGCTTCATCTGCCGCAATTGCCGCCGACTTTTTTATCGCTTCCAAATCCCAGCTTGCCGCTTCTGCCAGTGGAATAGGGCTTAACGTTTTATAACCATGAATAACATCAAAACCAATTATCAAAGGAATTCCCAAACGAGTTTCTTCGACCGCGATTTTCTGCACGGCACGAACTTCTTTTACACCCCGAACGGTAAGCATTGATCCCACTAGTCCTTTTCGCAAGTGTTCGTATTTTAATGCAGCACTTCCCCCTTTTGGTGCTGGTCCCGTCACATCCCAAAAACCATTGTATTGATTCATCTGACCCACTTTTTCTTCTAATGTCATTTCTTTCATCAACAGTGAAATTCGTTCTTCAATTGGTTTCTTTGGATCCATATATTTTTTTGTTTGAGCATATCCGTTTCCAAAAACGATCAGCAGTAAAAAGGCATATTTTTTAATTTGTTTTTTCATTATTGTGGTTTTTAGTTTTATATAGAGGTTATTAAAGTCAGTTATCTAAAGGATTCTTTTTTTTTGCCGAATTATTTAATTACTATAGCCTGCAGGTTTATGTGCTGTATGTGTAGCATTTTAGGAGTGTAAATGTAGTTTTACAGTAGTACCGATAGCAGCACATTTGAAGCATTATGCAATACAGATGTTGCATAAAATGCCCTTACTATCAATCACACCAATAGATTTTGGCTAAATATTTTGGTTTCACTTCTTTAAAAAAAAATATTTTAGCGTTCTTTATAAAAAATAGAAAAATGAGCCATAACAATTTTGACAAAATCATTGCCCGGTCTTTAGAACTAAGAAAAAAATACCACGAGATGGAATTACAGCATCACGGGAGTGAGTGGTCAATTGAAGAAGATGCTTTAGCATACTTGACTGATGCTGGTCTGATAGGAAGAAACATTATGTCTGAGCAGCAACGCTGGCCAAAGGCAGATTCTCACGCTGAACTAAGCCATAAACTGGGTGAGAATATTTGGTGGCTGATTGTCCTGGCTGAAAGATCGGGAATAGACATAAAAGAAGCAGTGAATGATTTTTTAAACAAAACAGAAGAACTCTTTTGAATTCCTCATAGCTTAGCACTTGAATGTGAGTTTAAACATTCAGTCGATACTATTAGCAGTTTACTGCCGATTTTATTGTGTTTAGAATAGTGTCGACTGAAGATTAGATTATTTTATTTAAGATTATATTTTTTGAAGAAATTGTCTTAAAACATACTGCAATATTCCGTCATTTCTGTAGTATTCGATTTCTATTTTTGAATCTAATCTCGCAATAACAGTAAAATTAAACTGCTCTCCATTTTCTTTAACTGCAGATACCTGTAATTCTTTTAATGGCTTTATATCTTGCGCAATTCCTGTGATTGTAAATGTTTCTTTGCCGTTTAAACCCAGACTTAAAGCATTTTCTCCATTTTTGTATTGTAAAGGCAAAACACCCATGCCGACTAAGTTGCTTCGGTGAATTCGTTCGTAGCTTTCCGCCAAAACAGCTTTCACACCTAAAAGAAAAGTTCCTTTTGCTGCCCAGTCTCTTGACGAACCGCTTCCGTACTCTTTTCCGGCAAGAACGATTAAAGGTGTAGCAGCTTCTTTATATTTTACGGAGGCTTCATAAACACTCATTTCTTCTCTGGTTGGCAGATATTTGGTATAACCACCTTCTTTATCTGCTAATGCATTTTTTATACGGACATTGGCAAAAGTACCTCTAATCATAACCTCATCATGACCACGGCGGGAACCATAGGAGTTAAAATCGGCTTTTTCTACGCCACGGCTTATTAAGTATTTACCTGCTGCCGAATTTTCATTAAACGATCCTGCCGGAGAAATGTGGTCTGTGGTGATACTGTCTCCAAGCATTAATAAGGTACGGGCATTTTCAATGTCTTTTAATTCTTTTAGATTTTCAGGAAGATCTTTAAAGAACGGTGCTTCTTTAATATAAGTAGAATCGTCGTTCCACGCATATATTTTTTGCTCTGGTATTTTTAATTTTTGCCAGGTTTCATTTCCATCAAAAATCGTTTCATAACTTTTGGCAAATTGTTTAGGAGATAGTACCTTGCTTAAAACCTCATTGATTTCGTCGTTTGAAGGCCAGATATCTTTTAAATACACTGGCAGTTGATTAGAATCGTAACTCACAGGCTCATTAATTAAATCAATATCTACTCGGCCGGCAAGTGCAAAAACAACTACAAGCATTGGCGACATTAAAAAATTCATTTTGATTTGAGGATGAATTCTGGCTTCAAAATTTCTGTTTCCAGATAAAACAGACGCCAAAACAAGATCGTGTTCCTCAACAGCTTTGGCGATATGCGCCGGAAGCGGCCCGGAATTACCAATACACGAAGTGCATCCATAACCAACCACGTGAAATTTCAGAGATTCAAGATCTCCCAGCAAATCTGCCTTTTCAAGATAGTCAGTTACTACTTTAGACCCTGGTGCCAGTGAAGTTTTGACCCACGGTTTTACGTTTAGTCCGCGTTCTCTGGCTTTTTTGGCAACCAGCCCGGCGCCAATCATTACAAACGGATTTGAAGTATTGGTGCATGACGTAATGGCTGCTATTGCAACCGCACCATCTGAAAGCATAAATTGTTCATTGCCTAAACTTACCGCAACAGTTTTAATGCCATTTTCTATTTTTTCTTCAATTTTAGCATGGTCTGTAAGTGCTGCTTCGCCTTGAATGGGCTGTGAACCTCCTTCGCCTGACCAGCGCGAAACTTGTTTAGGAGGCAGATTTTTTCGTCCAAATGTTTTATCAAGCAGGTCAATAAGGCTGGGCTGTAAATTCTTTAAAAGAATTTTATCCTGCGGTCTTTTTGGCCCTGCAATGGTAGGCTCTATAGTAGAAAGATCAAGTTCAATGATATCAGTATACGTAATAGATTCATCGCCTGTTCTCCATAATAAATTGGCTTTGCAATATAGTTCGACCAAATCAATCTGCTCTTCAGAACGGTTGCTGAGTCGCATATATTCTAAAGTTTTTTCATCAATAGGGAAGTAGGTTACCGTACACCCGAATTCTGGAGACATATTGCCAATAGTGGCGCGGTCGGGAACACTCAAAGTGTCTAATCCGGGACCAAATACTTCAACAAATTTGCCTACAACGCCATATTTACGAAGCAGTTCGGCAATAGTAAGCACCATATCTGTAGCTGTAGATCCGAGCGGAATTTCTCCAGAAAGTTTAAGTCCGATTACTTCTGGCATTATAAAATAAATGGGCTGTCCTAAAATCGCAGCTTCAGCTTCAATACCGCCAACTCCCCATGCGATCACGCCAATTCCATTTACCATTGGCGTGTGGCTGTCAGTTCCTACTAAAGTATCCGGAAAAATCTCGCCATTTCTTTCAATTACACCTTTTGACAAATACTCCAAATTAACCTGATGACAGATTCCCATACCAGGAGGCACTACACTAAAGTTACTGAAAGACTGCTGTGCCCATTTTAAAAATTCGTATCGTTCTGTATTACGTTTGTATTCTTCTTCCATATTTCGGAGATAAGAATACTCTGTTCCGAAATAGTCAACCTGAACGGAATGGTCAATAACCAAATCCACTGGAATCAGCGGATTAATCATGTCTGGATTTTTACCTTTTTTTGCAGCTTCAGCTCGCAGAGAGGCAATATCTACAACAGCGGGAACTCCGGTAAAATCCTGCATCAATACACGAGCGGGTTTAAAAGGAATATCTTTATCAGAAGCTTCGGGTTTCCAATTTAGAAGCGTTTCAATATTTTCCTTGGTAATAGCGAAATCATCATAATTACGCAGTACATTTTCTAACAGAATTCGAATAGAAAATGGCATTTTTTTGATATTAAAGCCCTGATTTTCCATCTCAGCCAGACTGTAATACGAAAAGGTCCTATTTTTTGTGGTCAATAATCTTTTAATTTGATAGATGTCGTTTTGCATAATTGTAAGTATTAAAATTAAAAGATTGATTGAAGCTTTATATCCGTAATTAATAACATTATCTCTAAAAAAGTTTTTCTGGTCATAAATTACAAACTTTCAATTTACATCTGTTAAACTCATTTCAGATCAACAATATTCCCTTTCATATTCTAACTTGCGCTGATGGCTGCATTATTACTTTAAGTATAAATGCATATTATCTTTATTGAACGAATGTATGAAAGGATATTATCATAAAGTTAGACAAAATTTCCGTTTAAGCAGACATTCTCCAATATTAATCATTGCTCCCAGGCAATACTTTATGTTTTAAACATTTTTCTTTGATTGGACTAGCTTATAATTATAATCTGGTTCCCAGCACGTCATTCATTACTTTTTAATTTTGGTTGTATCAAAAAACACATGCAAATTATTATTAATTGACAATTATTAACTGAACGAGTGCTTATTTTCTTTAACACTAAAAAAAAAATTGATCATCAATTGTTTCTGTTATGCATAATTGATTTGTTAACAGCAGGAGGATTAGGATGCTGTATTGGATGCTTGAAACAGGACGTTCATTACACAGTGGTAAAAAGTATTATCAACGTTATATATTTTATATGATACAATCGAAATTATTGGTTTCTTCAGTAATGAAGAAAATTTTTATGGGGCTTTCCGGATTTTTCCTGATAACATTTCTTGTTCTTCATGTAAGCCTGAATATGATGTCAGTTCTAAGCGAAAACAGTTATAATGCGATTTCTCATTTTATGGGATACAACCCGATTGTGCAATTCATTGGTCAGCCCATACTTGCTTTTGGTGTTTTTTTTCATTTTATAATGGGCTTTGTGCTGGAATTGCAAAACAGGAGAGCCCGGCCCATTGCGTATGCCTATAATAATGGCGCGGCAAATTCCTCCTGGAGTTCCCGAAATATGATTATTTCAGGCCTCGTTATTCTTGCTTACCTTGGATTACATTGGTATGATTTATGGTTTCAGGAACTTAATTATAAGTTTATAGTTAAGAAAGTTCCAAATTCCGCAAGGTATTATGGAGAATTGAGAGACAAATTTGCAAATCCGCTGAGGGTTATTTTGTACTGTTGTGCTTTTATTCTTTTAGGCTTTCACCTTTGGCATGGATTTTCATCTTCCATGCAGTCTGTCGGTTTAAGTAATAAATACTCCCTTGCACTGAGCAAATTTGGAAAGGCTTTTGCCGTCGGCGTACCATCAGCATTTGTTTTTATAGCCGTTTTCCATTATTTCTCACAGCTTTGACTTAATAAAAAGTAAGGTTCAATTACGGAAGGGTGAGAACTGAAGTATCGGCCGGCTTGCTGATGCAATTTTCAAAAAAAGGAACTTGTTATTTCTTCAAATACATTAACTGTTTTCTAATTAAAATTTACAATTTTGTATATGCAATTGAAATTATAATACAATAAACTACTAATTACCAGAGGCGTACATCCTGTTTTATGCGCTTCTTTTTATCCTCTCAACAATTGTTACCTGCAGGAGTCTGCTTGGATAAAGCCAATATGGCTCAGGCAATTACCCTAAACCCGCAGCAAATTTCGCGAATGCTATTCACAAGAACGAAGATTTACTTGTGTATAATTCGTTTGTAAAATATTTCCAGGATTTCAAAAAAAAACTGAGTTATCTAATAAATTTAATACCTAAGGTCATGAAAAATAAACCTTTAAACAAGAAAAAAGTTATAGTAATAGGCGGCGGTTTTGCCGGGCTGAATTTTGTAGAGAATCTGCATAAAAATTCCAATTACAGCATTACATTGGTAGACAGGAACAATTACAATTATTTCTCTCCACTGCTGTATCAGGTTGCCACAAGTTTTCTTGAGCCTTCCAGCATAAGCTATCCGTTTCGAAAAATGTTTCAACACCAGGATATAAACTTTCGTATGGGCGAAGTGCTGCGTATTGATAAGGAAAACAAAATAATAGAATTAAATAACGGACAGCTTCACTATGATATACTGGTATTTGCTGCCGGTGCCAAAACCAATTTTTATGGTATCGAAAGCGTCCAGAAAAATGCCATGCCAATGAAAACGGTAGATGACGCCTTAAAGATGCGAAATGCTTTGTTGAAAAATCTTGAACAGGCATCCATAACAAATGATATACAGGAGCGTGAGGTATTAATGACCATTGTTGTTGCCGGAGGTGGTCCTACCGGAGTTGAAGTAGCGGGTATGCTTGCAGAAATGAAAAAACACTTGCTGGCAAAAGAGTATCCGGAACTTGCCGGCAGCCACGGCGGTATATATATTGTAGACAGCATGCCGGTATTGCTGGCCAACCTCAGTAAAAAAACACATCGCGAGACTTATGCAGCACTTGAAAAACTAGGCGTAAAAATCAAGTTAAATACACAGGTGAAATCATACGACAATGATGAAGTGCAATTTGCAGATGGGGAATCTATCAAGACTAAAAGCCTGATATGGACAGCCGGTGTAACAGCTAATGTATTTGCAGGGATACCCCAGAGTGATTTAGGAAAAGGCAACAGGATGATCGTGGACCAATACAATAAATCAATGTCTTCGGACTCTATCTATGCAATTGGAGACAGCTGTATCCAGACTTCTGACCCCAATTATCCCAATGGGCATCCGCAGTTAGCCCAGACAGCTATACAACAGGGAAGACTGCTGGCAAAAAATCTTTCCTCAATAGCAAAAGGCAGGTCACAAAAACCTTTTATTTATTTTGATAAAGGAGATATGGCCATAGTTGGCAGACACAATGCCGTAGTTGACCTTTTTAAACACAAAGTGCATCTGAGCGGATTTCCGGCCTTAATGGCATGGCTTTTTATCCATCTCTTTGGACTGCTAAATTACAATAACAAACTTAAGACATTTTACAATTGGATTGTTGCCTACATCACCAAAGATCAGTCCCTCAGAATGATTTTTAGGTCATAAGAATGAAGATTTATATGAAGCAGGTTTTCTTATAGTAAAACTTGCTTCATATACATTTGTATTAAGAAAAAAAGAATTTATATGGTTATGTAATTATTAATCACATTCATTTGATCATACGATCAGAAGAAGGAAAATTATCAGATTTGGTAAGAGATTTCAAAAAAATTCACAGCGAAAAATATCTTAGAAAAAATGCTCCCCGCTGGCGCGAACGTCCCGCTCGTGAATGCAATCAAAATAAAAAGCCATTCTATAAACGGAGTGGCTTTTGATTTTCATAACGCCCGCTCCGTAAAGAGTTCCTGTTTTTGAAAAACTACGAAAATGTCTCTGACTTTGCGCAATTTTTTTATATTAAATAGAATTTGTAAATCTTATAAAAGTCCCCAGCTGGCGCGATCGTCCCGCTCGCAGCATGTCATGTTTGTTACATCAATACTTGTTAAAAAACATCAAAAAAGGCTTTAGTTATTGTTTTTGAAGTGTATTTTACGGCATTTTTTTGGATTTTGGACAGATTTGCTTTATTTTTTTGTATATTAAAAATCTAATCAATAAAAAAAATAATGACAAAATTACGAATTTCAATAATCAATATTCATGGACTTCTAAAAGGTTCAGGTCTGGAGATTGGTAGAGATGCCGATAATGGAGGACAGACAAAATATGTTTACGAACTTGCTGAATTTTTATCCCAGCATCCTGATGTAGAGCACGTTGATTTATTTACAAGGCTGATCGACGATCCCGATCTTTCCCCGGAATACGCGGTTGGAGTTGAAGCAGTCAATGAAAAATTAGATATAAGAAGGATCCCTTTTTTAGGAAAAAAATACAAACCCAAAGAACAGTTATGGGAAGGTTTGGACACTTTTGTGACAGGAGTGGTGCAGCACATTAAATTTCATGATATTTTTCCCAATTGGATCCATTCTCATTATGCAGACGCAGGTTATGTCGCGGCAGAATTATCAGCCATTTTAAATATTCCCTTTGCCCATACGGGGCATTCGCTGGGTTTTTATAAAAGAAAAAAACTGGCTGAAAACGGTATTTCGGAGCAAGAGATGGAGAAAAAATTTAAGTTTGAAGCCCGGATTGCCGCTGAGGAGAAAACACTGGAATTATCAGAATTTATAATTACCTCCACTGAGCAGGAAATCGAAACCTATAAGCCTTATAAAAATTTCGGACTGGCGAAATACCATGCGATTTCTCCTGGAATCGACACCCGAAAATTTGTGCCTTACTATCATCTGGAACAGGATTCGGTGAAACAGATGGAAGAGGAGCAAAGGAAATATTGGGTGTCCGAAACCATTTCTAAATTTTTAACCAATCCCCACAAACCATTCATATTGGCGCTTTCAAGGCCTGACCGCCATAAAAACCTGCATACCCTTATCGATGTTTATGGAAAAGACAAGGAGCTGCAGAGTATGGCCAATCTGGTAATATTTGCCGGAATCCGAAAAGATATTGCAAGAATGCCGGAATCTGAAAAAGAAGTGCTGACCGATCTACTTTTATCAATGGACAAATATGATTTATATGGAAAAATGGCCTTTCCCAAAAAGCATGATGTCGAGAACGAAGTTTCGATCATTTATCGGTACGCGGCCGAGAAAAGGGGTGTTTTTGTGAATTTGACCCTGCATGAAAATTTTGGACTCACCGTTATAGAATCTGCCAGTTCAGGTCTGCCTGTTGTGGTAACCAAAAACGGAGGGCCGTCGGAAATTATCCCAACCTGCCAGAATGGGATATTGGTAGATCCCCTGGATGCGGGTCAAATCAAAAAAGCGCTTCGGACCATCTTAACCGATGAGAACCAGTGGAGATATTTTTCAAATAACGGCGCGATCAATATCCAGAAACATTACAGCTGGCTGAGCCATGTCAGCCAGTATGTAGACCTTATCAACGAGAATTTGTCGCTTTCTTCCGGCGCAGGCATTAAAAAACAGCACTATCCCAACATTAATATTCTACGACTAAAAAGAAAAGTTGAAAATTTACTGGTTTCCGATATTGACGGAACCCTGATAGAGCCTAAATTAAACAATCCGGGATTAAAAGAGTTAATAGCCCATTTGGTCAATCGTAGCGATAAAATGGCATTTGCCCTGGCAACAGGAAGAAATTTAAGACTGGTCAAAAAGGTGATTGCAGAAGAGCAGTTTCCAGTGCCTGACTTTATTATCTGCTCTGTGGGGACTGAAATCTATTATACCAACGGCAAAGATTATACGTTAGACAAGGGGTGGTCCACCTTTTTGTCTGGCCGCTGGAAAAGGGAAGAGGTGGAAAGCCGTTTAAAAGTGATTCCGTGGATAAAACTACAGGAAGAAGAAGCGCAGAATCCCTTTAAGATTTCTTATTATTATGACAAGGAAAAATACAATTATGAACAGCTGATTACCGCTTTGGGAAAAGGCTGGTATAAAATCAATATTATTCCAAGCCACGGAGAGTTTCTGGATTTTATTCCTAAGAGGGCCTCTAAGGGAAATGCGATTAAATTTTTATGCCGTAAATGGTCAATCCCTTTATCAAGGGTAATTGCAGCGGGCGATTCAGGCAATGACATTGACATGTTCAGGGGAGCCATAAAAGGAATTATAGTCGGAAATCGAAGTGTTGAGCTAAATCACTACCAGACCAACAAGAGTATTTTTGTGGCTGAAAGCGCGGCTTCCTCGGGTATTCTGGAAGGATTAAAACATTATAAAGTAATTAAGTAGTATATGTATTCAGGTTCAGGTTTTAGCAGCTGGGAAATTGGAGATGTGGATGTTTTTATTGATGAAAACGGCCTGCATCATTTGTTTCATTTGATTATTCCCAATCACGATTATATCGCGCACGCAGTCTCGCGGGATGGCCTTTCGTGGAAAAGGGTTAAAAATGCTTTGTTTGTGGGAGATCCCGGACAATGGGATGATGACATGCTATGGACGATGCATGTCAGTAAAAACGAGGCAGGTGAAGGTTATGAAATGTACTATACAGGACTCAAGCGTAAGGATAAAGGGATTACGCAGAAAGTAGGAAGGGCAGTTTCGCTCGACCTGATGCATTGGACAAAGGAAAATGATTACGGGCTTCCCCTGAAAAGCCAGGCGCCCTATTATGAAAGTTCAGCCAATAATCCCCGGGAATGGATCAGTTTCAGGGATCCTTACAAATATACTTTTGAAGGTGAGGATTATCTCCTGATCTGTGCGCGAAGTGCCGTAGGTCCAGCTTACAGAAGAGGCTGTATCGGGGTGGCCAAAAAAGAAAAGGATGGTTTTGTGCTTCAAAAGCCTCTGCATTTCCCCTATGTGTATGATGATGTAGAATGTCCCTGTGTTGTGGAGATAAACGGAATGCATTATCTGCTGGGCTCTATTCGTGAAGACATCAAAGTGCGTTATTGGTTTTCTCCGGATTTTAAGGGGGAATACCATGCTTTTCATAATAATGTTCTGATGCCTCAGGGAAATTACGCGGCCAGGATTGTCAAAGAAGGGGATTATTATCTCATTTACAATTTTTATTTTGTTGGCAGAAATGTGAACACGCACCGCGTTATTCCTCCGCCAAAGCAGCTGGATGTTGACAGCAGCGGAAGGCTGGTGTTAAAAACCTATCATCGTTGGGAAAGCATTTACCAGCGGACCATCCTTCAGAAAAATTTGCCCACTCCAGCGCCTATTCTAGGAAACCCTTCGGCGAATTTTGTTTTGGAGCATGAAAATAAATGGCGTTTTGGTTGCAGGAGCGGTTACGAAGTTTTTTGTTTTGAAAAGCCTTCCAGTGATTTTGTATGGGAGGGAACCCTGGCTGTGGAAGGAATGGGAAAAACCGGATTTGTCATTGAATGCGACAGTGAAGCAACGGCTTACTATATTTCGATCGATTTTGTAAATGGCTATGTCCAGTTCCGGGCATGGGGGTTTAATGAAAAGGATTTCAGGAACAATTTCATTTTTGAAAATATTCAGGCCAATCAGTTTGAGATCGTAGACACTAAAGAAATTTATTTTAAAATAATCCGTCACGGTAATTATTATGAACTTTCCATCAATGGAGTGGTAAAATTGACCTTGCTGGATTTTAAATACAACGAGGGAAAAATAGGGGTATATGTCTGCTCGGCCATTGTATCGGTGCAGGATTCAAAAATTCACGTTATCCCCGAACCGGAAAATGAATATGCCACTTCAGATCCCGACATGGCATTTGATGAGTTCCTTAAAAAAGGACATTGAAGTGGAAATAAAGGTCTAACAGTTTAAAATTTACCTGCATAGATGCCTTGGGCAGACTTAAATTAAAATCATGTCTGTGCAGGTAATGAAACATCCCTGCAGTATTTCTTTCTTTGCTACAAGGCCCATGAAGGATCGAATAAAGAACGGATGTAACGTTTAAAGTTAATTATTAGATCAAAAAATAGTAACCCCCGGGCTAATAAGTTCCGGGTTTTTTTATTGCTTTAGCAAAGCCTTCCTAAAGAAGGCCTGTGCTTACGTTATTTTTTCGAATGATTATCCTTAATTCAGTGACATATTAGCGAATTTGATCGTTATGCTATTAATTAAACAGAAAAAAAACAGCTTTAGATTTCTTGTTTTCAGATATTTATATTATTTTTAACGTAGGAACATGGGAATTGTGTAAAATTTGTGCATAATTTTGCAACATCAAAAATGAGTTGGAAAGAAATTGGTTTTTGACAAGCGATCCCAAATCTGTCGTTAATTTTAAATGTACCGCTGCATATGAGACTATTTTTTATGGCACTGCTTTTTTCTTTGTGTTCTTTTACCACCTACAATACAGGGGACAAAAAAGAAATTTTATCCGAAATGGAATTTGCAAGGCTTAACGGCCATGTAAGCGAAATCAAGTCCTTTACTTTGGCCAATCGCGGCTACAGCAAAAAAATTGCTTTTCTGGTGGATATGAAAATCAAATCCGGAAAGAACCGTTTTTTTGTTTATGATCTGGAGAATGAAAAAATTATCGACCAGGGCCTAGTGGCGCATGGTTCAGGATCCGAGACCGGCATAAAAGGCGACATCCTTCAGTTCAGCAACGTGCCGAATTCCAACTGTTCCTCCCTTGGGCGTTATTCGATTGAGAAATCCTATACCGGCGTGTTTGGAAAAGCGTTCAGGCTTCAGGGCCTTGACCAGACCAATAACAATGCCATGCAGCGCGCTATTGTACTGCACCGTTATAAAGAAGTTCCAGATGAAGAAAAAGAGTATTATATCATCAACAGCCACGGCTGTCCGATGGTAAGTGAATTGTTTTTCAAAAGGCTTGAAAAAGTTATTGAGGGCTCCGATGCGAAAATTATGCTGTACATGTATTACTAGGCTTCACATCATAATGGCAGTTTATTATAGATAAAAATGTCCTGATCCATACAAAGCGGAAAACCGAAGAAAGTCTTCGGTTCTTCCGCTTTTAGATTTTTAGATTTCTTCTATTTTGGCTTTTCATTCTGGAACTGATCTGGCTGCTATTTTTCTGCATCAGACTCGTGTTGACTTGATGCGGTTTGGAATTGCTGTTTGTCATCCCACGGCTGTTAAGTTGACATAAATACTAAAGTTAATTTTAATGAATCAAATTCATTTTAGGAAATTCAGTACAAAAATAATTACACCCAAAGGATTACCATTTAGTATTTTGATAGAGATAGTATCAAGTAATTAATGGATAACAATACTACTAATTCCTTTTTCCAATGCCATATCCTTTACTAGGTTTACGTGAAGTCCTTCTGCTCTGAATATGGTAACATCTGTCATTCCTAAAGCGCCTAAAAAAGATTTTAGATAAGGTGCTACAAAATCATTGGCTTTGCCTTGTTCATCAGTATAAATGCCGCCTGAACTCAGTGCAACATATATTTTTTTCCCAGTTACTAAGCCTACAGGCAAGCCTTCTTTGCTGTAACCAAATGTAATTCCACGGCGAGTGATATGGTCTATCCATGCTTTAAGAGAACTGTGAATAGTGCGATTGATAAGTGGTGCTCCGATTACAATGATATCTGCATCGAATAATTGCGCTACCAATTTGTCCGACAAATTAAGTCTCTGTTTTGTTTCTTCTGTTTGAAGCTCTGTTGGCGTAAACATTGCCTGAAATGTTTCTGGAGTAAGATGGGGAATATTACTTTCTACCAAATCCAATTGCTCCACTGTACTATCAGCATATTTTTCTTGAATTTTTTCTACAATAGCATTCCCCAATTTTTTACTGTACGATTGTTCGCCCATTATGCTGGAATTAAGTTGTAATATTTTCTTTGAATTCATTTTTTATCTTTTTATGATTTATTGATACAAAGGTAGATTCAATAAGTATTGAAAAGATAGCAGTTACCCAAAGGAAAGCGGTTACTTTTTAGAAAGTTGGTATCTTTACAATATGAAAACGACAAATAAAAAAGAGGAAATTTCGAAGGTAGAATGCGGGAGCAATTTGAAGAACGTAATAGATGCTTTGTACGTACTAAATGGCAAGTGGAAGTTACCAATTGTTTTGAGTTTGGTAAACGGCTCTAAGCGATTTAATGAAATCTTGAAAGATGTTGAAGGTATTTCTCCCAAAATATTAGCACAGGAACTAAAGCATTTAGAACAAAATGAATTGGTATTGAGAAATGTATATGACACTACGCCTGTAAGCATTGTTTATGAAGCATCGTCATACAGCGAAACTCTGAAAGACGTCTTAAGAACTTTAAGTGAATGGGGAGCTGGTCATAGAAAGAAGATTACTGGAAAATAGGAAACTAAATTATCTTTTTAAGCTTTTACTGCAGTAAGACCTATAGAAAATGTGGTATGCCACGATTTTGCCACAAAATTAAAAATGGCTATAATTTATTATAGTAAATAAACTTACTACCATAAAATTTGGCGATAAAGAAAAACTAATTTGAAAATCAAAAGTAATTGTTTTTTCTTTGATTTTTGACATTTTAATTATGTCTGCACTTCGGACGTAATTCATAATATGTTTAAAATGTCTATGTTAATGCTAAAATAAAGTTTGATAGATATATTTTTAACTGTTCAACTTACTTTTAGTATTTTTGTTTTTGTAAGATACATTCTACGACACTTATTATTCATAATCATATGATGGCGGATAGAGAAAATAATATAGCATTTATTGAAACTGATTTACTCAAGGAATTATCTCTACTTGTTGAGGAAACTCAAAAACAGTTATTGTTCAAAACAATAGTTCTTTAACATTGCTTTTTTGGGAGATTGGTTTTAGAATTAACGATATTATACTTCAAAACAAACGAGCAGAATACGGAAAACAAATTGTGCCGGCATTATCGGTACATCTGGAAAGTAAATACGGAAGAAACTTCGAAGAAAAAAATCTTCGAAGAATGATGCAGTTCGCAGATCAGTTTAGAGACAGAGAAATTGTCGTGACACTGTCACGACAATTAAGCTGGTCCCACTTTTTAGCAATAATACCTATCAAAAATCCTGAAGCTAAACTGTTCTATGCTAATCAGGTGAGCGACCAGTTAATGAGTGTTAGGGATTTGCGCAAGCAAATAGCAGCAAAAACTTTTGAACGTACAGCAATAGCCAATGTACAGATACCTAATTCTTATGATAATTTGCAATATAGTTTCAAAGATCCTTACTTATTGGATTTTTTAAATTTAGGAAATGCGTATTTGGAAAAGGATTTAGAGCAGGCAATATTGTATGAGTTAGAAAAATTCATTCTTGAGCTTTGGAAAGGTTTTACATTTGTGGAACGGCAAAAAAGAATGATCATCGATGGTGAAGATTTTAATTTAGATTTACTATTTTATCATCGTAAATTAAAACGATTAATTACAATTGAATTAAAATTAGGAAAATTCCAAGCTAAACACAAAGGGCAGATGGAGCTTTATCTGCGATGGCTGCACAAGTATGAAAAGCAAGAAGACGAAAACGCACCTATTGGATTAATACTCTGCGCTGAAAGCAGTCGTGAACAGATAGAATTACTTGAAATGCATAAAGACGGAATAATAGTAGCTGAATACTGGACCGATTTACCGCCTAAAAAGCAATTTGAAGAAAAAATTCATTCATTATTGACAGAAGCAAAGGAAAAAATAGAAAGAAAATACCTGTCTGAATAATTTCAGATCCAATTATGTCCGCACTGCGGACACAATTTAAATTAAAGGACATATTAGCTTTAAATGACCTTTAGTTAAAAAAAACTACCGGTAAATTATTATCACAATATTTCTTTTTTAGTGGTGGGGAGAGCAGGATTCGAACCATAAGCTGGGAACCCGCATATTTCCTGCGTTTATTAAAATTTTCAACCTCTTGTGCCACGATGTTGCCACGAAAATAAAAACGTCATTTTTTTGAATTTATAAACAATGTAAACTACTGTTTATCAGTAAATTGACCTTTGTTTAATTGATTTTATAATTCATTTTGATCAATAAAGCAAAATTACTATATTTTTAATAAAAAAAACTGTCTTTTTGATAATTAGTAGTTTTTTTTTAGTCAAGAAGTTAGGTTTTTGAAGTTACTCTTTTGTCTATACAATATACTTGTACTCTACATGTTATTAAAAGATATTACATGTTTTGTATAATGTTCTACTATCGCCAAATACGTTATGTGTATTGTATAAAAATTGTTTAATTTTGGACGATAGCGGAAAGATATAAAATGAAAATACTTAGAGATTGGGTTTGTTTTTTTTTCAATATTTCAGTAGACCGGCTTAACTTTTGTATGGCAAAAATGAAGGCGACTCCACTTATATAGATTGCCTTTCATGGCATAACTCACTAGAATGAATTTATATAGTACTGCCTAATAAGAATTATACGGAATGCTTATTAAATAATGTCAGATATCGGGATTCTAAGAGGTCTTTATATTCACTTTGTATCTTCTAACAGAAACGAATTATCTATCCATAGACGTTTATCTGTATAAGGTTTTAGACTTACCGGCATAGTAAAGGTAAGAAACTGCTTTGGGTACTCTTTGATATAGTTTTCTTCGTATTGAAAAATATATTCACCTTCATCAGTTTCTGTACGTATTCCTGCCAGGAGATCTTTATAGTACATGGTTGCTTTTCTCATTCCTTAAATTTATTGGTTCTGGCTAACTCTCTAGTATTTATTGGGGCTAGAGTATGCCCAAACATTTTGAGTGCTTGATTAACCTTTTCCAGATTAAGGTTTTCTTTCCCTTGTTCTATTTTTCTAATTACCGTAAGTGCTACACCTGCGCGCTCAGCAAAAGCTTCTTGTGTCAGGTTTACCTCTTTTCTTTTATCTTTTACAAAATCTGCAAGTGTCATGATTATATGCTTTTACAACGAATTTGAACATATACAGATTTATGTATAAGCATATAGTTTTTGATTTTTGTGTTTAGCTTCCATTAATTTGTATTTTTTTATGTATCTCACATGCAATTATATAAATTAATACTGCAAAACTACTTTCTGGCAGATAAATTAACTTTTTGATGTATCACTTTATTTAGATGTGCAATAAGTCGAAAAATTAACAAGAATTGATTTCAGGTACTAGTTGGTCATTCTTTTTTTATTATGCAGTATAATCGCTGCTGTTCGCTATTTCAATTAAATGAGCATTTAATATTTATGTGTAAACAAAATTGTTTATTTTTGTATTATGAAAAATATGTTAGATACTATAAAAGGGATTCATCCTGGCTTTGTTCTAGAGCGTGAACTTAAAAAACGCATGCTTGGCAAAGGGCAATTTGCTATTTCACTTGGTGAATTTCCTCAGACGCTTACAGCTATAACCAAAGGAAAGCGCAGAATGAATATACCACTTGCCATGAAGATAGAAAATTCGCTTTCTCTTGAGGAAGGATTTCTAATGACACTGCAGTTATATTATGACATTGAACAGCAGAAAAAGAAATTAAATAGAGATGCTGCTCAGAAGCCTGATTTAAGCAAGATAAGAAAGGTGCTTTTTTGGGATACTGACATTACTAAAATCGATTGGCAGAAACAAAAAAAAGCTGTTTTACAGAGGATTTTCGAACGAGGAAATGAGAGTGAGATGGAAGAAATCAATCGATTCTACGGAATTGATAAATAATGATGTAAAAAAAACTAAATGATGCCTTTACATTTTAACACTGTTACCCCGCTATTGAGAGCTATCCTTGAGGATTGATGCAGGCAGAAGAATTTGAATCTTTTCGTCTTGTCGGCGGCACTGCACTTAGTCTTTATTATGGGCACAGAAGGTCTGTGGATATTGATCTTTTCAGCGATGCTGATTATGGAAGCCTTGACTTTAAGGCAATAGATGATTATTTAAGAACACATTATTTTTATGTGGACAGTCTGGATATTTCTCCAGTAGGAATGGGAAAGTCTTATTATGTGGGCAGAAATGCTGAGGAAAGTATTAAGCTGGATTTGTATTATACAGATGCATTTATCGATGATGTAAAGTTATTCAACACACTCAGACTGGCCAGCAGATCTGAAATCACGGCTATGAAGCTTGATGTGGTTCAGCGTACTGGCAGGAAAAAAGATTTCTGGGATATCGACATGCTGAAAAAAGATTTCAGTATTGCACAGATGTTTGCCCTGCATGAACAAAGATATCCTTACACACATGACCGCAATCTACTAATTGATAAATTCACTGATTTTTCGCAGGCAGACAATGATTTCGAACCACTATGCCTAAGAGGCACACACTGGGAGCTTATAAAGCTTGACATGATTGAGCTGATCGCAGATTTATAAGATTAAATTAAACTTTTCACATCTGTTTTAACTTATGATAAGAATGTCTTTTAATTTGTATTCTGTTTGTATCCTAAGTACAATCTAACCTATCCATAATTGAAAAGCTAATTTATGGGGTATAATGAAAATATCTCAAATTGTCATGAATCAAATGATCATCGGTAATTGTACTTGTAATACCTGCCTTTTTTTTTATTTTTAAACAAAGTCGAATTTATGAAAAACATAAGAAGACATATTAGTACTGATAATAATTCTAGAAGAAAGTATTTTTATAATCTAAGGAAGACATTCTATTACTAGACTCTGAAAAAATTGCGTCATCTAAAACTTTTATAAGTTCTCGATAGCTCTACGAATAACATTTAAAGTTATTCGTATGGAGTAGTTTCTTTACCTGTATGCCACATTAAAATAATTTAGGATAGTTTTATAATTCTTCTGGCCACTAAGACAAGTATCTACCAAATATTGCTTTTTAGTTTTCCATTGCTGTAGACCTTTGAAATAAAAATAGGTCAAATGTTCATCAATAATGAACGGGATAATATTGTTTGTAAGACATTCCTTGAAAATAATTAGACGTGCGATTGGACCATTCCCATCTTGAAAAGGATGTATAATTTCAAATTTATAGTATAAATCGATAATATTTTCGATCGTTTTATTTTTAGTACTATGATAACCAGCAAGGAGTTTTTTCATTTTTGCAGCTACCTGCTCAGGCGGACAAGTTTCATAATTATGTCCTTCATTTGGTACTTTTTTGTATTCACCAACATTAAACCAATCTTTGCCGCTGTTATAGGTGCCAGACTTAAATATATAATGCATTTCTTTAATAAACGTTTCGGTAAGTTTCGCATTCCCTTTCTCAATAATAAAATCAATACAGCGAAAGTGATTCAAAGTAGTAATAATATCATCTGCATTTAAATTTATTTTTGAAAGTCCAATAGTTTTATTTTCAAAAATATTTTGTGCTTGTTCATATGTGAGACGGCTTCCTTCCATTTTATTTGAATTGTAGGTCAAGTCTATCTGCGTCCGGTGGTAAACACCTCCTTTCCGTTTTGTATCTTTCTCTTCCTTTAAAACGTACAGTAATTTTTTCTTATATGCTCTGTGAGGAAGTACTGCATTTTCTGGAATATTCCAACTATTACCCTTTAGGAATGTACCTTGTATTTTACGAGAAGCACAGTACTGACGTATTGTGCGGTTAGATAAATTCATTTTTTCAGCAAATTCTGCTACTGTAATATATTTCATTTTATTAAATGTTTGGTAACCGGCAGATATAATAGTGTGATATTAATTTTTCTACCGATAATGGCAGTAATTACTAATATTTTGACTGAGCTATAGCAGTAAAATTAGAACAGTCAATAATGGGAATAAACCCTTAAAGTGTATTCCAGGACTCATGATAAAGTTTTATTATAAATGCCTTATATGATAATTAAAAAGAGCAGATACGGCTATCTGCCCTTTAGAAATAAATGTCCTTAAATAACAAAAATTGTAGCATTGGATTTTAAGGACCAATAGTATAGTTTACACAGGCTTATAATATTGTGATGATTGATAGCTTATAAATATAGTGTAAACAACACATAATCAAAGATATAAAAAAAAATAATAAGTATTGTCTTACTACGTGTTAAAAAAAACAATTGATTAAATAGCATGGAAAAATTGGTCAGTCAAACCATATACTTTCGTTATAATTTTACCAATAGGTATATTATATGTTTACGATCATCATTCAATTTCAATTGATCATAATAATTACTATTTAAAAAACTTATGGATACTGTAATTAGTAAATTATAATTTAAATTAATTACGGAGCTCTTAAGACAACGCTGCATTAGTGTCTATTTATCCCCCTATAAATAAAAAAGCATGGTAGTAGAATCCAATAACATCCCGTTTAGTCCTTTTGATAAGATTTTTATAAAATTAATTGTAGTACAAATTATTGTTAGCAAGTCTCTACTGTTTTATTGATCACATATCAACTTCTACGAATACGATAAATTTAAACCGAATTAAAAGGGAATTACATTTTGACATATAATGGTCTTCTGCACCGATTTTTTCAAATATGAAAGAAAGAACTGCTTATTGTAAAAGGGTGATTATGTATTAATTAACAGATCACCTAGGAGCTGTTTGGAAAAAGGAACTATTTAAAAATTTTCCCGCACCAGTTAAGTTATAACTTGTTGTTATTTAATGGATTATGTTTTCTGATTAAAGGTTACGAATAAACTTATAAACATTGTACTCGAACCTATTGATAAAATGATACATTTGACTGATTAAAAGTATATTGTGTATTTTCTTGTAAGATATGGTATCTAAGAGATAAGACTTGCACCCTGCTTAAATTCCCCCTCCCATTATCATGAAAAATCTAATGCTTCTTTTGAATAAAGGAAAAGCAATTAGTACCTTTTTGAAAGATAAGCTACCTATTCCTGCCTCCGTTTTATTATCTGTTTTTCTTTTAATTTATTTTCCTGCAAATGCAATGCGGGATAGAACGAAACATGAATGCCTCAATCTTGCTTTGTCGTCTGTAACGGTTGGTGCAGGTGGAAACTATAGTAATTTGAAGGCAGCTTTTGATGCTGTTAATTCAGGGGCTGTTACAGGTGTTGTTACCATTGCAATGATAAGCAGTACCAGCGAGAGTGCCACTGCTTCCTTAAATGCAAGCGGTACAGGATTGGCAAACTATAGTTCAGTCTTAATTTATGCCACTGGCAGCGGTTATTCGGTTAGCGGCAACATTGACAATCCTTTGATCACTCTTAATGGAGCAGATAATGTGACTATCGATGGACGGGTAAATGCGGCAGGTACCACAACTGACCTTGTCTTTAGTAATACCAGTACGGGCGC